>ENA-OPAL01001900-OPAL01001900.1-human-gut-metagenome-genome-assembly--contig:-NODE-1900-length-11136-cov-1.760671_pt1 | contig 11136 bp, 7 predicted proteins | sample MGYA00241057_ERZ501430 | MGnify/ENA primary metagenome ERZ501430 (study PRJEB25962, sample SAMEA2042506) | human gut metagenome | biome: human gut; feature: human-associated habitat; material: faeces...
GGAACCGTCCGGCAGGTCGAGATCACAGCAGACCACCAGCGGCATTTCCTCTTGGATGGCAGCCCGCGCTTCATTCAAAGTGGAAGCCGTTTTCACTGGATAGCCCCGGCGCTGTAAATACTTTCTCAGATTCCATATATAGGTATCACTATCGTCAATCAACAGTATCTTTTTCATATATCCACCCCTGATTTTAACTTATTATGATAAATAATAGAAAAAGCGGGGCAGCGCACTGCCGCCCCGCCAATCCTATATGCTTATTCCATCGCTCGCATTTCTTCCACCAGCGATTGATTTTTCTGTCTGCGCATTGTCCAGAAGGACAGAATCACCTCCAGGCCAAACAGCACCAGAACGAACAGCCCCATTTGCAGGAAGGGGAAGGAATATGGCATTGCTACATGGAAAGTCATTTCGCTGAATTTTCGGGCAAATATCACTGCAATCGGGAGGCCGACTGCCAGGGTCGCCAACGCAGCAGAAAACGCATAGCAAATTCCCTCATAGATGGTCATTTGACAAAGCTGTTTTCTGGTCAGACCGATGGCGCGAAAGACGCTGTTTTCCCTCTTTCTGGACATCTGATTGGAGAGGGTGGTGTTGATGAGATTGACCACGCCAAAGAGGAATACCAGCCAGGACAGCGCCTGAAACCCTCCAAAAACGACCCGGTTTTCCATTTCCTCATAATCCTTATGTATCCCAATGGTATCCAAGTCAAGATCCGGATTGGAAGAAATGATCGCACTCAGACTGTTTTCAATCTGCTCTGCCTTTTGGGGATCACTGACAATGCTCCAAGAATAATCAAAGCAATCGATCATGGGCATTGCTTCCTGAAACAGCTCTTTGGTTGCAACCATGCAGGTGCTGTCCAATGCCAGAGGACCATGACCATTTTTAAGCCCATCGTTTATGAGCAGACCGGAAACAGTGACAGGAATCTCTTGATCCCCTATGGTAAGTTTGATAACTGACCCCACATCTACACCGATCATATCTTCTGCATAATCCATATCAAGTGCAATACTATGGGAATCTTGAGGCAAAGTCCCCGACACAAGCGCCGCTTCTATCTGATCTCTGTTTCTATCACTCAACAGATCGCACATTCCGCCGGAAGAACTCTCCTCATTTTCAAACCGCACATGAACCGCCTGACGATTTTCTATCACATCTGTTACGCCATCCACGGCCAGCACCTCCTGCCGAAGCGCTTCATTCAAAGGATTTCCTTTTGACATCACCTCATATTCTGTTTTTTCAGAATGGATATAGATTTTATAATCCCCATCCGGGAAAAATTGCCTTGCGATCCGCTCCGGCGAACGAACCAGAAGAATAGAGGCTGTCACCAAAAGGATCACCCCGCCCAGACTCAGGGAAGCCACGATACTGATCGTCTTTTTGCGGTCACGCCTGAAATTTGCAATTCCCATGGAGAGGGGATTTAACCGCATATTCTTCTTATGGGTGTGGGCGTTTCCGCTCTGACTGCCAGTAAAGCGGACCGCTTCAATCGGAGAAATACCGGCGGCAATCTTTACCGGTCTGCGGATCGCAATGGATACCATAAACCAGCCAAGCAGTGCAGTCAAAACAATCGCGGCTGCATAAAATAGCAGATTAAACCCACGGGGAAACAGTGCAAACCCGGCTGCACATCCCAGCAAAATACCGATACCAATGCCAGCCCATCCTAAGAAACGGCCTTCTTTTTTGACAATACGGCGGATCTGTTTTGGCGTTGTACCGATCACCTTCAGGCGTCCATATTCCCGCATTTTGCCCTTTACGGAAATGAAAAAGATACTGTAAATGACCACGGCACAGGCAACCAGCAAAAGGATTGCCACCGGAATGTAATATTTCATCACACCGGACTTAAAGCCCTGCATATCGAAATAGTTGGAACTGTAAAAAATCTGATCCTCTGAGACATCGTTGGCAGAAAGGAATGCTGCAATATCCGCCTTGAGCTGCTCCAGCTCCATACTATCAGCACCAGTATAACGAAGCCGAAATTCAAACAGCGGCTCTCCCTGCGCCATCTCCTCCACAAATGCTTCAGATACATAAAGCTGGAACATACGGGAGTCATTCTCCACATCCATGATACCGCTGACGGTATAGGTCTGCTTTCCGTTTCCAAGATTCACTTCTATGGTCTGCCCGACTTCTGCGGGGATTTCAAAATAATCAAGAAATGCCCGTTCTACCAGAATTTCATTGGCAGCCTGCGGAAGTGTCCCAGTAAAGGAAGGCTTCTTACCCAATTCCATCCAGTTGGCATCCGCATACTCCACAGTCAGAACGCTGTCACCATAGCGGGCGGAACCGTAATTCTGGGAAAGACCCCAGCGTTCCACTTCCGGGCAGTCTTTCAGTCTTTCAATCGTATCACGGTCACAATTCACCACAACCGCCTGATACTGTCCCCGGAGATCCGCCTCCAGTTTTCTGTCATTTCCCGCTCCTGCGCAGAAAATCGCTGCCATCAAAGCTGCCGCCAGAGCAATCGTTACGATCACAAACAGGTTGCGCCGCTTGTCCGTCTGAATACTCCTTGCCGCCAGTCTTTTAATAACCGGTCCCGTGTCATTTTCAAAAGGCAATGTCATATCTGCCACCTCCTTTATCCAACGATTCTGCCATCCTCGATCCGCACGATACGGTCTGCAAGCTGGGCAATGGCATCATTATGTGTGATCATCACCAGCGTCTGGTTAAATTCACGACTCGTTCTCTGCAAAAGCCCCAGCACATCGGCGCTGGTCCTGCTGTCTAGGTTTCCGGTGGGTTCATCGGCAAGGACGATAGCGGGCTTTGACACCAGAGCGCGGGCGATAGCCACACGCTGCTGCTGGCCACCGGAGAGGTTGTTTGGCATATTCTTCAGCTTATCCTCCAGTCCCAGCATGGACACCACATCCGCCATGAATTTCTGATCCACCGTATCCCCATCCAGTTCCACGGGCAAAACGATGTTCTCATGAACATTTAGGATCGGCACCAGATTGTAGTTCTGGAAAATAAAGCCGATATTGCGACGGCGGAATATGGTAAGCTGCTCGTCGTTCATCTTCGCCAGCTCCTTATCCCGCACCATCACGCTGCCGGAAGTGGGGGTATCCAGGCCGCCCATCATGTGAAGCAGGGTGGACTTACCGGAGCCGGAAGTGCCGACCACCGCCACAAATTCGCCCTCCTCCACAGAGAAGTTCACGCCATCCAGGGCGCGGGTAATGTTCGGCTCTGTGCCGTAGTATTTTTTAAGATCAGTTGTCTGCAAAATTTTCATAACAGTTACCTGCCTTTCTTAATTTGTTGAGTATAGGGTAAAGGGCAAATGTTGCAGAATTGTCCTAAACGCTATAAAAATCCATGGTGAATTGCTTCAATTTTAGGACAATTCATTTTTCAGTAAGACTCACACATTTTCATCCTTTAAGACTTCTACAATAATGTCCCTGCGGATTCTTCTGGAAGCCGCCCTGTAAATCCCACTGATGACCATTAACACCAGAACAATATAGGCTGCCAGCCCTAATAACGGGAATACCTGAATGAACTCCATAAAAGTCACATCCTGCATCCACATCAAAACTGCGGCGATCAAAAACAGGATCGGCAATCCAATGGCCAAAGGCTTTCCTCCAAGGAAGAACCCTTCTATATGCAGTAAACGGTCAAGACCTTTTCTATCCAACCCCACAGAACGCAGCATGGCAAATTCCTTTCTTCTCTGATACAGACTGTTCAGGATCGCCACTGCTGCCGATGAGATTCCAATGATACCAAATAGTGCAGTCAAACTGTAAACGATCAGCATGGTCGCATCGGTCAGCCGCTCTCTGTCCAAAGCGCGCTGTGTCTTGCTGGAGGTATAGAAATCACTCGTCCCCAGATAAGTACCACAGATATGCTCTGCCTGCGCCTGTACTTCGGCATCCAGCCCATCTTCCACGAGAAGATTCATGTAAGTCCTGTAATTGTAAACTGCACGATCCTCTCCGAAATTCTGGATAATCTCATAGTATTGATCCATCGGCACCAGAATGGGCAATGTATAAAAGGCCATATTACGCCCAATCTCCGGCATTTCAGAAAGTGCAGATGACACCGTCACATCAAAACGGTAATCCCCCTGAATGGAGTCCAGGAACTTCTCTGTTACTTCTAAAGACTGACCTTCTTTGAGTTTTAGATATGGGACCATATCTTTTTTGGCTTCATAACCTCTGGAGTCAGGATTTTTCACAACAGAATTGACAATGAGCGCAGCACCCTGTTCAGAATAAGGCACCCCTGACTGCATGAGATAATCTTCATAGGCATCCTGTTCCAAACCGATCAATACACATGGGATACGGTAGCGGCCATCGCGCTTTGCTACATACTCACCAGCCGCTTTTGTACCAAATCCTCCAGAGGACAGAAATTCTTCCGACAGCTCACTTTCTGAAACCCAGATCGCACAGTTCGCCATCGTATAGGTGGCCTGTTCCTCTATGTGAGGCAGCAGCTTCAATTCCTCCATAAGCGCTGGCTCTATTTTCTGACCAGACTCCATTGTAAGATTGACATTAAAGTGGCTGTCCTGTTCTGCTTTTGTATTGTTAATATCTGAAACGGAAAAAACAGCCAGAAAACTGAACATCAAAAGCATACACAGACTCAGCGTTACCGTACAGGTACGAAACAGCCTCTTATTAGCCGTCATGGAGTTTGCAGAAATATTTCCAAGGAATCCAAAGCACTTTTTCAGGATCGGATGCTTTGCTGATTTTTTCAAAGAAGGATTGCTCCAGCTTTCTTTGACCGCTTCAATCGGGCGAAGTTTTCCCATCTGCCGGGCAGGACCAGAAGCAGCCAGGCGAACCGTCAGGAACGAGAGAATCACGGAAACCACTGCGACCCACGGGGAAAAGGAAGCTGTTATCCGGCTCCCGGTCACTTCTTGCGTCAGGTCAGAGTATGCTGCCAATACGCCATAGGAAAAAAGGTATCCAAGTCCCACAGAAACCAGAATGGGAAGCACAGACAGCCAGCGCGCCTCATATACGATCATCATGCGGATCTGCCTAGGCGTCATTCCAATGGATTTTAAGATTCCCAGCTCCTTTACCTTGCGTTTCGCAGAAATAGAAAAAGCGCCCCGAATGATATAGGCAAATACCGCCATAGATGCTGCCATGACCAAACCGAGCGCAAGCGCAAGTTTGGGAAGGTCACTGCTTAGGAAATGTCCCGGCGCATAAATTCCATACATCCCAAGCAGGGCTGTGTGGTAACGGAAGGGATAGTCACCAAATTCATCCGGCTGCAAGCCAATGTCCTCTGCTATCTGCGGGATGATTTCATAGACTTTTCGCGGCTGCGTCACTTGAAGATAAGCAACGATCCCCGTGTCCTCCGATAATGCGGCCGTGTCCAGCCACCCATACGCAGGGTAGCCATTGTATGCGCTGGAAACAGTCATATCAATCTCACCAACGATGGTGTACTGCACTTTTTCTGTTTTCACAAATTCTTCCCCGCTTTGAATGGGGGAAAGAAAATCCACAGTTGTATTTCCAATCCTGCGTTCGCCCAAATCCAGGTTCAGCCGGTCTCCAATCTCAACAGATGGATTCTGCTCAAAAAAGCTTTTTCCAACCACAATCTCTCCCGGCGCCTGGGGAACCCGTCCGCGCAGGATCAGATTCTTTTCCCGCATACCGCCCCAATAGGCTCCATCACAGTTTTGGATCAAAAGATAGGGCAGGCCGGATGCAGCTGGCAATAAGGCGGTCTGATTATCTCCTTTTACCATGATGGTCTGGATATTTTCGTTATTCTGAATCAAATCCAGCTGGCCGGCATGAATCTCCAAAAGCTGTGCATCCCAATCACCGTAGGCTGCGATCTCCTGCTGCACACTTTGATTCCAATAGCTTTGGACGAATGTGCATAACGAACACAAAAAAGTTGATGCGATCAATATGGCTACCATGATAGAAATGGATGTACGCCGGTTTGCTTTCATATTCTGTTTCGCCAGCCGCTTTACAATCCGGCTGGTATCATTTTCAAATGGTAATGTCATAGTCCTTCACTCCTTTCGCTATCATCCTAACCCCCAAATGTTGCAGAAATAACCCAAATGTTCAACAGTTTGAGAGTGAATTGCTTCCACTTTAGGATATTTCTATTGCTTAATCTATCTCTCTCAACTGCTGCACAATAGACTTTTTCTCCAAAAGATGGATCAGAGCGGCAGCAATTAAAACAGGAAGCAAAATTGCCACTATCATATATCCAGCAAAATGTACTGCTGGGAAATGCCACACCCAAGTATCGTCGCCAACATAATTCAGATAGCGAACAATTCCATAACCGACCGCAGTTCCAATTAGGACAGTGATACAAATGTTCCAAAAAGCCAGCAAGATGCCTTCACACTGTACTGTCTGCCGTAACTGCTTTTTCGCCATACCAACAGAGCGCAGAACAGAAAATTCGTGTTTGCGGGAGAGTGTCGTAGCAATCAGTGTATTTACCAGATTGATAACTGCAAACAGCATGATGAATCCACACAGCCCCCATATCACAAGGCTGGTGCGTTGATACATAGCCTCGCTGTCTTGATAGTAGTCATAGAAAGATTCCATTGTTACCATCGGTGTGGTATCAAGCAGATCATTCATAGTTTTCCGAAGGGCTGGCTCTTGTGAAAGGTCATCCATACGAACCAGCAACTGACTGTTGAAGTTAAAGCCAGATGGCATCATTTGATTCATTAGTTCTTCTGGCAGTAGGAAAAATCCTGTTTTTCCAAAAAGTTTACCTCCACCATCATCTTCAAAGATACCATCGCTGATTTCTCCAGCAATTCTAAACTCTGTCTCCTGCTCCCGTATCCCATCAAACCAGCGGAACTTCACCGTATCTCCAACATGAAATGTCCAGTCGTAGATGTAGTCTGCATATTCATTTCGCAACACCAGAATCTCATGGTTTTCAGACATAGTTGAATAATCAGCCGTGCCAGTCACCAAATATTTTTCCAAGAGGGCCTGCTGATCTGGTGTGAATGGGGTAATATTTTCTTTTTTAGTCACTCCGTTGTATTCAAATTTTGCCTCTAATGTTTTATATTCCGAAACTTCTGCAACCCCCTCCATCTGCGCAATGGTCTGTATCAAATCTTCATTCAAAGGATTCTTTAACTGGACTCCAGTTTGTCCATGCGGGTCATTCTTGATCGCATTTCGGGAAAGCTCAACTTCAAATTCTCCATATTCTAAAAGCCCATGTCTTGCAAGGCGCTCCATATCCAGAGAAGAAAGGAGTGTTGTTCCGCCCATAAACATGATTCCTGCAATACCTAACGAAAGAACAGTTACAATCCACTTTTTCCGGTTGCGGGAACTTCCCATAATAGCCAATGAAAAAGGGGTGATTTTCCGATGTAGTTTCTTTGAAACAGCAGGAAAACTCTCATATCCGGTGTTTTTTGCAGCCTCAATCGGTGAAATGCTGCCTGCAATTTTTGCAGGTTTACTCATAGCCAGCCATATCATGCCATAGACAAGAAGGAAAATTACAATACTGGTTATTGCGGTATTACCCCAGCTCCATCCGTTTGGCTTGAACAGAAAGGCTGCAATCCCACCGATTACCAGCCCCAAAGCTGTACCATAAACACAGAAAATCCTGCCTTGTACCCGAAGAATTTTCTTAATCTGTTTTGCAGTTGTTCCCATTGTACGCAACTGCCCAAATTCCCGCACCTGATTATGCACATAAATATAGAAAATACTGTAAATCACCAAATAACTAACAAAAAGTACAGCAAAAGAAAAGATCATAACAATCTGAATATCTTCCCAATTCGGCTCCAGAGAGGAAAGAAAACCATCGTTCGGATCAGAATTTTGCGCTGGAATACCATAGTCAGCTTCAATCTGCTTGGTCATGGCTTCAAATACCTGCTTGGACATTTCATCCGCATGAGCAAATTGAACAGCCAGCGCTGTTACAGAATGCTGGAATTGGCTTCCCGCTTCTGTATATTGTTTGGAACAGAAAAGGGAGTAGACCCGTTCTGTGGAACCACTGTCTGTAAGGCCTACCACAGTAAAGTTTTCCGTATTTCCATCATAAAACGGGATTGTGATTGTTACCCCCAACTCCACCGGAAGCCCCAGTTGCTCCAAATATGCCTTATCCACAGCTACATCATAAAGGTCTATGGGATACTGTCCTTCCACAATTTCATCCATAACGATTTGGCTGTTATTTTGCTCGATATAGACAGGGATCACCAGATAGTTTTCAATCTGCGTATTGGCCGCCTGCATATATATCTTTGAATCCGAAATTCTTTCATCATGCCGCAGGGTCTGCATCTGTTCATCGTTCAGATTGTGATATAACATCTGACTTGACACAAGCAATTCTCGTTTTGCTTCGGTTTCCATCCCAATCACAGACAAAGCAAAGCCAGACAGCAAGGCAACTGCCAACGCGATGGTCAAAACAGATAAAAATGTTTTAACCCGGCTTTGACTGATACTGTGCTTGGCATACTTTTTGACAATCCGGCTAGTATCATTTTCAAATGGTAATGTCATAGTCATCCACTCCTTTCACTGTCATCCTAACCCCCAAATGTTGCAGAAATATCCCAAAGGCTCAACAGTTTAAGGGTGAATTGCTTCAATTTTAGGACAATTCATTTTCGTGTGTCTTTTTTATAAAGCCAGATAGATATAAGCAAAACCATTGCTAACTGAATTACAACAAAAAACAGCGTCAGCCAAACGCTCTCATAATAAAAAATATCTGTCCAGAAGATCACCAGATCTACCAGAGCCACCACACCAGCCGACCATCTAATTTTTCTTGGAAAGAAGTGCCGGAGCAGCAGCACAACAACAACCGGCGGGATCAGCAAGCAAGCTGCATTGATGAGTAATGTCTTTGTGATTTCCATAAGGCCACCTCCAATTTCATGATGTTGCTGTCAGCATAAATCCCAAATGTTGCAGAATTGTCCTAAAATCCATTGTCCTCTAAAAATTTTTCAAAAAAGGCAGCCTGCCAAAACAGACTGCCTCAGAATTATTTTATGGGCAGGAACACGGAAAAAGTTGATCCTTCCCCAACTTTAGACTCGACGGTAATATAGCCTCCCTGCATGGTAATGATCTCACGGGCAAGGTATAAGCCGATTCCGACTCCATCTATATCATGCACCGCTTCATCCCGATAGAAGCGTTTGAAGATCGTGCCCTGAGAATGCTCCGGGATGCCTCTGCCTGTATCCGTCACATCTATCCTCAAATACATTTCCCAATCCCGTACCCTCACCTGGATGCTGCCACCGGCAGAGGTGTACTTTACCGCATTATCCAGAATGTTAAACAATGCTTCGGAAGTCCAACGGCTGTCATGAGATATTGTCAGATCAGATGGGCAGTCCACCGACAGGCTGATCTCTTTTTGTTCCATCGGAGCCAGAACACCATTGATGGCGCTCACCAGTGTATCCCCGATCACAGCATCCTGTTTCTCCAGCGTAATGACACCCGTTTCCAGACGGGAAGTTTTCACCATTCCCTGAATGAGAAAATCCAGTTTGTCCAACTGTGTGCCCGTGGCCTGCAAAAACTCCTTGCGCTTTTCTTCTGTCAATGGCCGTGTCAGCATGGTGTCGTTGAGCAGCTTCAAATTAGCGATGGGAGTTTTGGTCTGGTGGGAAATATCCGATACCAGGGATTGCAGTTCTTCCTTTTCCACCTCCGCCGTATGTCTGGTTTTCTGCATCACATTATAGAGCCGTTCCAGACGGTGGCTGATCCGGGACAGCAGTGTTTCCGCTTCATAGTCTACCTGGGGCCGGTCTGTACTGTCCATCATGTGATCCAATGTCTGGCACAAACCATCGGTGAACAGAGAAAGTTTCTTTTGAAAATAGTGCAGAAAAACCATGCCCCAAATGTAAAATGCAGCTGTCAAAATAATGCCGCAGATGACAACACGCACATCTTTCGTCAACAGGAAAAAAATCAACAGCAGCAAAGCGGCAGTGAGCAGAGTCCCCGCCACAATTTTTCTCAAAAATGCCCTGACAGATAAATTTTGCAGTTTCATCGAGGCTCACCGCCGATCCACTGATAGCCCATTCCATAAGCTGTCTTAATATATTTCCTCTCGTCTGTTTCGATTTTTTTGCGGATACGGCTGATGATCGTCGTTAGAGTATGCTCATCCACAAAGTCTCCATCAATATCCCACAGCTTCTCTAAAATCTGCCGCTTGGTCAGAATAATCCGGGGGTTCTTTACGAACAGGAACAGGGTGCGGTATTCCTTCGGTGTAAAGTCCAGGGATTCTCCGGCAAGGGACGCACTTTGTTCGGAGAAGTCGATTTTCAGAAAGCCATCATCAAACAGATCATGCCGGGGTGTCCGCAGTTCCAGATTTGCAAAAACCGCCGCTACTTTTTTGCAAAGCACCGTCACAGAAAATGGTTTGGTCACATAATCCGCGCCGCCGACTTCATAGCCCTTGAGCATATCGCTCTCCTTATCATTGGCTGTGATAAAGATGATATAGGTATGCTGACCGCGATTCCGGATTTCTTCACACAGATCCAGTCCGCTGCCATCGGGGAGGTTAATATCCAACAGTGCCACATCAAATTCATTTTCCCGCAGCTTCCTTACCGCACTGTCAAAATTAAAAACCGAAATGACCTCATATCCATCAGAGGTCAGATTGTATGCCAATGTCCGATTCAAAAGCTGATCGTCCTCTACAATTAAAATCTTCTTCAAAGCCTTCACTTCCTTTCCCAATTTTCCGATCATACTGATATTCTAAACATTAAATGTTACAGAAATGTCCCAGCCAAATATTTTTCTTTTTTAATTATAGGATAGCCTACTTTTCAGCACAAGAATAAAAATATGAATTTCAATGTCATGTTGGACAACAAGAACACCGCCGCAAACTATACGATTGCGGCGGTGCTGACTATATATTAAATCTTTTTGTAGTTACATAGGTATGTGCAGTTGAATTAAAAAATCCCACTATTCTGCCATACCCTGCGGAACTTCAAATTTGTATCCACTCCCCAGA
>ENA-OPAL01001901-OPAL01001901.1-human-gut-metagenome-genome-assembly--contig:-NODE-1901-length-11134-cov-2.188735_pt1 | contig 11134 bp, 8 predicted proteins | sample MGYA00241057_ERZ501430 | MGnify/ENA primary metagenome ERZ501430 (study PRJEB25962, sample SAMEA2042506) | human gut metagenome | biome: human gut; feature: human-associated habitat; material: faeces...
CGTGTGCTTCAATAATTGACCGACAAAGGGCAAGACCAAGGCCAAGACTTCGATGACTGTCAGCGATTGTATTATTGCCTGTATAGAACATTTCAAATATATGCGGTTTTACTTCATCTGAAATACCTGGTCCGTTATCAGCTACACTGATCTGTGCTTTACCGTCCTTCTTTATTCCTCTGATGCATATCTTTGAGCCCGGCAGTGTATATTTTATTGCATTATCAATCAGATTTACAAGAACCTGGATTATAAGCCGCACATCCATATGTACGAGAATAAATTCTTCACATTCTACGTCAATCTGATAATCCTCATGTTTTCGGCTGATGTGGCGCAATGATTCTGTAATGACTTCGTCCAGAAGCTGATCTGTAAATTTAATCTTTAATCTTCCATCATTCAGCCTCGTGATAGAAAGCAGATTTTCCACAACATCAATCAGCCAGTCTGCATCATCATAAATATCTGAATAAATTTGACGTTTTGTTGCCTCATCCAGACAGCTTCCATTGTTTAACAGCATATCTGCATTTCCGGATATCGAACAAAGAGGTGTTCGAAGATCATGTGAAATCGCACGTAAAAGATCCGCACGAAGCTGTTCATTTTTAGCAAATACTGCATTTTTTTCTTTTTCTATTGCATTATGTGAATTTTCCATCGTAAGTGCACATTCATTAAGAACAGAAATCAGAATGCTGTTCTCATAAGAATCCAGTTTTTTCTTCTGCAATGGAATTCCAATTACACCATATACATTGTCTCCACTTTTAATAACAAAGTATAAACATCTGGCACTGCTGAAATGATTCGTTGTTGCACCTGCATTCTGCCCATTCTCATATGCCCACCTGGCTACATACTGTTCTTCTGATGTCAGAAGTTCTCCCTGTCTTCCTCTTTCGTCGTTATGAAAAAACAGACTGCCGCCGGACAGTTCTCCGTTTTCTTCAATATACGCAACAATATTACAGTTTAACAGACGCACCAGTTGTTTACAGGTAACACAAAGGATATCTCTTCTGTCTTTTACCTGTTGGAGTAGACGGTTTGTATCAAATAAAATCTGTGTGCAAAAAGCCTGCTGTGCCGATAACCTTGCATGCTCTTTTAGTTTTGCCGCAAGTGTTCCTGTCAGTACGGATGAGATAAGCATGATCAGAAATGTCACAGGATAACCAACTGCATATGTCTGAAATGACATTCTTGGTTCTGTAAGAAAAAAGCAAAAAAGAACGACACTTAAAAACGAACCGGCCAGACTGCAAAGATATCCATCTGTTAAAATTGAGGTGAGCAATACTCCAAGGATATATATGGTAACTATATTCGCATCTGTGAAATACAGTTTCTGAAATATCAGTCCAATCAGTGTACAGCCAATAAATATTGAAACTGTCAGAATATAATCTTTTACTGATGGTGTTTCAATATGGAGCTTAAACTTCTGCTTCTGACCGGTTTCCGGCATAACTGTACCCGGAATAACATGCATGTATGCATTCTTTTTTCTTCCTTTTGAACTCATCTCGACTTTTTTTAATAACTGCAGATTTGAACGTTCATCAGAAAGTTCTTTTCGGCTTTCCTTAATAAAGCATCCCAGTTTTGACACCATAAAAAGTCCCAGTCCAAATATTACACATACAATCAATATCAGAGTTCCCTTTTCCATTATCATCACCCACTATCTTCAGATATGAAAACATTTTTGAATTGTTTTATAATCACCCAGTACCAGAAGTGTACTCCCATCGTTCAGAACTGTATCAGCCGATATTGCCACACCGATTTCGCCGCCTTCATTTTTGACTGCCAGAATATTTATATTATGTTTCTTTCTTATGTCAAGTTCACCTATAGTTTTTCCAATCCACTCATACGGTATTTCTACTTCGAAGATTGCATGAGATGCATCGACTTCCATATAATCAAGGATATGATCATCCGCATAACGAATGGATGCCCATTTTGCCACCTGTTTTTCAGGATAAACCACCTTATCTGCACCATTTCGCAAAAGGAATTTTTCATGGACATCCCGTTCCGCTCTGGAAATTACCAGTCTGGCTCCCAGCTCCTTTAGTAAAGAAGTCGTCTCAAGCGAATTCTGAAAACTACCTCCAATCGTCACAAAACAGATATCATAATTTCCGATTCCCAGAGATTTCAGAAATTCAGCATCTGTGCTGTCTCCAATCTGAGCATTGGTAACAAACGGAAGAACTTTCTCTACTCTTTCCTCATTCAGATCTACCGCCATAATCTCATGTCCCATCTGATTAAGCTGCATTGCAATGTGTTTTCCAAATCTTCCAAGTCCAATAATTAAAATATTCTTCATAAAAAAGCTCCTTTAACCCACTGTGATTTTTTCCATTGGCATTCTTGCATTATTATTATTTTTTCCTGAAAATACTGCATAGATCAGTGTCAGTCCACCCACGCGCCCCAGGTACATAAGTACAATCAATATCAGTCGTGATATTATATGCAGATCGGGCGTAACACCCAGAGTCAGTCCTACCGTTCCTATAGCTGAAGCTGCCTCATAAAAACAGGTCAGCACAGGTAAGCCTTCATAAGCACTGATTATGATCCCGCCTCCAAAGAACAGCATCAGGTACAGCATAGCAATTGTTGCCGCATTTTTTATCACCTGAACATCAAATCTTCTTCCAAAAGCACCTGCATCTTCACGGCTTCTGAATGTAGCAAATGCATTCAGGATCAGTACTGCAAAAGTTGTTGTCTTCATACCTCCCGCTGTGGAACTTGGTGATCCTCCGATCAGCATCAGCAATATCATAACCGACTTTCCTGCTTCTGTCATCAACGGGAGATCTGCAGTATTAAACCCGGCTGTTCTCGTTGTAACTGACTGAAATATTGAATACAGCAGACGTTTTTTAAACAGAAACTCTCCAAAATCATTGGCAAAAAATAAAATTGCCGGCAATATAATAAGAAGAACAGTTGTTATCAGAATCACCTTGCTCTGCATACGATAACGTCTGAAATTTAATTTATTTTTATAAAAGTCTTCCCAGGTAAGAAATCCGATACCTCCGATTATAATCAGAAGCATGATCACCATATTCAGCCATATATTATCGCCATATCCTGAAAGAGATACAAACCTGTGCCCTTCTGTTCCCAGTATGTCAAACCCGGCATTGCAAAATGCAGATACTGAATGAAATACGGACATCCAGATTCCCCTCCGCCCAAAATCATGGCAAAATACCGGGAGAAGTAAAATTGCTCCAATCGCCTCAACCAAAAAAGTTCCTCTCAGTATGAATTTTGTCAACCGGACAATTCCGCCTACCTGCGGTGCCGATATTGCGCTCTGCATAGTGCTGCGCTGCATAAGAGATATTTTTCTTCCGGAAAGCATAAATGCAGCGACAGCAACTGTCACTACCCCCAGCCCACCTATCTGTATAAGTATAAGAATAACTGTCTGACCAAATCCGGACCAGTAGCTGCCTGTGTCCTGTACAACAAGTCCCGTCACACAAACTGCAGAAGTTGAAGTAAAAAGTGCTTCGTCAAATGGAGTTACGATTCCATCTGCAGACGAGACCGGAAGCATCAGAAGAAGCGTTCCCAAAAGAATCACTCCTGCAAACCCTAATATGATCATCTGAAATGACGTCAGATGTTTTTTTCTGTGAAAATTCTCCTGCATAAATGTATGGCTCCTTTTTTAATATTTTGCACATGCAGATTTTAATCTTTTTATTCCAGTCTTATTATATATATAACTCCTCAAAGATTGTATAAAATTATCGGAATCAGTATTAAGATTTTATAAAGAAAACAGCATCACAACTATTCTTCCGGCAGCCACCTTACAGAACGCAGAACGGTTTCGACAATCTGATCGTTCCCTCTGTTTTCTCCTGCAAAGATCACCATGTCAATCTGTGTCGCATCTTTCCGGTCAATAAACACGATTCCGTAAAGGCTGTCTGTCGAGCAGAAAACACATGGAATTCCATTGATCTCTGCTTCTTTTTCCAGTTTGAATCCCTGCTTGTTGATCTGTTCTTTCAACACATCCATCATTGTCAGCTCGTTGTCAGCAAGTTCCTGCTCGATTTCTTTTCTTGATTCTTCATCGTCAGGCTCCGTTGCCATTGCCATGCAGATATAGGCTTTGTCATCGGACGCAGAAATATATTTCACCCCACCTGCAATGTCTTCTTCATCCGGCTGATAAGCGTCCCATTCTGCCGGAAGATACAATTCAAACAAATCTTCTACCTTTGTCCATGTACCATCGTATCCGGCTTTCGTTTCATCGAAAGAACTCACTTCATCTGTCGGCTCCGAATGACGCATGCATACATGATCTTTTACATAATCAATTTCCGAGAAAAGCTGCTGATATTCCTCGCTGATGCTACTGTCATCCATGTAGCCCTGCACATCTGTCGGAAATGTCAGGAAATAATTCATCACCGACTCCTCGCCGAATCCTACATAATAATAGGACGGCAGCTCTGTGAAATCACTGTTTACGGAATAAGATAAGGAAAAAAGTTTCCCGCCAACTGTCCCGTAATTTTCCTGCCATTTTTCTTTGCTCGCCTTATGATAAAAAGTAACACTGGTGTCCTGTGCCTGCACCGCTACCTTTCCCTGCCAGTCTGCCGGGAGTGTAACGGCAACCTCTTCAAAATAGTAAACCTGCGAGCCGTCATCCATTGTATCATTTACAAAAGTCAGCAGATTCTGCGTATCGACCGCCCCAAAAGCTGTCGTCGAAGTCAGGGAAACAGTCATCAGAACCATTCCCATACCAGCTGCTGCCAGTGTTTTTTTCCAGTTCTTTTTCATTATTTCTTCCTCCTTTTCATCCCACATTATAAATCATGCCTTATTCGATCTCGTCATCACGAATCGGTAATACCATATTTTCCAGTGCATATCGAAGTTTTGGATGATGAATTACAAAGTGGATCGCCGGAGCCCGGTTCTTCGATATCATGCACCATTTTCCCTCAAAACAAGTGATCTGGATATTGTGAAAACCTTTTATCTTTGTCAGATTGAACTGATAGTTTTCGTTTGCTTTCGCATATTCCCGGCCTGCCTTTATACATGCCAGATACTCTTCATAGGTCAGGTGGATATCTTTTTCCAGAAAACACTCTGCAATCGGAAGCACCGGCGGATATTTCCCATATTCTTCCTCACAGATCTCTGATACTTCATCTTCCACTATACTGTGTTTCAAAACCGTTTCCAGACATTCTCTGTCTCTCCTGTAATACTCTATGATCGTTGTCTTATCATCCGCCGATACATGATTGCGTTCCAGAATTTCTTCCAGCAGTTTTTTCGGCAGGACTCCCAGATCCGGAACCGCCAGTACACGCCTCCGCCTGCCTTCTTTCCCGGCATTTTCGATCAGAGCAGCATACAGTTCTTTTTTGCGCTCTTCCCTGTAAATATCCATCAGTGGATGTGCTTTTTTCAAAAGAAATTCCATATTTTTCTGACTGATTGATACTTCCTCTTTGCGACTGGTCAGATAATAATGTGCCAGACTTCTTTTTCCATTTCGTATCTTGGACAGATAAGATGGATCATAATGCATCGCCACCTGCCCGGAACAATAATGCAGATGAGAATAGACACGATTCTGTACACCTTTCAGATAATATGGTGAAATCTGCCCGGTCATATAAAGTGGCACCCAGTTTTCCAGACCGAGCATCATATCTTTCATAGGACGTTCCACATCGTGGATGATATGGATATGCAAACCCTTTTTAAGAACCATCGCAAGACCGAACATGTATTTTTTTGCAAAATCCTTGTCTGCAGCCATATCTTCTACCGGCATGTCACTGCATATGTACAAGGGCTTCATTGATTTTGAAAGCACGGTATGCTTCAGAAAATCCAGTTCCCCCTCACGCATTTCTTTCAATCCATAATAATGTCTCGAAACAGGAAGCTGAAACGGTACTTTCGGCACCTTGAAACTGTCAAAATGAATGACACGTATATAATCATCCAGATTAAAAGAATCCACTTTACGCAGAAAACCAGATACATAATCAACGTCTTCCGGTTTTGAAGAACTCAGCCACTCCCTCAGTTTTTTCCTGTATAAAGAACTGTCTGTAATTTCGTCTTCATTGCATTGAATAAGATATGTCACCTTTTTCCGATCCTGCTCATCCTTATAATTAGATGCAACATACTCGCAGATTTTTTCGATAAACTGCTGCTGATGTGCCGGATTGCGCTTGCCCGTCCTTATCTTCGACAGGTACGAGGGATCATAATGCAAAAATGCCGCAATTCTGGAAATATTGATATCCAGTTCTCTCAGCAGAATGTCGAGTTTCTGGCTGTTAAATGCCGGTTCGTCCCGATTATCCTCCAGACTTTCACGCAGTGTCTGCAAAACTTTGTCCGCCTTAAAATCCCGGATGCCTTTTTCTGCTACAGTCTTGATGATTCCATCGGACAATTTCTTTAAATATTCACTGTCAGCTGAAGGTGCACGCTCACCTTTGCGGTACCAGCTGATAACCGTTTCGGATATTTTGCTGTTACGCGCCAGTTCTTTTCCATTGCAGCGGATCTGTATGATATAGTTATTCAGACATTCCTGAAAATTCATCTTCTCCATCCCCTTCCGAATCATTCCCATATTTCCTGCTTACAGTATAAAGGATTTTCGGCAAATACTCAAAAAATTACCACCTTTGTCTATGACAGATATGGCAATACTTTTGAGCATCAACAGAAACTTTGTTATACTGATTTTACCAATACTCAGAAGGAGGATACAACAATGAAAAAGTTTAAGAAAACATTAGTAAGTCTTGTTATGGTACTTCTGTTAGCAGTCACAATTGTCCCTTTAACGAATGTAACAGTTCAGGCCGCTTCCGTCGGAAAAGTGACAGGATTAAAAGCGGTCTACACAAAAGGCCAAACACGACTTACATGGAAAAGAGCATCCAGAGCCAGAGCATATGAAATCTATCGCTCAACTAACGGTCAAAAATATCAGAAGGTAAAAACTGTCAGAGGACTTTCCTGGCAGGATACAAAGAAAGGAGAGCTCTGGTACAAAGTACGTGCTGTCAATGGGCGACAGAGAGGTCGTTTCAGCAATGTCGCATCCATTTATACGATCGGAGGCCGCATTTCATTGCGAAAAACAGGGAATTCTTTTCTGAGCGCCGGAACCAGCATATTTGCTCTGGAAATCTGGAATTATGCATCGAAAAAGCCAGCTTTCATAGGATGCAGCAATAACGGCAGAAAAATGACTGATTTTCCGATATACGTTTATAATAAGAAAAAGCGCAGATATGAAAAATCATTAACAAATGAACCTTACTATCATGGAGCACTTTCATCTTCCGCAGGAGAAACAGATCTGAAAACCAGTATTCTGCACAGGGGAAAAGGGAATTATATTGTTTATGTTGCCGGTCTTGGAATGATTTATCCATATGTAAATGCTTACGATAACGGTAATATTTATACGTATTATATCTATACATATTTTAAAATCGGATCAAGAACATATCGTTTCCGAGTAAGTTCTAATTCGTCATATTACAAAGATTATCATGTACAGCGTATAAGATAGATTTTGGCTAAAATTAAGGAGAAGTCCGAAAAGACTTCTCCTTTGTTATTGTTTTATTATTCTTTTTCATACAGAAATTCTTCCGGCAGACTTACCTTGAAGTCTTTTGCCAGTGCACGGAAATTATCTGGCTGGATCGTCTGCAGTTTGTGCGGTGTCATAGAGAGGATCTTTACAAGGATCTCTGCTGATTTCTCAACAGTATGAAGCAGGCCAAATGTCAGGTCAAAATCCTCTCCGGAACAGAACATTCCATGGTGTGCCCAGATTACAACATCATATTTTTTCATAAGTTCCGCTGTCTTTACAGCAATTTCTCTTCCGCCCGGAACCATCCAGCCGACAACTCCAACACCGTCCGGAAATACAACCGGACACTCGGTTGCGGATTCCCAGAGTTCTCTGGTAAACACTTTGTCATCCAGTGGGAGCACAAATGTCAGTGCAATCGTGTTTGTGGTATGCGCATGGTAAATAACACGATGCTTTCCATTAGTAAGTTTTTTCTTTACTTCATGATTCATCAGATGTGTCGGAAGCTCGCTTGTCGGTCTTCCTCCCTCAACCAGTCCCCAACGGATACGGTAATTGCAGCCAGTCTCATCCAGTTCGATAATTGCAAGACATACTTCAGGATCAACGATAATATTTCTGAAATACTTTCCACTTCCTGTTACAAGGAAGAATTCTCCTGCAAGTCCCGGAACCTCTGTTCCGATCTCTGTCCATTCTCCTGATTCATTCAGACGTGGTCTGATCAGCTCAACCTCTTCTGGTTTCAGACGATAACTTAAATTACCACCATTTCTCTCATGCCATCCCTGAAGGAATCCGTCATTTGCCATTTTAATAAAATCCTGTACAAACTTCGCATCTAAAATCTTCATATTATTTTACTCCTCCTGTTTTTACTCATTTACCATATGTTGTTTTGTGTGGTTTATTTCTTCTTTACTATTGTTTTCTTGTGGTTTCTATTTGTATTATAGATAGTTTTATGTGGTTTGTAAACACTTTTTTCAAAAAAAATTGTACAATCCGAAAGACATTAACATAAATCAAGCCTATCATGTTATAATTCTGAACTATATCAGGAGGTACTATAATAAAATTATGAAACGTAGAGCACTAAAGGCAGCCTTTCCACGAACAATCCCTATTATGACTGGGTTCATTTTTCTTGGAATGGCTTATGGAATATATATGAATGCATCTGGTTTTTCTTTTATCTACCCTTTTTTCATGAGTATGTTGATTTTCGGCGGATCACTGGAATTTGTCTGTGTTGAGATGCTGCTTAGTCCATTTGCACCTGTTCAGGTACTGATCATGGCTGTGATGATCCAGGCCAGACATCTTTTCTATGGACTTTCCATGTTAGATAAATTCAAAGGACTTGGATGGAAGAAGTATTATCTGATTTTCGGAATGTGTGATGAGACCTTCTCTGTCAATTACACCTCCGAGATTCCCGAAGATGTAGACTGCGGATGGTTTTATTTTTTTGTTACATTATTGAACCAGTTCTATTGGGTTGCTTCCGCAACGATTGGTGGAATCATTGGTTCTCTTCTTAAATTCGACACATCAGGAATCAGTTTTGTCATGACAGCTATGTTCGTTGTAATTTTCCTGGATCAGTGGATGAAAGAAAAAATCCATGTTTCTTCTATGATTGGAATCCTGGTTTCGCTTGTATGTCTGATTCTCTTCGGAGCGGATTCCTTTATGATTCCGACAATGATACTGATTGTACTTCTACTGACAGTACTTCGAAAGTGGCTGGAACAATGCGACAAACTTAAAGAAAAGGAGGAGCCGACCAAATGAGCAGCATGACTTTGGCACAACAGATAATTACAATCGGAATGTGCATACTTGGAACAATGGCAACGCGCTATCTTCCTTTCCTTATTTTTAAAGAAAATAAAAAGACACCGGAATATATCCAGTATCTTGGTAAATTTCTTCCTTCTGCTGTTTTCGGAATGTTAGTTATCTATTGTCTGAAAAATGTAGAAGTACTGCACGGAACTCATGGAATTCCGGAAGGAATCTCCATTCTTGTCACCACAGTACTTCATCTATGGAAGAAAAATATGTTTCTATCCATTGCAGGTGGAACTATCTGTTATATGTTGATATTACATTTTCTATAATAATCTCTATAGCAAAAAGGTCTGAGACCACATGTGCTTACACATTAGCGGTTGCTGTTCTCACTTCGTGCGACCAGCAACCATTTCTAATCTCATAACTCTTCTCATAACTCTTACGGCTTGCATCTGCCACAAGGCTCATATCCTTCTTTAATCAAATCCGACCTACTTCCTGTATACTCTTCTTTGTTCTCTGCTTTGATGTCCTTCACACCAGAACAAGTTGATTTATGAAACTTTTTTGTATTCCTATTCAATATATAAGTTTCTTTTTTGGTTGAATTTGATGTTTTTGATGAATTGGATACATTTTTATCAGTCACTTCAGCTTCTGTTCCAGGTGCCCACTCTCCTTCCGGCGTTGCGAGTTCTTCCGTCTGATAACTCTCTCCTGTCTCATAATTGATCACAATATATGGCTGCACATTATATACATATACGTTAAATGTCACCCCGGCGCCATCATCTTCCACAGACTTTGCCTCCATCTGGACTCCGGAAGCCACCAGGTCATCACCGCTATAGATTGGAGTGACACGATACATCACATGATTATCCGTTTCTTTAACATAGTCTGCCACCTCATCCTCGAACGGAAGCATGCCATCTACATTCATATAACGGGTTCCTGTTATCAGATTGCGCTCATTCGCATTCTCACCGGTCAGCTGGAACCCAATCAGATGACAGCGGTTATACAGATATCCACCGTCAATTCCGTCATATTCCTTATTCACCCAGCCTGTCGGCTTCACACTACTGATGCTTTCTCTCTTCTGCGTCGGCATCAAATCTTCTCCAACACAGGCTTCCGCTGTCTGGCATCTTCCCAGTTCATCTAACGGGCTGTATTCTTCGTAAGAATCTGTCGTCAGCTCATCTTCTGTAAATATTGGCTCATTATCATTGATCTCCACGTATGGCTGTCCTGTATACTCCGGTACTTCTTCCAGCGTATCTACAGATTCTATGTTCCCTGTCGATGCGAATGTCGTTTCTGTTGTCGTTTGATTTCCGCGGTCAGAATCCTGATTGCCTGATCCTTGTGATATCTGCAGTGAACCGCAGGATGTCAAAAGAAGACAAAGGGCCGTTATACATCCACATAATATGGTTTTAAATTTCTTTTTGCTCATATTGCACTCCTTTTTCGAACATATGTACTTGTTAAGTATACACTATTTTTTCTAATATAGGAAGTGCTTTGTGTGGACACCAGTAACAAAATGTCAATAGTTTTTTAATCACTTTTCAAAAAAGGAAAAAAAATAGAACGTATAGTTAATTTCCATACGCTCTATCTCACATTTCATATTAAATTTTTGAATTCTACAAACTG
>ENA-OPAL01001902-OPAL01001902.1-human-gut-metagenome-genome-assembly--contig:-NODE-1902-length-11134-cov-1.722899_pt1 | contig 11134 bp, 2 predicted proteins | sample MGYA00241057_ERZ501430 | MGnify/ENA primary metagenome ERZ501430 (study PRJEB25962, sample SAMEA2042506) | human gut metagenome | biome: human gut; feature: human-associated habitat; material: faeces...
ATCTAATCGTTATATTGAATTTAATCATCAAGGGGTCAATAAGGGACAAGGTTTAAAGAAACTTGCAGAATTGTTAGGGGTAGATATAAAAGATACAATTGCAATTGGTGATAACTTTAATGATTTATCAATGATCAAAGTAGCGGGTCTAGGTGTAGGTGTACAAAATACAGTTGAAGAAATGAAAAAAGAATGTGATATTATCACTAAGGCAACAAATAATCAAGGAGCTATTGCAGAAGTAATCAATCAATATATTTTAGGCACAAATTAAGTTTTGTGCTTTTTTTCTTTCTTGATATAATGGAGTAAATACGAAAAGAGGAAGCCTATGAAAGCATTTTTTACAGAGACTATATTAAATAGAGGAAAAGCTTATTTTGAACAAAATAGAGTTTTTTCTGTCAATCAATATGATAACCAAACCTATACCGGAATTATTTTAGGAAATGAAGCTTATCATACTAAAATCACTTTAGATGAACATTATGATGTCATGTCTGCTACGTGTGATTGTCCTTATGCGATAGAAGGAAAACATTGTAAACATGAAGCAGCACTTTATTTTGCAATCGAAGAGCGTCTTCCTAAAGATGAACAACAATACTTCGATATTAATTCTTTATTAAAAGATATTCGTAGAAGATCGCGTACGAGTTATACAATAAAACGTGAATTTAATCAAGAATTTAAAAAGTATTTAAAACATATGATGCAATTAAATAAACAAGGGAATTTTCATATTACGAATTATCAAAAAGTCATTGATGAATTCTTAAGTTCTAATTATCCTAAAGATTATCGTCATGAAATACTTCATATCATGTTTCAAGGGTATTGTAAGTTATTAACGAGTGAACATAGTAAAGAATTAACAGTTCAATGGCTAAAAGAAAATATGAAATATCAAAGATATGAAAATGTTTTTAGTTATATGATGTCTGTTATTTATTTGTTAGATGTTGAAGACCAAATAGATATTATTAAAGACATGCTTTTAAATAATAGAAAACCTGATTTATTAAATACATATTTTAAAATTATCAATGATCATCATTTAGATATGAAAAAATATCTAGATGATATTCAAATTTATAATAACAATGAAGATTATATTATAGAAATGATCCGTTATTATGTGGATCGTCAACAAGTGGACAAAGCGCGTTCATATTATAAAAATCATGAACAAAATATTAGAAAAAAAGAAACTAAGGCAAAATTGGATTCCTTACTTATTCCTGAAAATGAAGATGCTTATTTAAATTATATGTGTTCAAATTTAAGTTATTATAATTCATCTAATATACCATTGTATTATGATGATTTAAAACAATTTTATGGGGTAAAATTTGAAAACTATGTTACAAATTTTATAAACGAAATACGACGTTTTTATAGCGATTATGAAATAGGTTTAATGTTTAAACGAAAGAATGAAGCAAAATATTTAATTTATGTTTTACTTCAAAAATTTGATTTGGAACTCTTTGAGCCAACAAAAGAGATGATTAGAGAGTATAGTTTAGAAATGTATTTAATGTTTTATGTAGAATATATAAAAGAGTATATAAGACAGGGAACTAGAAATTATTATCTAAAAGATCATATTTATGAATTATTTCTTGATTTAGATAGAATGTCAAAAATAGAGTTTGTTGATATGATTAAGAAAGAATTTCCTAGAAGAAAGAAAATACATGAAATATTAGATGAATGTTTAGAAGAAGGTGATGAAATTGAAATTCAATATTAATTTAGATGTTGTAAAAAGTAAAAATAACTTAGAGATTGCTAGAAAATATCATCATTATGATAATGTTGAAAGTATGCACATTACAATAAATGATGATACATATCATATAGATGCAGTGGTTTCAGTTTTTAATCATCCACAAAAATGTTCATTAGATATTAAAGATAATCAAGTATTATCTGATAAAGATGTTGGTGAAGATATTACTAAAGAATCTGAAATTATAGAAGAAGATATTAATGAAGAAGATGATGAATTTGACGAAGATGATTATGATTCTGATATAATTGAAGATGAAGATTATAATACTATTAATAATGATTCTGATGAACTATTATCAATTACTTCTGATATAGAGGATATTAATGCTGTTAAAAATAATGACGGTAATATCATTGCTGAAACTCTGGATATTACTCGAATTAATAACATGGCAGACTATCTCAATAGCTACTCGGAGCAAGACAAGCCGTTAATAGCTAAAATGCTGCGAAATGGCGAACTTAAATACGCATGTAGATAAGTAGTTAAGCCTTATATATTACCGTCAATTATGAAGCTAAAAACAGCTATCATAATTGACGGTTTTTATTTATTAATATTGTTAAACTTAATGTTATGGAATGTTTTGAATTTGGTTATGTTATTAAAGGAGATGTTAATGACACTCTTAAGAAAACTGTAGAGTATTGTTCTGATGGTATTAAACAGAAAGCTAAAGTGCTTGCTGGATATATTCAGAGCGATGATTTTTTAGAATTTTGTAAAAAAGATGAAAAATTTGATTCTACTAAGTCTATTTTAGAAAATAAACAAAATACTGTTAGACGAATTTTAAAACAATATTATGAACTTAAACACCAAGATGTTACAACAGCTGCTGCTAAACGTCAAGCTGATTTGTTAATGGGTTTTAGTAGTGTTAAAGCTCGTAATATTGCTATTAATGATACCGCTACTATTATTTCTCTTCTTTATGAGCAAGAACGTAAATCGAGTAAATATAACAATGTTAAACTTAATAGAGTTAAAATAATTCAAAAAGCTATTGACGCTCTTGAAAAAGATTATATTAATAATGTTGCTTTAAAAGTTTATAATCAAAATAAAGAAATTGATGATAATACTATTAAAGAATTTAAAGAAGCATACAATAATGCTATACGTCTTAATAAGAAAATAATAGAGCTTAAACAACTTATTAAGAACGATAATGATGTAGATAATAATAAAAAGAAACTTAATGAAGTATATAAAGAATATACTGAAGCAAGAAGACAACAATATAATAAAGCATATAATTTAGTTAATAAATTTGGTAATATAACACAAAAGAATCGTAATAATTATATTGAACAAGTTAAACGTAATCCTAATTTTTGGTTTACAAAATCATTTGAAAGTAGTAAACTTGTTAATATTGTTGGTGAATTTGAAAATGTGTTAGAAAGTGATAAACTTACTAATGAAAATTTTACTGATGATGAAGATTATACTAATTCTGGTGCTGAAAATATTGATGAAACTACTAAATCTTGGGAAGATAAACTTTGGGCGAGTTTTGAAAAACCTGTTGCTGCTGATTTAAAATTATATTTTAATACTATTTATAAATTAGATTCTCCAGCAGAAGTTGGTACAAGAGTTTATAATTATGACACTAATAATGAAATTGGTCTTAGAACTACTATGGGTGCTAATTTTATTATTAGAGAATTATATACAAGAGGTAATTTTAATTCCGTTAATGATTTTATAGATAGTATTGTAAGAATGGCAACAGATATTGCTGAAGATTATGGATTAATTAAAATTGCAGATGATTGTATTAATGACCCTGTATTTGCTAATAGACTATTTTGTCAATTAAGTAATCCTAAGATTATTAAAACAATGTCTATTATTACTGAATCTGGTATTACTTTTGAACAATCTAATAAATCTTTAGATGCTATGAGTTATATGATTTATAATATGCTAAATACAACTCGTAGTACAATGAGAGATTTATATACTGAAAACGATATTAATCGTGTTAAAGAATTAATTGCTCGTTTAAATAAAATTTCTGATAAACTTGTTGCTATTAGACTTAAAGATGATGGTGTTACTCCTAAAGAATTAAATAAAGAAATAGAAGAAGCTATTTATGAAATACTTAAAAAATATTATCCTAAAGTAACTCGTAATGAAATACTTGGATTTATTTATAACGGAAGTAATCCTGTTAGGTCTAACATGATTGGGCTATTAAATAATATAGCAGATCTTTTACAAAAAGTTGAAACTACTGTTATAGAATATAATGAGTCATATAATAAGTATAATAATGAAAGAAAAGCTTATAATGAAGCTGTAAGATATTCTGAAGAAATTGGACAAAAATATACTAAAGAAGCTCCTTTATTTGATTCTTCTAATATTAATTATGATAGACTTAATGAGCCAATAGTTAATATATGTCAAAAACTTGTTAACTATTCTGCTGTTCGTAATGAATTAAATAGTGTTAATGCTGAAGGTAATTTATCTTCTGATATAATTAATAATAGTTATATTACTAATCTTATTAAACAAATTAATTATGCTAATAAAAAAGACGCTCAAGCTGGTTTAAGAAATCTTTTAGAAGAAATTAATAAAGGGAAACAATATAAATATAATAGTTTCTTTTGGGGAATTAAAGGAGCTAATGGTAAATATATTCAAGAAGGATTATTTATGAGAGATGATAGAGGTAATGTATCTATTAATCCTAACGCTCAAAAACTTATTCAAATAAGTTTATTTAATGGTGTTAAAGATATGCAAAGTGATAAATCTGCTTTATATGCTAAAATGTCTAAAGGAGATTATTTTGCTACTTCTATGATTGCTTACTTTAATCCTATTATTGCTGGACAAAATATTGGCAGTTCTAAAGCAGCTTTAAATGCTTCACAAGCTGGATATTTTTTCCGTACTCCTTCTGACGCTCCTAAAAACTTTATTATTCAAGCTCCTAAACTTGACGCTAAAAATACAATTACAGCTTTAGCTACAAATGTTGCTAAATATGCTGATAAAAGACGTAATGAAATAGATTCTATTGGAAATAAAAAATATACTTCTACAAATTTAAATGTTACAACTATTTCAAATAAAACTGCAGATTTTGGAGTTACTATATTACAAAATATTACTACTAATTATAACAAATGGTTAAATGATAATACTAACGGAATTATAGCTTATAGAATAAATCCAAATACTTTTAATACCGCTAAAAGTGTAAATCAAGGTATTATAGGTAATCCTTTTGATTTTAGAAAATATGGAGAAGCTAAATCTCTTCAAATGTTTTATAATTGGCTAATTACAGGTAATAATTATGGAGAAAAATTAGCTAATGAAGAATTTAGACAAGCTATTAGAAATAAAATTATTAATACTAAAACAGCAAATATTGCATATTATAAAGAAAAAAATCAACCAAGTCATGCTACAGTTATTGGTTATTTAATAAATAATAAACATTTATTAAATAATAATATTGAAAATATTCAAGAAGATGATTTTGATAAATATTTAGAAGCTAAAGATAAAGCTGCTGCTAATAAAAATAATATTTGGTCTGCTAAAGATATTTATTCTGCTATTAAAGGAGAATTATCTACTCTTAATTTTAATAGATATTATTATATTGAAAATGAAGATGGCACTATTTCTATACCTATTGTTTATAAAACTAAAGATAGTCCTGATATTGTTTGGATTAAAGGAGATAAAATTGAAGGTGAAATAAATAATATTTTATATAATATAGAAATAGAAGGTATTTCGTCAGTTAATGATAATAAACTTAGTGATGATTTTTATGCAGATATAGCGGATATTCTTAAACAAGAAGGTATTGAAAATGGTTCTATAGATGTTCGTATTAATCGAGCTGCTCCTATATTTGCTGGATTTAGACAAAACGTTATTGGAGAACTTAATATGTTTATTAATCAATTAAATAATTTATTCGATAATGATGGTAAAGGTAATTGGGTTCTTCGTAAAGATACTAACGGATTAATTGAAAGAGTACATTTTAATAAAACTACTTATGATGATAAAGGAAAAGAATGTATTCTTGTTGAAGGTAAATGGCTTGATAAAGAAAAAACTAAGCCTAACCCTAAAGCTGGTAAACTAAGTGGAAATTTCTTTAGTTTTCAAAAACTATTTAATACAAAAGATTATAAAGCTGGTGAAGAGCTTGAACGTGCATTACTTCTCTACGGGGAAACGTCCGTAGGCGAAGCCGGAGGACTTATTCAAGTTAAAGGAAATACTGCTACTTTAAATATTAATAGTCCTCTTATTAGAATTGAAAATGGTAAAATCGTTTTTAACGAAACTCAAGAAGTAAAAAGTATTATAGATAATATTGTTGAACAATGGATTAAATCTTTTAATAAAGAGATTGTAGCTCATGGCAAACAATATCAAAATCTTCTTCAAGAACTACAAAAAAGTAATGAAGATTTAGTTGATTTTGTTCTTAATACTGCTAATGCTTATATGCAATTAGATGATATTCTTGAAGGAGATGTTAAATTTTATAAAGATGCTAAAGATTTTCTTAAACGTGCTAAAGAAGTACAAGCTGGAGGAACTGCTTACGCTGGATTTGATATTAATGATACTCTTAGTGCTAAAATTAAAGAAACTATTGGTTATAATGGAGCTAAACAAGAAATTAAATTCGGTAATACTACAATAGATAAATATGCTAATGCATATTCCCCCGTAGAGGGTTATGCAATCGTACATGCTGCTGGAAAATATGCTCGTAATGGTTTTAGAGCTGTTACTATTAATAATACTGTAAGACCAAGTAAACAAGCTAATAATATTCAACAAGAATTATTTAATTATCTTAAAGATGAACTTGATGAAGTCGCTGCTACTAAGAAAGCTGTTGAAATCGCTAATGGTTATAGAGAAGCAAGCAAAACTAATGACGCACAATCTTTTATTACTATTGAAGAATTTATGCGTAGACGTTATGCTGATGGTACTTTTAAAGAATATGAAGATATATTTCAACAGCTTTATGAACTTAGAACTGGTCAACGTAAAATTGAAGATATAGATATTAGTAAAATTAATGCTCGTATTCAAGTACAAAAGAATTTCTATTACGACCATAAATATGATAGTTATACTGGAGTACATTATCCTCGTCAAATTAAAAATGCTGAATTTGTTCTTATTCCTGAACTTCTTGAAGGAACTCAACTTAAAGAACTTTATAATTTCATGCATAAATATGATATTGGACAAGTTAATACTAATGAAACGAGTAAAGCTGCTAAAAAGAATGTTTTAACTTTTTGGGATAATGATGGAAATATCAATCCTAATTTTGAACAAGATCTTATTTCTAATAATGAAAATGCTATAGAAGATTACTATTATCGTTTTCTTTATAAACAGCAAGATGTTCCAGAGCATATGAAAGATGCTCAAAATAAAGCTGGTGTACAGATTACTAAAAAGATTTGTGATAATGCTAATGAATCTGTTAGACCTTATATTGATACATTCTTTAAGAATTATTGTGCCAATATTAAAGAAGATTTTAAGAAACTTCTTTTTAATATGGGTTGGAAAGAAGATAAAAATGGTAAATTAATTAATATTAATGGCGATAAACAAACATTAGATTTTACTGATTTTTATAAAAAAGCTCGTATTGAAGCTCAACGTCTCGGTATGGATTCTAATTTTATTGAGTATTTAACTCCTGATGAATTTGGTAATCCTGCTATGCCTAATTATATGAATAATGTAAGTAGTAAACTTGAAAGTATAGCACAAGCTATATTTAATAGTAGTATTACAAGACAAAAATTTCCTGGTTGGCATGCTGCACAGGTTACTCAAGTTGGTCATGGAATGAAAGTTCTTGATAATAATGGTAAACTTAGAGAACTTAAATATCACCCAAGAATTATTGTTGATAGAGAAACTGGAGTTGAAATAGAAGAAACTGAATACGATAAATTATCTGATGAAGATAAAAATAAATATGAAGTTAAACAAGAAGCTTATGCTGAAGTTATGATTCCTCGTTGGAGTAATCTTATTCCTAATACTCCAGAAGCTCTTGAAATAATACAAAAAGAAGGTCTTGATATTCAACTTGCTTATCGTATTCCTACTGAAGGTAAACAATCTGTTAGTATCGTTAAAGTAGTAGGTTTTCTTAATGATGTTTATGGTAGTACTATTATGTTGCCTGATGAATGGGTTACCCAAACTGGTTCTGACTTTGACGTTGACTCTGTTTACGGCATTTGTCATTCGCTTAAAGTTGTAAAAGATAAAAATGGTAATATTAAAAGAATTAAAAAATATTCTGCTGACGATTTTAAAACTGATTATGCTAAATATAAGTATTATATAGAAGATAATATCAATAATAAAATTTCTTCTGATATTGAAGATGAATTTCATGAAGATAAATATAAAGTACTTCAAAAACGTCTTCGTGATGTTGTTAAAAAACTTCGTACAGAAAAAGATAATAGAGATAGTCTTTATAAAGAACTTACTAATATTGGTAAAGAAGCTGGATTATTAACTTTTAATGAATTTTCTAAATTAGATGAAGTTGATAAATTACCTCGTGTTGTAAGAAATAATAATATTCTTGATGCTATGATCGCTATTATGGCAGATAATAATAGTAGAGAAGAAAATTATTCTCGAAGTAATTTTGATAAACTTTCGTCTGCTATGAAAGAAATGGATAAAGCTCGTGGAGCTGATTCTGTTAGTCGTAGCGTTTATAATCCTTTTGACCAAATGGATTTTATGGAAAATGCTATGGGTGGAGCTTCTCTTAAAGCGTTTTCTGTTACACGAGATACTTTTAATAGTGTTAATAATTATGCTAAAGGATATTTAGGAAAAGGTTATGAAATTATTGCTGAATATGATTTAACTGAAAAATATGCTAATGGTGAATTTATTTATGATGCTGAAATGATAATTAAAGCATACGGATTATATAATGAAACTACTAAAAAAGGAGATGTTATATTATTAGATAAAGATGGTAAGAAAACTAATGAAGTTAGTAAAGCTGTTACTGCAAGAGTTAAACATTATAGATTAGCTAATAGTTATAATAATCGTAATGTTGTTGGTGAATTAATTACTGTTTATAGTTCTCAAACTACTGCTCATATTCTTGATGCTATTAAAGAAGGTTCTATTTTTAATGAAAATGAATTTACTTTTGGAACATTTAAAACTCTTATAGATACAGGTATTGATTATAGAATTGCTATTGCGTTCTTAATGCAACCTGCTATTACTACTATTAATGAAGTTAATAATGAAAGTAATAGTTTGTATCTTACAGGAGGTGGTAATACTGTTCAAAAAGCTATTAAGAGAATAGCTGCTAAAGCTGGTTTTAAACTTGGTGCTACTGACATTACTGACTATTCTAACTATGAATCGGTATTGTTAGCATTGAACTCCAACGAGCAATTTAGAAATGCGTATAGAGAGCTATTTGGGGCTGAAATTTCAACGCAAAAGCCTATACAGGAACAACAATTCACGTTGAATGCAAAAGTGCTAAAATCACGCTTAGAATCGTCCAAAATAACTAATATTTCTGAATTATCACAAAAAGATAATGATATTAAAAATGCTGTTTTTGATATTGCTGTTTGTTTAGCTTTTAATAAGATTAATAAAACTACTAAAAATCTTGAAAAAGTTCTTCGTTGTTGTAATCCTGATAACTTTGGCGCAAAACAAACTATTAGAGAAACTCGTACTATTGTTGATAATGTTATTGCTTATGGATTTACTGATAATGAAGTTGGTAATACTGTAATGTGTGGAGGTAAACGTCTTATTGAAAAACTTTATCCCGGATTTATTAAAATTGAAAAAAATGAGGTTAGTAATTTAGATGAATTAGTTAGAGGAGATATTGATGTTGAAAATAGCGTTTATCCATTTTTAGCTGCATTTTTTAAATATGCTACATTAACAAGTGTTGATGTTAATAAACAATTGTTTCCAACTGAAAATGACGTTTATAATAATATTCTTAATGCTGTTCAAGTCAAATTAGGTGTTATATTTACTCCTAAACAATATAGAGAATATAAACAATATATGATGAATATGATATATTCTCAAGTTCCTATAATTAATACTCCTTTAACTATTACTGAAGAAGGTTGGTTAAATGATAATAATGAAGCTATTGTTAAATCTACTGAAAACGATACTAATTATTGGAATGCTGAAATTTCTCGTATATTTGGTTTTGAAACTACTCAAAAAATTAATTTTGACATTAAAGATGTATTTAATCCTACAAAAGAAGAACTTAATAAATTTAATGCTCTTACTCCTACTCAAAAAGTATCTTGGATTCAAACGCATATTGATGGAGATTTAGGTATTTTTAATTATCTTAATGTAAACCTTAATAATCAATTTGAACTTAAACGTAAAGGATTTACTCATCAAAGTATTAAATTTACAGATTCTGCTGAAAATATGGACGATATTTATATTGAATTTGGTACAAGTTTCTTTAATAAATCTCCTATATTTAGACTTGCTATTACTGATTTAATTAAATATGCTTTTGTTGTTGATGGATTTAAATTTAAAAGAGGTGCTGTTGATAAAGTTATTACTAATAATTCTTTGTATAAAAATATAGAAGATATGGGAACTGGAATTGTTCCTGCTATTCGAGAAATATTTGGATATTATGCTAATCCTGCAGCAGGAGTTACTGATGAATTTATTGATAAATTTATTCGTAGTCATAAAGAATATTGTAAATCTATTAAACTTGGTAAACCTGAAAACAATAAAGGTATAAGTAATGCTGCTTTTCAATTTAATATTTGTAATAGAGGTAATGGATTAATATTTATTCCTTTTGATGGTAGATTTAAAACTTTACTTAATGAAATTAATGTTGAAGATGCTAAATCTCCTCAAGATTATATTGTTGTTAATAGAAGTGCTGGTGGTAATAAAATTAGTACGTTGTATAAAATAGATAAACATGAAAGTGGAGTTTATCTTATTCCTATGAATTTACTTGAACCTAATGAAACAGGAGATTATAGTGTTAATCCAAATAATAATAAATATGGAGATATTAGTTTCTATAATACTGTTATTGCTGAAGCTGAAAATATTGGAGCTAAAGAATATTTTATTGATAAAGATAATAAAATAAAATTAAAAGATAAATATAAAGAATATATTATTCCTCGTTATAAATTTAATTTAGAAAATAATGCTATAGATAATGTTAATGAATTTCAGAATGTTTCTGTTAATGGTACTGAA
>ENA-OPAL01001918-OPAL01001918.1-human-gut-metagenome-genome-assembly--contig:-NODE-1918-length-11042-cov-3.311277_pt1 | contig 11042 bp, 11 predicted proteins | sample MGYA00241057_ERZ501430 | MGnify/ENA primary metagenome ERZ501430 (study PRJEB25962, sample SAMEA2042506) | human gut metagenome | biome: human gut; feature: human-associated habitat; material: faeces...
GACCGTTACAGCACAATAAGACGGATTCCACAAATGTCCTCCCCACAACTCTTTCTTTAACTCTGGATGCAAAAGGAACATCTGGCGCGCAAGATTCCCCTTCATGATTTTGATCATGTCTGAAATATAAAACTGTGGTCTGCAATCTACAAGCAGATGAATATGATCCGGCATAACCTCCATAGCCAGGATTTGAAATTTATATTCCTGTGCAAGACTTTCCAGCATTTCTTTGCATTCCACATCAATTCCGTCTTTTAAAACCTTTTTTCTGTACTTTGTACACCAGACCAGATGATACTGCAGAGAATACACATATCCTCTACCATAGGAAAGACCATTTTTATTAATTGTAAACATATCTTTCTTCATAAAAATAGTATACCATATGCATAGGAATATATCAAACATTTGTTCCTCTTTTTGGTAAAAATTTTGCGCGTCTAACTCATCACTGAAGTAACGAGAATGCGACGCGCAGTTTTCAAAAGCGGTTTTTACTAAAAATACGTCTGCCGTTTTTGGTCATTATTACTATGCATTGATACCTGGTCAAATTTCTTCCGAAAACAGATGATTTCAGGAATCAACTTGTCGGCACACTCCTTTGTAGTATGTTGTCTATCTTCCATTGAAATCTCTCTTCTTTGGTGATACAATGTGCTACAATGCTTATCAAAAGTTACATCATTTTGGGGGACATTTACACTACAAAGGAGAATTTATTTATGTTTCAGGTTTTTGTTGATTCAGCAGCAAATCTGCCTGCTGTTACTGCGAAAAAATACGATATCCATGTCGTTTCTTTCGTCAATCTTGTGAATGGAAAAGAGCTGGTCTGCTTCGACCCGGATTTGTCGCCGGAAGAGGAGCTTTCCAAAGGAAAAGAATATTACAATGCCATGCGCACCGGCTGTGAAATCAAAACCGGACTGATCAGCACCGCAAATTTTGCGGATGCGTTCCGCACCGCTCTTGAGGCAGATCAGGATGTCATCTATCTTTCCTTAAGCAAAAACATCAGCGGAACTTATAACTCCGCAAGACTTGCTGCAGAGGAGCTTCTTGAGGAATACGGCGGAAAACGTAAAATCCGCCTCGTCGATTCCCTGAATGCCTCTCTTGCACAGGGCATCCTCGCCATCTATGCCAGCGAAATGCGCGATCGGGGCATGAACGTAGATGAAGCGGCAGATCTTCTGGAAACCTACGTCGGCAAAATGAACGGCATTTTCACCGTCGGCGATCTGAAATATCTTTCCCGTACCGGAAGAATCAAGGGAAGTGTCGCTGTGGTCGGAAATATGCTGAAAATCAAACCGATTCTGCGTGGAAGTGAAGATGGCTATATTGTTTCCTACAAGAATGTCCGCGGACGCAAGGCCGTTTTAAATGAACTGATTCGTCTTTTCTGTGAAACGATCGAAGAACCGGAAAAGCAGATCGTCGGAATCGCACATGCAGATGCCTATGAGGAATCTCTTTATATGATGGAAGAAATCCAGAAAAGAGTGAAGGTGCGTGAATTTATCAATACTTCTTACGATTACTGCACAGGAAGCCATGTCGGACCAGATACGATCGCTTTGTTCTATCTCGGAAAAGACCGCAGTCTTCTGTAAAAGGAGCAACCAGACTAACCACTGCTGTTCCACTGTATTTTTTCCGAAATTGCTGTAAACAGCGGAAATACGTTTCTTCTTTCCATGCATAATTCCACCTGTTTTTCCACATACTACCCATACAGCACAAATTATGGAAAGTACATTGCGGAAACAGGAGGAATTTTTCATATGAAAGCGACGGGAATTGTTCGAAGGATTGATGATCTGGGGCGTGTGGTAGTTCCCAAGGAAATCCGGCGCACGATGCGGATCCGGGAGGGACAGGCCATGGAAATTTATACCGGACGGGAGGGTGAGATTATCCTGAAGAAATACTCACCGATCGAAGAGCTGGCGGAATGCGCAGCAGGGTTTACAAAATCGATTTCAACGGTGACCGGATGTCTCGTCTGTGTTTCGGATCAGGAACAGATTGTGGCGGCAAACGGGCCGGAACAGAAAAATTATCTTGGCAAGTCCATCAGCAGCCGGCTGGAGGAGGCGATTCTGAACCGGAAAACAGTACTTGCGCGTCCCGGTGAAAAGGCTTATTTTTCAATTTTGGAAAACACAGACAATACTACTCCTCTGCCGGAGCTCATTTTTCCGATTCTCTCCTCCGGTGATGCCATCGGTTCGGTCATTCTCTGCGGCAAAGACAGGGAGTCCCTGCTGGGCGACACGGAAAAGAAGCTCCTCCAGGTAGCTGCAACGTACCTCGGACGGGAAATGGAAAACTAAACAGGGGATTTATCGAAGGCAATTTATCAAAGGCTTTTTGCATCATCCGCACCGGTTATGCAAGAGGCCTTTTCCTGTTATTCTGTAATTCGAGATATTCCAATTTTATCTTGCTATTTACACCTGCATTGTCTACAATAAAAATGACGTGCACGAAAACCTTCAACCGATACGCCCGAAGCTTTTCTGTGCCTGCTTTTATAAGCCGGGAAAAATTCCCGGAGTATCCTACATTACACAAGGAGGAATTTCCATTCATGAAATACCTTGCAAAGAAATTCGGCTCTCTCTTTCTTACGCTGCTTCTTGTATCCTTTTTATCGTTCTTTGCCTTTTCCGTCATACCCGGAGATGCGGCAAAATCGCAGCTTGGAACGGAGGCGACGCCGGAGCGGATTGAGGCTCTGCAAAAGGAAATGGGCCTGGATCGGCCGGTTCTGGAACGGTATGCTTCGTGGGTAACCGGCTTTTTTCATGGAGATCTCGGCACCTCGTATTCGTACTCGATGCCGGTCGGAGAACTGATCCGCGATAAAGTTCCGATTACCATCGCTATCACCGTTATCGCATTCCTGATGATCCTTGTTGTCTCGATTCCCATCGGCATTTTCACAGCACAGCACGCCGGAGGCCATTTGGACCGGCTGATCATGACGATCAATCAGGTGATCATGTCTGTGCCGGGATTTTTCATCGGTATTCTGATCACGTATCTTTTCGGTCTGATTCTCAAATGGTTTCAGCCGGGCGCCTATGTGCCGATTTCTGAAAATTTTTCCGGTTTTATCGGTTATCTTGTTGCACCGTCTGCCGCCATTGCACTTCCGCGCTGTTCCATGGCTGTCAAAATGCTGCGCAGCTCTGTGCTCTCGCAGCTCGATGCCGACTATGTGCGCACCGCCTATTCCCGCGGAAACAGTACACGCCGTGTTATGTATCACCATGTGCTGAAAAACGCCCTGATTCCGGTACTGACCTTCTGGGGCATGACAATCGCAGATATTGTGGCAAACAGCATTATTCTGGAACAGGTTTTTTCGATTCCGGGCATGGGCAATCTTCTGATCACTTCGATCTCCAACCGCGATTACCCCGTGGTTCAGGGCATCCTTGTACTGATCGCCGCCCTCATTATTATCATCAATTTCGTGGTAGATCTGCTGTATGGCAGAATTGATCCGCGTATCCGCGTAAAAGACTGACGGGAGCTTTCGATCATCAGCTCCCGCGACCGAAAGGTCGTGGGAAGCCGCCCACGACAAAAGAAAGGGTTTTCATTATGAAAAAGAAACGCAATCTCACGCTGATCATCGGAGCTGTTCTCACCGCTTTTATGCTTCTGTTTCTTCTGATCGGCTTTTTCTACACACCGTACGACCCGGATGCAATGAACGGCGCAGCCAAGTTTGCTGCTCCATCTCTGTCGCACCTGTTCGGCTGCGATCACTTTGGACGCGATATTTTCAGCCGCGTCTTAAAAGGAACCGGTACAACCTTCTTCGTCGCTTTCGCTACTCTGCTGCTCGGCGGAACCATTGGTGTTCTTGTCGGTGCGTTCACCGGGTATTTTGGCGGATGGATTGACGAAATCCTGATGCGCATAAACGATGTCATTGTTTCCTTTCCGGGAATCCTGCTGGCGCTGGTATTTATCGCGCTGCTGGGTCCCGGCAAATACAACGTGATCCTTGCACTCGGTATCGTATTCATTCCGAGCTTTGCACGTATCACCAGAAGCGAATTTCTCGCACGCAAAGATATGGACTATGTCAAAAGTGCCCGTCTGATGGGTGTTTCCCATCTTCGGATCATATTTGTACATATCCTGCCAAATACGGTCCCGTCCCTTCTTTCGATGGCAGCAATCGGTTTCAACAACGCCGTTCTCTCCGAGGCCGGCATGAGCTTTCTCGGCATCGGTGTCCAGCCGCCCGATGCCTCGCTTGGACGGATGCTCTCAGAATCCCAGACGTATCTGATGACTGCTCCCTGGGGCTCTGTTTTCCCCGGTCTTGCCGTCATTTTACTGGCGCTTGGCGTATCGCTCCTCGGCGACGGATTACAGAAGAAAGGCGGTAACTGATATGGCACTTCTCGATGTACGTGACTTAAAAATTGCATTTTACGATACCACGCCACCGACCGAAGTGGTAAAAGGCATCTCCTTTTCCTTAGAAGAAGGTGAAACGCTTGGCATTGTCGGGGAATCCGGTTCCGGCAAAACGCAGACAGCACTCTCCATTCTGCAGCTTTTAAAGGAAAATTCCGCCGGCCAAAGCTGTCATGCGTCTTTTAAAACCGCCATTCGCAGAGATTAAACCGGAGTCGAAGATTGTCTGTAATGGAAAAGATGTCATGAAAATGACGGACAAAGAATTATATAAGTTTCGCGGAGACGAAATCAGTATGATTTTTCAGGAGCCGATGACCTCTTTAAATCCGGTTCTGGCCATCGAAGAACAGATTGCAGAGGGACTGCTGATTCATGAGAGCTGCACACCGGCAGAATGTCATGAAAAGGTTCTTGCCATAATGCATGAGGTCGAGCTTCCCGACCCGGAAAAGCTTTGCAAAAAATACCCGCACCAGCTCTCCGGCGGTCAGCGCCAGAGGGTGATGATCGCTGCGGCGCTTATTACAGAACCGAAGCTTCTGATTGCAGACGAGCCGACAACAGCTCTTGATGTGACGATTCAGTCGCAGATCTTAAAGCTGCTGAAAAAAATCAATGAACGCCATCACACGGCGATTCTTTTTATCTCACACGACCTCGGCGTCATCCGTTCGCTCTGTGACCGGGTCATCGTCATGAATCATGGGACGATTGTGGAATCCGGCAGTGTAGACGATGTCTTTTTCCACCCGAAGGAAGACTACACCCGCCGCCTGCTCGATGCAATTCCGAACCGACGAACATCGCTGCGAAAGCGAATCAAAATCGCTCCAACAGCTCAATGGCCGACAGGCTCTGACAAAAAAGCTGCTCCGCCGGCGGAAAAGGAGGAATAACCCATGGAAGAAATCAGTCCGAACAACATTCTGGAAGTCAGCCATATTTCTGCCTCCTATCAGGAGGGAAAGCAGAGAAAAACGGTGCTTCATGATATCTCTTTCGAGCTTCATGAAAATGAAATTCTCGGTCTCGTCGGAGAGAGCGGATGCGGAAAATCGACACTCTCCAAAGTGATCTTAGGATTTATCCGCCCAGATGAAGGCGAAATAATTTCGCAGGTCGACCATCCGCAGATGATTTTCCAGGACCCGTTTTCCTCCCTGAATCCGGCGAAGAAAATCTCCTGGATTTTAGAAGAACCGCTTCGGATGCAGAAGGTTCCGAAAGAAGAACGAAAAAAACGGGTTCTTGCGATGGCCGAAAGAGTCGGTCTCTCCGCAGAGCACCTGAAACGCCGCCCGCATGAGCTCTCCGGCGGCCAGCGCCAGAGAGTCAGCATTGCGGCCGCACTGATCCAGGGCTCACGCCTGATCCTTGCCGACGAACCGGTTTCCGCTCTCGATGTGACGATTCAGAAGCAGATCATGGAGCTGATGGTTCAGCTTCAGGAAGAGCTTCAGCTCTCGATTCTCTTTATCTCGCATGACCTCAACGTGATCTATCAGATGTGCGACCGGGTTCTCGTGATGAAAGAAGGCCGGATTGTGGAGAACACGGAGACGGAAGAACTGTTTGCGCATCCGCAGAATGATTATACAAAGGAGCTTCTGGCGGCATCACCGGAGCTGTAGTTTTATTTCCAGCATTCTCTAAACACCCGAAGTACATTCTTGGAAAAGACCTTCTCTATCTCTTCATCGGTGAAACCGTCGTGGCTCATCACATCTGCGAGATGCTGCATATGCGCGGTGTCCGGCACATCCGTCTTGCCGCTGAAACCGTCAAAATCGGTTCCAAGGCCGATGATGTCGATACCGCCGAGGTTGCGCAGATATTTCATATGGCGTACCATATCCATCGTCGATGCCTTTTTCGCCGCCGGCTCCTCCTCGCGCAGAAACGACGGACAGAAATTGATACCGGTGACGCCGCCACGCTCTGCGAGCTGACGAATCATTTCATCCGAAAGGTTTCTCAGATGGAAGCACGCGCCGCGCGCATTGGAATGGGACGCAATGACCGGACCTCTCGTATGCGCAAAAACGTCGCGGATTCCGGCATCATTTAAGTGTGATAAATCGATCACTATGCCGAGCCGCTCCATCTCCTCGACAAAGGCAATACCGGTCGGTGTCAGCCCGTTTTCAAGATCCGGAAGATATGGCTTTCCCTCTTCCTGCGCCGGGTTCGGGAATCCAAGCTCATTCGGAAAGTTCCAGGTCAGCGTGGAAATCCGCACACCGAGATCATACAGCGTATGCAGCTTCTCTATGCTTCCCTCGTAGACACCACCCTCTTCGACGGTCATCACCGCACCTATTTTTCCTTCCTTCTGTACCTGCATCAGATCCGCATACGTTTTGATCTGACAAATGCGGTCCGGATACCGTTCCACCTCTGATTTCCAGAGATCAGCCAGCTTTCTCACATGCTCAAACGGTGTTTCGTCTTTCAGTCCCTTCAGGAACGTAAACAAAGAAAAGCACTGGCAGAGGCTGCCGCCCTTTTCCAGCTTATCCAGATTGATCTGAAGATCCGCATCCGCAAGATGCTCCTGTTTTTCCTTCCACTGCAGCGCCGGGATGGTGTCGCAGTGCATATCAATTACCTGAAACATGGCAATAATCCTCTTTTCTGTTTTTTCTCTATTCTATCATACTTCGCTGCATTCCTTCACAAAAACTGGAAGAAAACGTAAAAAACCGCCTGGCTCATGGTAAACCCATAAGGCTAGAGAAAATATATCTTTCCGGAATCGCAAAAAATTGGGGGTCCGCGTTTTTTCTCGAAAAAAACTTGCAAATCTCGTCTGAGATGATATACTTTTTGCATTGTGTTACTTTATGAAAGCACTGATCTTCCAAGAAAGTGCTTCTGCTTATGAAAAAGAAAGAGGTATCTATGCTCCAACTGATTGAAACCATCAACAATGCCGTGAACAATTTTATCTGGGGTGTTCCGGCTATGATCTGCATTTTCGGTGTCGGCCTTTACCTGAGTCTGCGCACCCGTTTTCTCCAGATTCGAAAATTCCCGTATGCGATCCGCACAACGCTCGGAAGAATGTTCCGCAAACGAGATGCTTCCGATGGCGCAATTACACCGTTCCAGGCGGTCTGTACAGCACTTGCCGCCACGGTCGGTACCGGTAATATTGCCGGTGTTGCCGGCGCTATCGCTATCGGCGGACCCGGTGCCGTGTTCTGGATGTGGGTTTCCGCCCTACTCGGCATGTGTACGAAATTTGCCGAAGTGACACTGGCTGTTTTCTATCACGAGAAAAACGCCAACGGAGAACTCGTCGGCGGACCGATGTATTACATCAAAAACGGTCTCAGCAAAAAATGGCATTTTCTGGCCTATCTTTTCGCTGCTTTCGGTGTACTGACTGTGTTCGGAACCGGAAATGCAACGCAGGTCAACACCATCACAACCGCAGTCAACTCCGCACTGATGAATTACCATGTGATCTCAAAGGACGCGATCCCTACCTCCAACCTGATTCAGGGTATCATCATTGCGGTACTCGTAGCGCTGATCCTGCTTGGCGGTGTCAAACGGATCGCACAGGTAACAGAAAAGCTCGTTCCGTTTATGGCTCTGTTTTATATTGTCCTTGCCATCGGTGTAATTTTGCTGAATCTCAACCGGATTCCGTCTGTTTTCGTATCGATCCTTGAGGGCGCCTTCCGTCCCTCTGCTGTTACAGGCGGTATCGTCGGAAGCATGCTCATGAGTGTGAAAAAAGGTGTGTCTCGCGGTATTTTCTCAAACGAGGCAGGTCTTGGTACCGGTTCGATCGCGCACGCCTGTGCCGACACAAAAAAGCCGGTCAAACAGGGTATGTTCGGTATCTTTGAGGTATTTACTGATACGATCGTGATTTGTACCTTAACTGCACTTGTTATTCTCTGCAGCGGTACTTCCATCATCTACGGACAGGCTGCCGGCGCAGAGCTGACCATCAGCGGTTTTACCCTTACATACGGAAACTGGGTTTCGCTGCTCACCGCGTTCGCGATGTGCTGCTTCGCCTTTTCCACGATTCTCGGATGGGGACTTTACGGTGCACGCTGCATCGAGTTTTTGTTTTCCGAAAGAATCACAAAATATTTTATGGCCGCCTATGCGCTGGTTGCCATCCTTGGCGCCACCGCAAACCTCGGCCTGATGTGGAGCATTGCTGAGACCTTCAACGGTCTCATGGCGATCCCAAACCTGATTGCGCTCTTCCTGCTTTCGGGCAAGGTTGTGGAGCTTACAAAGGAATACTTTTCCGGAGAAGGCAAAACCCGGTAAAATTTCTTTTCTCGCGGCGCATTCCCTTCTTCTGTAAGAAAATCATGTAAATTCGCCTTTTCCCTTGACAATCAGGTTGCTACCCCTTACACTGTTAAAAGTTTATAGCTTGGTTTCACCTTCTTCTCGGCAAGCATGTGGGTAGGCCAGCAGCTCGCTGACGGCCTCGATTTCTGGGGCTTTTTGGGATCACTGATCCTTGGTGGAATCATTCTTGGTATTTATACCGGTCTGCTCGGCTACGTCGGTGCAAAAACCGGTCTGTCACTTGATCTTTTGTCCCAGAGAGCCTTTGGCGAAAAAGGTTCCTATCTGCCGTCAGCCATGACCAGTTTTACGCCGATCGGATGGTTTGGTGTCGGCTCCTTCGTTTCCGGCGGAACCGCAACTCCGAACTTCGCACGTTTTGCAAAGAACGGAAAATCTGGTGCCATCACCACGGTTGTGGCTTTCTTTATCGGAAATTCCCTGATGTTTTTCTTCGGTGCTGTTTCCTCGATCTTTGTCGGCGGAAACGATATCTTCGAGGTTATGGTCCGCCTGAACCTGTTCTACCTGGCTGTTCTCGTTCTCGGTCTTAATATCTGGACTACAAACGACAACGCTCTGTATACCGCAGGTCTTGGTCTTGCCAACATCTTCCATCAGAGGAAAAAACCGATGGTTCTCCTTTCCGGTATCATCGGAACGGTTGCCTCCGTATGGCTGTACTACAACTTCTGCGGCTGGCTCAACATTCTGAATTGTACCCTGCCGCCGGTCGGCATGATTCTGGTGCTCGCCTACTTCATGAACAAAGAGGACTTTGAAACCGATCAGCCGAAGCTTAAAACCATAGACTGGTTTGCGGTCGCCGGTGTCATTCTCGGTGCCATTGTTGCGAACCTCTTACACTGGGGCATCGCTTCCATCAACGGCATGGCTGTTGCCGCTGTATGCTACTGTGTCGGACAGGCCGTAAACAAAAGAAAATAACAATAACGCCCTTGGCATGTTTCTCGCTTTCATCCTGGAAACATGTTCAGGGCTTTTTATTTCTTCTGATTCGCGTTATAATGTATGCATAACTCTGCATAGTTATAATTTTCGAAACGAAAGGAAACTGCCCGGATGATCCATTCCACCGTATCTGCTCCCAAAGGAGAAAAAACAAAATACCGTCTTGCCGAATCTATGAAGGAGTGCATGAAAACAACACCCGTTGAAGAGATCACTGTGCGCCAGATCTGTGAAATCTGCGGTGTTACCCGCCAGACCTTCTACCGCAATTTTCTCGACAAATACGATCTGATCAACTGGTATTTTGATAAATTACTGACAAAATCCTTTGAACATATGGGGCGCGGAACGACCGTTTTTGACAGTCTGGAAAAGAAATTTACCTATATTCAGAAAGAAAAAGCTTTTTTCGCCGCTGCCTTCCGCTACGACAAGCAGAATTCTCTGCGTGAGCACGATTTCGATCTGATTCTCGCGTTCTACGAAAATCTGATTCACGAAAAAAGCGGCAGTCCGGTTTCACCGGAAATGCATTTTCTTCTCGAGATGTACTGTCAGGGTTCCATCACCATGACCGTAAAATGGGTGCTTACCGGCATGGATCTGACACCTTCCGAGTTTGCCGCTCTTCTCGTCCGGGCAATGCCGGAAGACTTAAAAAAACTGTTCCGGAATCTGCAGCTGCTCTCTTAGAGCGCGTGTCAAAGTGGGGCTTGCAGATTGCGGAAATGGTTTTTCAGACACGCTCTGGTTATTTTTCACAAATTTTGTTCTGTTGTTTTTGTCACAATGGCGATTTTTTTTAAAGTGTTACACTTCGCTTCTTCTGTCACTTTCTTTTTCCCTTCCGGATTTGTTAATATAATAACAAGTTCAGTAAAACCATTCATTCATTTTAGAAGGGAGTTTTTCAATCATGGCAAATCGTATTAATTTAAATGCAACCTCTTATCACGGAGCAGGCGCTATTGCCGAGATCGCAAATGAAGCAAAGGCACACGGCTTCAAGAAAGCTTTCGTATGCTCTGACCCGGATCTGATTAAATTCAACGTTACTTCCAAAGTAACCGATATTCTGACCGCAAACGGACTCGACTATGAGCTTTACAGCGATATCAAGCCAAACCCGACCATCGAAAACGTAAAACACGGCGTAGAAGCTTTCAAGGCATCCGGCGCTGACTATCTGATCGCCATCGGCGGCGGCTCTTCTATGGATACCTCCAAAGCCATCGGTATCATCATCGCAAACCCGGAGTTTGAGGATGTCAGAAGCCTTGAGGGCA
>ENA-OPAL01001924-OPAL01001924.1-human-gut-metagenome-genome-assembly--contig:-NODE-1924-length-11026-cov-8.224319_pt1 | contig 11026 bp, 9 predicted proteins | sample MGYA00241057_ERZ501430 | MGnify/ENA primary metagenome ERZ501430 (study PRJEB25962, sample SAMEA2042506) | human gut metagenome | biome: human gut; feature: human-associated habitat; material: faeces...
GTATGTGTTTCACTGTTTAGTTATCAAGGTTGTCTGTCTTGCGACAGCTTGTTTACTTTATCACATCTCTTTTTCTTTGTCAAGAACTTTTTTCAAGTTTTTTCAAAGTTTTTCGAACTCTTCCGGATTTCGGAACTGTTCTTCTGATCTGTGATTGTCGGCTCTGTTCAAGCGACTTGGTTACTTTAACATGTTTGTTTTAAGTTGTCAAGTACTTTTTGGAATTTCTTTTTTTCTTTCAGAAATCTTTTTAAATTGTTTTTATCTTACAAACAATTATTCCCGACAGCTCATCTAATATAACACCGAAAAGCCACAATGTCAACAGTTAATTCCATAATTTGACAATCTTTTTATTTTCATGCCATATATGCCATAAAACAGGACTCTCTTCACTGCAAAATACTACATCATCCCCTTTAGATATTCCAACAATATCTTCGTCACAACCGAGTTCATTGTTTTTACAAATGCCAACCCAATAATTCTGGATCTCCCCGGTTCAAGAGGTCTGCTCTCTACATCATTGGCAAACGCCTTCATAACCAGCTTCTGTGAGATCGTCACTCCCAGCCCATTTTTCACAAATGCCATAATAAGCGTATCATCACGAAAACTGTAAGAAGTCTTTGGCTCCTTCCCACATCTTTCCAATAAATGCAAAATATCATTATCACATCCCGGAGTCTCTATAATGAAAGGATACTCCAACAGTTCTTCCAGTCTCACACTTTTCTTTTCTGCAAGAGGATGATTTTTCTGCATCACAGCACAGAGAGGATCCTCACATAATGGATAAAACTTCAGATTATCTGCAACGATCGAAGACAGAAATCCGCAGTCCACCTGCCCATGTATGATCCAGTCTCTGATCTCATCATAATTTCCATCAAAGATCTGCACCTCAACCTGTGGATAATTTCTGTTAAAATAATGGATCACTTCCGGCATCCACATTGCAGTTACACTGGAAAAGCTTCCTATTCTGAGTTTTCCTTCTATTTTATGATTAATATTAAAAGCAGCCTGTCTAAGTTTATCTTTCTGATTTGTCATCTCCTGTATATAAGGCATCAGCATTCTTCCATTATCCGTCAGAGTTACACCCTTTTTAGCTCTTGCAAATAACTGTACTCCCAGTTCCTCCTCAAATCCGGCCATCATTTGACTGATTCCCGATTGTGTATAGTTTAGCGCCTCTGCTGCTTTCGAAAAACTTCCAGTCTCACATACCTTCAAAAAAATTTCATATCTGTCTCTGATTTCCTTCATTTACGATCCTTACTTCTTGTCTGTTTTTATCCATTACTTTTTTTAATGTATACTAGCAAAAACATTCATTTTACTTATATGTTAACATATGTTATCGTACTTATGCAAACATAAATCATACAGGAGATTATCTATTATGGAAAGGAAATCAAATCATTTTTCAGGACAGCTCGGGTTTGTCCTTGCCGCAGCCGGCAGTGCTGTAGGAGTAGGCAATTTATGGAGATTCCCATATCTTGCAGCTAAAGATGGAGGCGGTCTGTTTTTAATCATTTATTTTATACTTGTACTTACATTTGGATTTACCCTGCTTACATCTGATATCGCAATCGGCCGCCGCACTCAGAAAAGTGCGATCGGTGCTTATGCTGAAATGAAGCCCAAGTGGAAATTCTTAGGCATTCTGACTTTTCTTGTACCTGTTCTTATTATGACTTATTACGCAGTGATCGGTGGATGGATCACCAAATATGCTGTAGTCTACCTGACAGGACAGGCAAAGGCTGCTGCAGCAGATGATTATTTTACTTCTTTTATCACATCCTCCACCTCACCTGTTATTTTTGCACTTATTTTCATGGGTGTAACTGCATTTATTGTATACAATGGTGTGCAGGATGGTATTGAAAAAGTATCCAAATGGATGATGCCGGTTCTTCTGGTACTCGTTGTCATCATCTCCATTTATTCCCTGACTCTGAAACATACAGATTCTTCCGGCCAGGTACATACCGGGATCCAGGGATTTCTTTATTACCTGACCCCAAATCTTGAGGGGCTTACTGTACAGCGATTTTTACAGATTTTACTGGATGCAATGAGTCAGCTGTTCTTCTCTCTCAGCGTGTCCATGGGAATCATGATCACCTACGGTTCTTATGTAAAACCTGATGTTGACTTAAACAAGGCTGTTAATCAGATTGAAATTTTTGACACAGGAGTGGCATTTCTTGCAGGTGCCATGATCATCCCTGCTGTATTCGTATTTTCCGGAACAGAAGGAATGGGAGCCGGTCCAAGCCTTATGTTTGTTTCTCTCCCAAAGGTCTTTGCAGCCATGGGAAAAGCAGGCATATTTGTAGGAATCCTCTTTTTCGTAACTGCTATTTTTGCAACACTGTCATCCTGCATCTCTGTGTTGGAATCCATCGTTGCAAACTGTATGGAAATCTTCCACACAGGCAGAAAAAAAACTGTTTCTGTTTTATCTGCAGTTTATCTTGCTGCTTCTGCGATCATTGCTTTGGGATACAGCATTTTCTATGTAGAAGTGGAACTGCCCAATGGCTCTACAGGACAGCTGCTTGATATTATGGATTACATCAGCAACAGTGTTATGATGCCATTTATCGCATTACTTTCCACCATCCTGATCGGATGGGTTATGACACCTGATTATGTCATTGATGAAATGGAACGAAACGGCAGCAGATTCCGCAGAAAAAAACTTTATCGAATCATGATCCGCTATGTTGCGCCGGTTATGATGTTTATCCTGTTTTTACAGTCAACAGGAGTTCTCTCATAAGCAAAAACTTAATATAACAAAAAAGGAATCTGTTTTCCTGGAAAAGTTTTGAAATAAACACCAGTAAAAACAGATTTCTTTTTTATTCAATCACTGACACTCATAAAAACAAATGAATTTATATGCCTGACCCCTGCAAAAATTCCTGCACTGCGCAAAGCGATCCCAGAATCTCTTCTGCGAGGGACTTCATCTCCTCCGTCACCTCCATCAGATCCGGCACCATGATCGGATGCATCCCTGCTGCATAAGCCGCCCTGATTCCATTATGAGAATCCTCAATCACATAACAATTCTCCGGTCTGGTCCCCAGTCGTCTGCAAGCCTCCAGAAAAATATCCGGTTCCGGCTTACTCCGTTCCACCATATCTCCCCCGATAATCTGATCAAAATATCCCAGCAGCCCGCCATCTGAAATCTCCGAACGCACCAGTACCTCCCGGGTAGAACTGGCAAGCCCAATCTTAAATCCCCTCATCTTCAGATATTTCAAAAGCTCCTCAACCCCCGGCTTCTTTGCCAGTTTACCTCCGGAAGCATGACTGAAAAACACCTCTGCCATCTCCGCTTTATATTCCTCATACGGAAAATCTTCACCATAATGCTTCAGAAAAACCCCTTTACTTACAACACTGTTTGTTCCCAGACACTCATGACATGCCGCCTCAACTCCTGCGATTCCATGACGTTCTGCCACTTCTTTCCACGCTTGAAGCACAAGAATCTCCGAATCAAAAATCACTCCATCCATATCAAATATCACTGTATCAATCCCACTCGCCATAACTTTTGATCCTTTCCTCTTTCTCTCTGTCAGCAGACTTTCTCAGGCAAAAATATCTTTGACGACAGTCTGATCGACTTATTCAAACCATATATAAGCCAGTAGTCTGACAATCTATTTTTTCATAATATAACCAATCGCATCACGAATCTGCGACACATAAACCAGGTTGATTCCTTCCACTTTTCCAACAGAAGACCTACACACTTCCGGAAGCACAACTGTTCCAAATCCCAGTTTTTTCGCCTCCTGCACACGCTGGCCTGCCATATTCACTGCGCGGATTTCACCACTCAGACCAACCTCGCCAAATACCATCACATTATCAGGAATCACAATATCCTTCGCACTGGAAACAATCGCCAGACAGATCCCAAGGTCAATTGCCGGCTCTGTCATCTTCATTCCCCCTGCAATATTGACATAAGCATCCGATGCAGCCAGACGGAGTCCTACTTTCTTCTCAAGCACAGCCATAAGGAGATTCACTCTGTTAAAATCAGTTCCCACCGCTGTCCGCCTCGGAATCCCGAAATTACTCTGGCACACAAGTGCCTGGATTTCAACCAGAATCGGCCGGGTTCCTTCCATAGAACACGCCACAACAGAACCCGACGCATCCTCCGGTCTGCCATTCAGCATATATTCCGACGGATTCTTCACCTCCTCAAGACCTGTATTACACATTTCAAAAACACCAATCTCATTCGTAGATCCAAAACGATTCTTCACCGCACGCAGGATACGATAAGAAGCATGCCGGTCGCCTTCAAAATAAAGCACCGTATCCACCATATGTTCCAGAACCCTCGGACCTGCCACATTTCCTTCTTTCGTCACATGACCTACAATAAAAATGGACACACCCATCCCCTTTGCGATCTGCATAAGGATATTGGTAGATTCTCTCACCTGAGAGACACTTCCCGGTGCCGAACTTACATCTTCGTGAAACATAGTCTGAATGGAGTCGATCACAACCACATCCGGTTTTCTGCGCTCGATCACCTCACGTATCACTTCCAGGTTCGTCTCACATAAAAGCTGCATCTTATCCGTAAACTGCCCGATACGATTAGCTCTCAGCTTAATTTGTCTCAGAGATTCCTCGCCTGAAATATAAAGAACCGAAACCTGCTTCTCTGCCAGATTCCTGCACACCTGTAAAAGCAGCGTTGATTTTCCGATTCCCGGATCTCCTCCCACTAAAACAAGGGAGCCGGGGACGATACCGCCGCCCAGCACCCTGTCAAGTTCACCAATCTGAGTTGTCTGCCGTTCATCTTCTGACAGGCTGATGTCTTTAAGGATCACCGGTTCCTGCCTTTTTTCTGATGATTTCATTACTCCAGAAGAGGATGGCTTCTTTGTGGAAACTGTCTCTTCCACAAAGGTGTTCCAGGACTTGCATCCCGGGCACTGCCCCATCCATTTTGCAGATTCATATCCGCACTCCTGGCAAAAATATACCGTCTTTTTATTTTTCAGCATTTTACAATCTTTACTTCTACTCTTGCAGCATTGCCAAGTTCCACGCTAAAGGAAAGTTTACCGCCCAGGTTTGTTTTCATCTTACCTGTGCTTGCCTGCTCAATAAATACTTCATATTCTGTATCCGGCTCCATCTCCACTGTGATCTGTGCATCTTCCGGTCCCTCTACATGGAAATCCATCTGAGCTTCACTCTGTGTAAGATTAAATACTGCTGTTCCCGGAACTGATTCGTAAACGAACATTCCGTTTCTCTCGAGCTTGGTAATCTCCTTAAAAGTTTTTACTTTATACATATCGCCCTGATGCTGATAGTCTGATAATTTAGACTTCTGTGCAAGCTCATAGTCACCAAAGCTGATTGCTCCATTCTCTTCTGTACGGATTAATTCTTTTACTACTGCCATTTCCTATGTCCTCCTAAGACTCTTTTGTTTGCCGCTCCACCGGTTCATCTGCCGATGCCGTACAGTTTTCACTATCTCTGTACTTTTCCGACATTTTATGTGCTTATTATATAATACATTCACTTTTTTGACCAGTATCTCACTGATTTTTTTATACTAATTTCACAATTTCTGTGAATCATGTGAGTCCTCTGCTTTAATTGTAAATATCTGTCTGCTCAGAGATTTCTACTGTTTTTTCACTTCAAATGCAATCTCGTTTTTATGAAGTTTCACCTGTACACTATCTCCACGTTTTACTCTGCCTTCCAGAATCTCGTTTGCAAGCGCATCTTCTATCTTACTCTGAATTGCACGACGCAGCGGTCTGGCACCATATTTATTATCAGAACCTTTTTCTGCAATAAAATCTTTCACAGCATTTGTCACTGTAAGATGAATTTCCATCTGTTCTGCACATCGTTTCTCCAGTGTTTTAAGAAGCAATGTCACAATTTTCCGGATATCTTCTTTATTCAGCACATGGAACACCATGATATCGTCAATTCGGTTCAGGAACTCCGGTTTGAAAATCCGGCGCACTTCTTCCATCACACCGCCTTTCATTCGTTCATAGTCTTTCTTCTCATCATTATCAGACATGAATCCCAGACGTTTCGGTTCCATGATCGCCTGTGCCCCTGCGTTGGAAGTCATAATAATAATCGTCTGTTTGAAGTCGACTTTTCTTCCCTGTGCATCTGTAATATGACCGTCATCCAGCACCTGTAAAAGTATATTAAACACATCCGGATGTGCCTTCTCAATCTCATCAAAAAGCAATACACTGTACGGATTTCTGCGGACCTTCTCACTGAGCTGGCCGCCTTCTTCATATCCTACATATCCCGGAGGAGAACCGATCAGCTTGGAGACACTGTGTTTCTCCATATATTCGGACATATCTACACGAATCATCGCCTGTTCACTTCCAAAGACAGCTTCTGCCAGAGCCTTGGAAAGTTCTGTCTTACCAACACCTGTAGGTCCAAGGAAAAGGAAAGAACCAATGGGACGGTTCGGATCTTTAAGTCCTACTCTTCCCCGTTTCACTGCCTGCGCAACAGCTTTCACTGCCTCATTCTGTCCGATCACACGTTTATGAAGTTCTTTCTCCAGACGAGCAAGACGTTTGGTTTCTCCCTCTGTCAGTTTCTGAAGAGGAATCTTTGTCCAGTCAGAAATCGTCTCTGCAACAGCAGCTTCATCTACAACAAGTTTCTTCCTCTTATTTCTACGTTCAGTCTTAATGCGGATTTTCTCCATTTCGGCTTCCACTTCATTTTGGCGTACCTGTGCTTTTTTTGCGCGTTCAATATCTGCAGTCTTAACTGCCTGTTCTTTCTCCTCACGAAGTTCATTCAGTTCCAGTTCATATTGTTCCATTTCAGGTGCTGACTGATAACCCGCAAGCTGAACCTTTGATGCTGCTTCATCAATAATATCAATTGCCTTATCCGGAAGGAAACGGTCATTGATATATCTTTGTGACATTTTTACTGCTGCCTCAAGTGCCTCATCTTCAATCTTTACCCCATGATGTTTCTCATAATATGGACGCAGACCTTTAAGGATCTCAACAGTCTCCTCTGAAGATGGTTCTTCCACTGTCACAGGCTGGAATCTTCGTTCCAGTGCTGCGTCTTTTTCAATATATTTACGGTATTCCTCCAGAGTAGTCGCGCCGATAAGCTGAATCTCACCTCTGGAAAGAGAAGGTTTCAGGATATTAGAAGCATCCAGTGCTCCCTCCGCTCCACCTGCTCCGATGATGGTATGGATTTCATCAATGAACAGCAGAATTCCCTGATGTTCTTTTACTTCCTGGATCACATTCTTAATGCGTTCCTCAAATTCACCTCTGTATTTGCTTCCCGCAACCATGCCGGAAAGATCTAACACAACAAGACGCTTATCCTTCACTGTATCCGGAACCATTCCCATAACGATGCGCTGTGCAAGTCCCTCTACAATGGCAGTCTTACCTACTCCGGGTTCCCCTGTCAGACACGGATTATTCTTCGTACGTCTGCTCAGAATCTGAATCAGTCTGGTAATTTCTTTATCACGCCCTATCACAGGATCCAGTTTTCCCTCTGCTGCAAGCTGTGTCAGGTCACGACTGTACTGATCCAGCGTAGGGGTACTGGTCACTTTTTTGTTTCCCGCATTCCTTGCGTACTGAAATTCCTCTGCAATGGTATCATTGTCAAATCCCATAGCTGCCAGGATAGCCGCAAACAACTTCTGGATATTTACTCCCATTGTAAAAAGCAGTCTGGTCGCTACGCAGTCTGTCTCTTTCAGAAGCGAAAGCAACAGGTGCTCTGTTCCGCAAAGACATTCCATACTCTCAGCATCTTCCTTCGCCTGTTCAATGATCCTTCTTGCTCTCGGGCTGTACTGGGGATCTTTTGTTTCTGCTGCCGCAGTATTGCCCTGAACCGGTGTAACCAGGCTGCTGATAAGTTCCCTGAGTTTTTCTTCTTCTACGTTAAATTCCTGCAGCACTTTTCCCGCAGTGCCTTCAGGTTCTTTCAAAAGACCTGCAAGAAGATGTTCTGTTCCGATATATCCATGTCCACAGGATTTCGCAATTGTCGTTGCCAATTTGAGGGCATTCTCTGCCTGTCTGGTAAATTGTCTCTCCATGTCCTCTCCTATCTGTTTTCATCATATTCGTCAAAAATCTCATCAATAAGCTGATGTACTTCCTCTCTGCTTACGCTCTTGCAACATCCTTTCGCAAGCGCCACCATGAGATTCTGTTTCAATTCTTCCAATGCTTTCCGTTTATTTACATCAATAGAAATCACTGCACCACGTCTGCGGTCGATAGTGACAAATCCCTCCTGTCGCAACAGTGAATATGCTTTATTTACTGTATGCATATTTATCCCAACTGTATCTGCAAGCTGTCTCACTGATGGCAGTGTATCTCCCTCCTGCAGTCTTGACGTAGCAATCCCCATGATGATCTGATTGGTCAGCTGGATGTAAATGGCTTCATCACTGCTGAAATCTATTTCTATCATCATACGTTTTCTTCTCCTTTTTGTGTTACACATATCCTAGCACAAACCAACATTTTTTGCAACAGAAAGACGTATTGCTGTATTATTTTTCAAAACAAAAAGGGGTGTACTGCCATGTTCTCACACAGCATGCACACCCTTTATCTTCTTTCTATCAACTGAATTTCATCTACATGACTTGATTATTTTAAGCCAATGATCTTATTGAGCTGTTCTCTGTTCAGAACAAGGTTAAAGCCTAATGGATTAACTGCATAAGCCATTGCCTTATCGATTAACAGCTCCGGAAGTTTTGCAAACGGTACTTTCGCAATACGCAGCTTCTGACCTTTTGTAAACTTCTCAAGTTCCATAACGTCTGTAAATACAGGCTGGAGAATTTCTTCTTTTTTATTTTTGAGATACGGAATATTGATCTTCTTAGGATCTTCAGGGTCTACATTCATAGCAACCAGATATTCGGATTTCTTCAGGTTTACGATCAGTTCTTCCTCAAGCTCACGAAGATTTCCATGCTGATCCTTCTCTACCGGACGGCGGAGTTCCTGCATAAAGTAAATGCCGGAAAGCTCCAGTGTAGGATTCAGAAGCGGTCTCTTAGCCGGCTCAATCTTGCTCATATCTGCCTGTTTTGCAATATCAGGAAGATCAATCTCAATCTTATCTTCACCATCTACCCATACAACTGTATTTACGCCAATTGCATAGAAAGTTCCATATAATCTGGGATAATCCTTCTTGGTAAATTTCATACCCATAAGAAGAACCTTTTCTTCCAGCATTTTTTTGCCGAATTCTTTGATTCCTTCTTCTGTGGAAAAAATCCATGCCTGGTCATTATAAGTCTCTTCGTCACATTTCACATATGGCAGTTTGGTAGCCTGTGAGTATGCAACAAATACTGTCTCTCTGTTCTGTAATTCCTTGATTGCTTCTTCTTTGCTGATTCCCATTATTTTATCCTCTCTGTCTCATTTCTTTTATGATCTTTTTCATTTCCTTATCAACACGATAAGACTCTGTGATCTTCTGTAGTGATTTCTTATATGTAAATTCATCCAGTTTGTGACCGTCCTGCAAGTATGTCAGCATCTCATCCGGAAATGCCGCAAAATATACAGATACTGCCCACGCCACTGCCATCTTTGCATAATATCCCTGCTGAGTGATACTCTCCAGACGTCTGATACTCTCTTTCAAATATTCACGCTTCACAAAATGTCCCAGAAGCATGACTGCCGCAAATCTTGCTTCGTATTCTTTATTCGAAGTAAAATACGTTTCAATAAAATCCCAGTATTCTGTCTGGTATTTATCTGCATCTTTTAATGTACTGCAAAAGCAATCGCATACTGCCCAGTTATTAATGTCCGGCACAAATTTTGCCACATATGTTAAGCGTTCTTTGCATTCCATCTTTGCATAAGCACTCACCAATCCGCGAAGCATCGTTTCTTCATACCACTGGTCATCCGCCTGTTCAAACCATTCCTGCCAGTCCATACCAGAAAGCTGCTTTGCAAATTTTCGCAACACCGGAAGTCTAATTCCCATAACATTATCCACACCCGGCAGAAGATTGCTGTGAAAAACCCGATAACCGGTATCTTCATTCTCCTGCAGAAACTGGCGCACCATATGTGTCGTCACCTGAATCTCTTTCTGACTTTTCCTGTTCATAATATTTCTCCCATTACTGTGCATATGCTGAACAGTAACTTTCTCCTTGCTGTTTCTGCTACGTTACAATTCATCTCAATCTGTAACTTTGCTTTACAGCACTTTTCTATTTTATAACAGATTGCATGAAAAGTAAAGGAAATCGCTCGTATTATTTATGCAAAATAATTTATGTGGATTCTATCGTTCTTTCAAAAAATATTACATCGAGATCATTTTGGACAGAAGAAGTATCTGCCAACCATAAAACAGGAGACAAGAATGGGACTTTTATCCCAGCTTTGTCTCCTGTTTATTTTTAAACATCAATATTTTTTATGCTTCATCAATTGCTTTTCCAATATCATGGCGCATATATTTATTTGCGAATGTAATCCACTCTGTAGCTTCATATGCATTCTTTCTTGCTTCTTTTAAATCTTTGCCTGTCGCAGTAATTCCCAAAACACGGCCACCATTAGTAACAATCTGACCGTCTTTCAGTTTGGTTCCTGCGTGGAAGCAGTAATATCCGTCTTTGCCTTTGAAATTTTCAAAGCCGTACATTGGGATACCTTTTTCATATTTTACAGGATATCCATCACTTGCAAGTACTACGCACACTGCTGCATTATCCTCGAACTGAAGGTCTACCTGGTCCAGTGTTCCATTTACGCAAGCTTCCATTACTTCAATGATATCATTCTTCATACGTGGCAGGACTACCTGTGCTTCCGGATCTCCGAAGCGTGCATTATATTCCAATACCTTCGGGCCATCCGGTGTAAGCATAAGACCAAAGAAAATGATT
>ENA-OPAL01001938-OPAL01001938.1-human-gut-metagenome-genome-assembly--contig:-NODE-1938-length-10958-cov-3.176007_pt1 | contig 10958 bp, 5 predicted proteins | sample MGYA00241057_ERZ501430 | MGnify/ENA primary metagenome ERZ501430 (study PRJEB25962, sample SAMEA2042506) | human gut metagenome | biome: human gut; feature: human-associated habitat; material: faeces...
GGTAGCCGGCAACTTGTGGTGCTGGTGTTTCAATAACTTGCGTAGCATCTTGAGGATCATTAGCATAATGAACTGGTTCTGCTTCCGCGATTGGATTACCAAAGGTATCAACAGGGATAATCTTACCGAGTTCTTTATAGACAACACTGTCTGTGGCTTCTGGTTTATCAGGTGTAACAATCTGCATACCAGCCACTGCCTTGTCCGCATAGTAACCTTCGATAACTGGGACATTAACCTTAGCAAAGGTATGGCTGTCTTGATCCCAAGTGTAAGTGTCTTCTGCTTGGTTATATTGACCAGTGAAGGTGAAGTCAGACTGGATATTAACAGACGGTGTTGCTTCGCCAGCTCCTTTGAAGAAGACAGTTTGCAAGGTTGGTTGCGTTACATCTTCAAGGATTGGAGCGTACTCAACAAGAATATCGTCTGTCAAGCTCTCAGGCATGACACTTTGTTGCATTGGACGATAACCCGGAATGTGAGGAACAAGTGTCTCACTAACCTTAGTTGGGTTATTGGCATCGTTGTTGAAGGTTGGCGTTGGAACGTTTGGAATCAAGCGTCCATTCGCATCAATAGGAATAATCTTACCAAGTGGAACGTAGGTAATGGTTTCTTCGATGTTATCTTCAGTAACCTCTCTACCTTTAACTTCTACTCGATCCGCAAAATAGCCTAAAACAACTGGAGCATAGATGTCATAATACTTGGTCTTGTTTGGTGACCATTCTGTCTCGTCAACAAGCTCACCTGTGACCTTGTCAAAGGTAAGGGTACGGACCCAATAAGCCTTTTGCACATCGGCATCTGGCAAATCCGCATTGCCATCTGTACTCTTGTAAAAGACTGTGAAGCTTACTTCTTTCTCGTAAGCATACTTAGATGGCCACTTAGGTCCATCTGGATTATTAGGATTGATTGGAGTATCTGGGACTTGTTCATGATCAGGCCCTACCTTGGCAACATCGTGTTGCAAGAGGACAAACCACTCTTGATCATCAATATCCTTATCATCAAAAATGGCATCTTTAGGGAATTCGTCCTGAATCAAGTCATATCCCATGTCCTTGAAAGTCTTGATACGTGTTGCTGTTCCGTATTCAATCGCTTCACCCAATTCCCCGGTCAACTGGTCACTAACCAAGTAAGCACCGGTAGTTTCATCAATATAAGTGATGCTGGCTTTCTTGAAAATTTTACGATACACAACCGGAGTATCTCCTCCTGGTTTGTTCGGTACTACACTTTTAATATCTGTCATATAATCTTGAACAGCTGGTGTTGCTGTCTCACCCGCCTTTCGTGGATCTTTTTTGTTATTGTTATACTGCTTAGTCAAAGCACCTGGAATATATTCCCCATCTTCTGTCACAGGGATAATGCGTCCCAATTTCCTATAGGTCACATGTTCCGTTACCGTTGGCACATAGGGTGTGACAACGTTAAAACCCGCTTCTTTTTGGTCAGCGAAATAGCCCTGGACAACTGGTACCGATATCTTAGGATAGGTATAACTGTCCTTGTCCCATTCGATTAAGCCAGTCTTCCTATCTCTAGTCCCCGTAAAAACATGATTTTCCATGACTTCAGGGTCTGGAGTTTTAGAATCCGCTCCTTGAAAAATAATCTCTTGCTTTGATGGAATCCTCACGGTTTCCGATTGGGCATGATTATCAAAGAGGGCTTCGTCAGCTCTAGCAAAATCTAATGGAGAGGGGGCACTGTGGTCAGAGCGACTTTTTGGGTTAGTCAATAATTTAGAAAGATCTATAGTATCAACTAAATCAGAGTCCGCTGATTTATGTGCAATATGCTCTTCGGCAGTTCTTGCTGCTGCTTCAGTCGCATCTTCCCTATAGGCTCTCAAAAATACTCCCCCTTTCTTCTTTTTATGAGAAATAAAATCCTATACTTGCTAAGTTCTCATGGAAATCTTTTCTATTAAGATTTCATTTTCCCTCGGAGAAGCTAACAAGTTCTTATCAAAGATTAAAATTTTTGATATCTCTTATATATACTATAATACGAGAATCGAATTTTTACAAGTAAGGTGTAAGAACTTTAATCATTTTAACCCCTAAGTAAAAAAATAGCGCTTTAATGTGCAATATCTATCAAGTAGTTTATGAAAGTGACATCAAAATGAGATTAGCCCGATAACTTAAATGATGAGTCTTTAATGGAGTTTTCTCTCCCTAAAGACACTCTCATAAGAAATACACTATAAACTATCACAACTACTTCTCATCTTTGAATGGCTAGAGCCTTACTGTATTTGTTAAAGAAATGGCCTATTAGGAATGACACAGGCCAAGCCTGCGACTAGTCCTCGACTAGGGATGCCAATAAATAACTGGTATTACTCCTAGTATAGATTGACTTTGACGCTTCGTCAATAGATTGGAACCATTTAATGAAAATCCCTAATTTTAAAGCTTTCTCGTATTAAATTGTGCATTAATAATAGTCATTGGGATTAGGCTATTTTGCTGTCATTCTGGGCACCAAATAGTCATAGGTATTTCACAACTCAGCCAAGAAAAGGGTTAAATGACTATTCACAGTCCACATCTCAGTCTTTACGGAAACCCAGTTATGCCATAAAAACCGAGACTACTGTCTCGGTTCATACAGTTTGGAAACGATTAGATTTGTCCTCGGCCTTGAGCATCAAAGTAAACCCACCATCCTGGACTCACTTCAACCCAACGGTTAACAGCCATCTCACCTGAATTTGGATCATAGTAACGAACAACGCCGTTCACACGAACCAAATGACCTTTGATTTGTTTACCATTGTTATCAAAGAGGAGGTTTTGACCATTGATATTAACCATACCTTTGACAGCATTACCATTACCATCGAAGTAATACCAGCTACCATCAATTTCGTGGAATTGATTACGGTAAAGCTCACCTGAATTTACATCATAGTAACGAAGGTTGCCATCAACATTAGCCAAAGCACCTTTAACCTGACGACCATTTTGATCAAAGTAGAGGTTTTGACCATTGATATTTTGTGAACCTTTTACGGCTGCTCCATCATTATTGAAGTAAGCCCAAACACCTGGTTCAATTTCAGCAAAACGGTTGCGAGCCATTTCACCTGAGTTTGCATCATAGTAACGGATTGTTCCATTCTCGTTAACAGTACGCCCTTTAACCTGGACACCATTGTTATCGAAGAAGAGTTCTTGACCATTGATGTTTTGGTGACCTGTCACACGTTTACCATTACCATCGTAGTATGCCCAAACGTTATTACCAATTTGTACGAATTGGTTGCGGCCTGATGTATTGTTATTGTTGTTATCTGGTTTTGGATCTTGTTTACCATTTGCATTCAAGACACCGTTTTGGTCGTAGTAGAATACTTGACCTCTGCGGTTTTGACGATAACCATCACGCAATTGCACACCATTAGCGAGGAAGAAGTATTGTTTACCATCGATAGTCTTTTCACCGATTGCCATGCGGCCTGAGTTATCAAAGTAGTAAACATTTCCGTCGTTATCTTTGATGAAGGCATTCTTAGCACGTTTGCCATCGTTATAACGATAGTAAACACTGCCCCAGCTCTTCTCAAACTTACCACTACCATCACCGTTTTGGTTATCACCATTAGTTGATTGGTTGCTTCCGACAACTTTTGGAAGGCTAACCTTACCACCATTTGTACCGTAGTAGCCACTTAGGCCATTCTTAAGCACGTACTCTGAACCACGGTCAAGGATATTAGTACCATTCATGTACTTCGCAGACCACTTCGTAATCTTCTCGTCAGTAGTCATACGTTTACCAGTAGAGATTTGAACACGATCAAAGATTTGTGGGTAAAGACGTTTCAATTCATCAAGGAAGGCACCACCATATTTACCTTGGTAGTCGTTACCAAAGGTACGTGTCTTAGCAGCGTAGAGGCTATGATTAATGATTGCTCCATCTTTAGTTTCACCGTAGTTATTAACACGAGTTGCAGTAACTACTTCGTCACCTGGAAGGTTGTAGATTTGGTCTGGAACCCAGTCAGCAATCGCTGAGATACCTACAGCGTGGAGTGATTTAAGAGCTGCTTTCAAGTCAGCCAATGAACCGTACTTGTTGTCCTTACTCATACCAATATCATAACGGTCTGTAAAGGCATAACCATTTTGGATGACTGAGTCAAGGAAGCTACCGTCATCACTTGAAACGTATTGTGGGGCAAATTCGAATGATGTGATACCCCATGATTTGAAGAGGTTTGCATTTTCAGCAATCTTCTTATTAGTGTATTGTGATGGATTTTGAACGAAGTCTTGGAAGTTAGAGAAACCTTCGTAGATAACTTGTGAATCAAGGGCAGCATTTGATTCGTAAACCAAACCACTGCTGTTCTTTTCTTTACTTGGTGCTACACGCACGTCTTGATTTTCAGAAGCACCTACTGGTACCCAAACGGCAAGGTAACCATCAACTTGAGGGTTACGGATACCACGGATTTCGTTTGCATTAAATGTCAAATTACCGTTACCATCAGTGTATTTGACAATGCCGTTAGCATCGCTATCATTCAAGTAAGTAGCCACACCATCGTTTGTTGTCAAAAGCAATGGACGATAAGCTTGGTTACGGTGAGCCGCACCCATGTTAATTGTCAAGTTGCTTGTCAAACGAAGGGCTGGTTGGTTTGAAACGATAACTGCCATACCTTGGTTGCGTGTTTCTGCTGTACCAGCATCAGAAGCACTGTTAGCCCCTGTACCATAACGTACAGATGTCAAGACACCTGCAGCATCCCAACCATTAGTATTACCATAACCGATGTAGTTAACCTTCATATCTTGACCGCCAGCTGCATAGCGGATACGGCCTTTCAAGAGGGTTTCAATAGCATCATAATATGGTGATTTTTTAGCCATATATTGACCATCATCTGTGTACATGTCTCCATAGTAAACACGTGGCACAGTGTCCTTATGTGTAAGCATCAAGGCATATGCTGATGGGATGTTATATTGTGTGTATTGCTTGTTGGCACTACGCATGTCTCTGTTGTAGATTTCAAAGGCTTTCTTCATTTCATCAAGAGTGAAGGTATTCCCTGTTGATTGAGGGTTGATTTCATTTTTGATGATTTGACCAATGATTGATTGTACCTCTGAATCGTGGGCACGAACAAATGAGTAGTTAGCCATACGTTTAGAGTTTTTACCACTTTCAGAACGGTCATTTAAACTATTTGAAATGAGTGGTTCAACTCCTGAACGGTTACCAATTGGACGCAAGAGTGAATATACCAATGCCAAGTGCATAGGGTCATCCATTGGCAATTGAGCACCTTTGGTGTCTTCATTGTAGTAGGCATCATTGTGAGACCATGCTTCCAAGATAGACAAGTGCTTAATAGCTTGTTCTTGGCTTTGATCAGAACCATACTTAGCTTTGAAGTAATCTGAAGCAATTTGGAGAAGGTCAGCATTGACATTATCCACGGCATCGACACGAACACCATCGAAGTTTTCATCTTCAGAACCACCAGTGATAGTACCGATGTTCATGATGTAGTGGAGCCAGTTCAACTGCTCAGCTTGAACCGCTGGGTTTGAGTTGTCGATATCATTAGCCAACAAGAACTCGAAACCACCGTTACTTGTATCCTTAGTATACTTAGGATTGTGTTTACCTGTTTGGCTAGTTGGTGTGCGGTTCAAGAGACGATAGTCAGAGTTAGCATGGCTTGTACGACTATCGTTGTTATAGAGAAGGGCACCACCTTGCAAGTGGTCACTATTATCAAGATTTTCAGAAGTTGAATTCCAACCTGGTTGGGTCTTCACGAAATTTTTGATAGTTGTACGCAACCAGTCAGTGTTACCTTCACGCGCAATACGTTCTTCAATACGCTTTTGAACTTCAAGCGCTGCTTGGTCCATCTGAGTTTGTGAGCTGAATGACGTATAGGTCTGATTGGTACCGAGACCTTGCTCCTTCATGTAGTTGAGGTAGCTCGCTTGGATAGCCTTGCTTGGCCACCAAACTGTAAGCAATGGACGTTTGTCATTTTCAGTTGAAGCAGTCCACTCTTTACCATCTTTCAAGATTTCTTTTGGACGGTACCATGTGTTGGCAGTGAAGTAACCATCAACAAGTTCGATATCTTTATCAGTTGTACCATAAAAGGCATTCTTGTCACCATTTACAGTAACGTTTGTGTTTGTGCTATCAGCTGATGAACCTGTTCCACCGTTCTTGTCGAAACGGTATTCTTTTTGATTAGACAATTCACCAGTTTCAGCGTTGAAGTATTGGCTTCCGCCGTTACGTTCAAGGACATAGTTCTTACGAATAGTGCCGTCATCTTCAACGTAGTATTGTTTTCCATCAATTGTTTTGATGTGACTTGGACCATCAGTTACGACATTGTTAGTTGCTGGAAGGTCGTTGTTTACTACTGTGACAGTATTGTTGGCATTGTTAGTATTGCCGTTAACTGGGGTAGCACGACGGCCTCCTGTAGGACCACGTCGAGCACCAGTCGCACGACGTTCACGTGTCGCTGCGCGATCAGTAACTGTTGTTGTGTCAGTTGTAGTGTTGTTATTTGTTGTATCAACAGCTGTATCATTGGTTGCTGTTGTATCTGTTGTAGTTGCCGCACGATCAGTACCGACAGTCGCTGCCGTATCAACAGCATTCGCTGCAACTGTATTTGTTGTATCAGTTGTCAAATCGAAAGTTGCTGTTGGAGCGGCTTGATCAGTTGCGACATCGTTTGTCGCTGCAACTGCTGTAGTTGGATCCTGAGCAGCCGTTGTATCGTTAGATACAGTACCCGTATCAACAGTAATATCGGGGATGGCTACAGTAGCATCCGTGTGTTCGTCGGCCTGAACGACACCGTCGTTAGTTCCTAAAGAAACCGCTGAGACTGCACCGAGCGACATCCCTGTAACTGCGATGGTTACCCATTGTTTCTTAACTTTGTGCATTTTATAATGTACTTTTTTGTCCATAATAAAAAGACTCCTTTTTCCCATTTATAGCTTCATTCTAAATCATTGAAAGCTTTTTTTCAATAAGATTCGATAAATTTTCATAATTTTTAGAAAAGTCCTTTTGTTGTTTTAATAACATTAGTTTTAAATGAGTGTTTATGATTATAGACATGCTCATTTTAGTTCGTTGAGAAACAGATAACTGACACTCTATGGCTATTTAGAATGATTATTGATAAGACCTCCTTTTAATGGGATTACAAGGAAATCTAATGAAAATTCACAAAATCCTTAAGGCACCTCTCTCAAAGCGACAAAAAATACTATCCTTACCAAACCATTAGGTCTGTTAAAATAGGGTCTTTTTTAGACTATCTTCTCATACAAAATCTAAATTCTAACTATCTAAGCCATTCATTACTTACTGAGGTGCCAGAGGGGCAAGTTTGGTTACTCTAGTGCTAATTAAAAATACTCTTTTCCATCAAAAACGAAGGGAACAGAAACTAGATTGTAGAGCGACAAATCATCATAACAAATAGTTCAAATGCCTATCTACCCTGCTGAAAACAAGGAAAAAGGAGTATAATAAAGGTGAAAAGAGTTAAACTATTTAGAAACAAATAGAGGGGTAGGTGAGAAAGATGTCAGTACAACATACAAACTTCAACACAAGCCAAGATAAGGGTCAGAATGGTCAAGAGGTCAATAATCAAGAGCTCATTAAGAAGAACTCTCCAGACAACAGGCTTGCTTCTATTCTCCTTGCAGTCGCCTTTTATTTAGCTATCGTTTATCTTGCCTTATTTTTGCTCTTAGGACTGTCAAATCCTTGGGGAATAGTTATAATGATTTTCCTAGCACCTAGTTTGATTAGTTTTATCATTGCAACTATTTTTACAGGTGTTGGGCGTAAAAAAGCTAATAAAAACTTCTTATACACAAGCATCGTTTTTTATATAGCTTCTATCGTTTTGGCCTATGACTGTACTGACCCCAAAAAGTTAGACAATTAATTTATCCAAAGGATTTAGTTCTGTATTGCACAGGGCTAAATCCTTTTAATTTTACCTTAATGCGTTTGTTGTTGTAATAATCAATATAGTCTACAATAGCTTGTTCCAATTGCTCAAGTGAGTGAAACATCTTCTCGTAACCATAAAACATCTCAGACTTAAGAATGCCAAAGAAAGACTCCATCATACCATTGTCTGGACTATTTCCCTTACGTGACATGGACGGTTGGATCCCTTTATCCTCTAAAAATTGATGATAATACTGATGTTGGTATTGCCAACCTTGGTCACTATGGAGAATTGTATTTTCATAATGCTCCTCTGTGAAGGACTGGTCTAACATAGATTTCACTTGTTCTAAGTTTGGTGAAGTTGAGAGATTATAAGCGATAATTTCGCTGTTGAAACCATCTAAAACAGGCGATAAATACAATTTATGTGTGCTATTTGGAATGGCAAACTCTGTCACATCTGTGTAGCACTTTTCCATTGGTTTGGATGCTTCAAACTGGCGTTGAATGAGATTCTCTGCTTTCTTACCAACCTCTCCTTGATATGAAGAATACTTACGTTTACGACGAATTCGAGCACTTAAACCAAGAACCTTCATCAGACGTTGCACTTTCTTATGATTTACCATGAAGCCACGATTTCTCAATTCAAGAGTCATTCGACGATAGCCGTAGTTTCCTTTATGCTCACAATAAATTGATTGAATTTCAGCTTTAAGCTCTTTATCTTTGTCAAATTCATCTAGTTGTTTCAACTGATAGTAGTAAGTTGAGCGAGCTAAACCAGCCGTTTCAAGAAGTAAATCTAGTCGAAATCCTCCTGTGACCATTTCTCTAATTGTCTCTGCCTTTCTCGCTGTAAGGCTTCGTCCCTGTCTTCTAGTTCTTTTAACTTTTTTAGGTAAGACACCTCGGTACGTAAGCGTTCATTCTCCTCTTGGAGTCGTTCTAGTTCTGTCATTTCTTCCCAGGTTTTCTTACGTTTACGTCCCATTTTAGGTACTCTCTCTCTTGTTTTTTCAACAATAGTATACCCATTTTTCTTGTATTGTGCTATCCAATTTTTCAACAGAGAAGGATTGGGTAGAGCATAATCTAAAGATACACTTTTTCGTGAACGACCTTTAAGCAAAACTTTATTAATTATTTCTTCCTTTAATTCGGGAGAATAGTAACGATTCTTCCCTTTTTTGACGATTTCTATTCCGTAACGTTCAATCAACCTCACCATATATTTTAGTCCAGAAACATCCACACCAAATCTTTTTGAAAGCTCTTTGAAGCTTCTCCCCTGTTTTCTCAGTATATATATCTGAATCTTGTCCTCATAAGTTAATTTCATAATAAAAACACCTCAAAAGTTAGATTTTTTCTGTCTAACTTTTGGGGTGCAGTTCAGACCCTGACTGGGGAGTTTTTCGAGTTGTACCGATTCTATTAACTATTCTCGTAACAGTGGGAACAGTCATGTATAAACAAGATAATGAGCAAGACAACAAATAAGAGACCATGTTCAAGTGGTCTCTTATTTTTTATGTAGTCATTAGTATTTCAAAAGGTCAGTTCCATTTTGAAACTTTCACAACATCTCCAAATCAAAAAACACCTCCTAGCTAGAATGGTTATCTAACATGAAGGTGTTTTTTATTGTGCTTATCTGAGCATTGTAAAGACTTTTACAATCCTGAAATACGAATAGTCTTCGTCCTATTCTTCATTTTTCCTACGTTTGGCAAGAAATCCAAGACCAGTTGCAGTTGCCAAGGCACCTAAGGCCATACCTAATGATGAGTTTTCCTCACCAGTCTTAGGAAGCGCTTGGCTACCACGTTTGTGCTTAGGATCCTTCACTTCAGAAGTTGATTCTGAAACACTTGTTGAAATACTTGTGCTTTCAGAGGCACTCAAGAATGCCGATGTAGAGACTGACTCGGATACTGAAACGCTTGATGAAGCAGATTCTGAGGCAGACAATGATGCACTTGCACTTTGCGATTCGCTCAACGATACAGACTCACTTGTAGAAATCAAAGAACTTACTGAGGCTGATTGTGATTCAGACATAGACGCACTCGCTGAAACTGACACTGAGTACGATACTGATTGTGACTCTGAAATTGAGACACTTACTGAAGTTGATACTGAGGCAGAGACTGATGCGGATGTGCTTGCTGATTCCGACACAGATTCAGAAACTGATGTGCTAACGGATTCTGATACAGACGCACTTGTTGATGCAGACTCGGAATTAGAGACTGATTGTGATTCTGAGATTGAAGCACTTACTGACGCTGACTCGGAGTTTGAGACAGACTGTGATTCAGACACCGATGCACTCTCTGAGGCTGACTCGGAATTAGAAACTGATTGTGATCCTGAAACAGATGTACTCAATGACGCCGACTCACTCAATGATGCTGAGTTAGATGTCGAAAGCGACTCACTAGCTGAAATGAAGCTTGAAGCTGAGTTCGAAATAGATTCAACAGTTGAAATAATCGCAGAAATTGAAGCACTAAAGGCTTGAGACTGGCTTTCAAATACAGAAGCACTCAATGAGCTTGATGTACTCAATGATGCTGACTCTGAAGCAGACACTGAGGCACTCTCTAATGCTGATTCTGAGTTAGACACTGATTGTGATTCTGAGACAGACGCACTTGTTGAGGCAGACTCTGAATTAGACACTGATTGTGATTCTGAGACAGAAGCACTTTCTGACGCTGATTCTGAGTTTGAAACAGACTGTGATTCTGAGATTGATTCACTTACTGACGCTGACTCTGAGTTTGAAACAGACTGTGATTCAGAAACTGATGCACTCTCTGAAGCGGATTCTGAGTTTGAAACAGACTGTGATTCTGAAACTGACGCACTTTCTGACGCTGACTCTGAGTTAGACACTGATTGTGATTCTGATACAGAAGCACTTTCTGAAGCGGATTCAG
>ENA-OPAL01001951-OPAL01001951.1-human-gut-metagenome-genome-assembly--contig:-NODE-1951-length-10892-cov-2.863800_pt1 | contig 10892 bp, 10 predicted proteins | sample MGYA00241057_ERZ501430 | MGnify/ENA primary metagenome ERZ501430 (study PRJEB25962, sample SAMEA2042506) | human gut metagenome | biome: human gut; feature: human-associated habitat; material: faeces...
CATCCACTTATGAGCAAGCTCATGTGGATTTAGACCTTTTGACCCTGGCATCATATAAAGAATTTGCAGTTTTAACCTCACAGAAGCAGCGATATAATAATAGAAAGCTTTTGTGAGGTTTTTTGTATTGTTTGTAAAGATCAAAACATTTCACCGCAAAAAGATCGTGGCTGTTTTTGCACTGTGCATGGCGGCGATGCTTTTTCTGATTGGGCGGCTGGGGTATCTGATGCTGCTTCGGGCAGATTATTACAGCGAAAAAGCACAGGATCTCCATGAGAGGGAGCGAAGTATCAAAGCGGCCCGCGGAAAAATTCTGGACTGCAACGGAAAAGTGCTGGCGGATAATAAGACGGTATGTACGATTTCTGTGATCCACAGTCAGATCAAAGAGCCGGAAAAAGTGATCGATGTGCTGACAGAAGAACTGGGGCTGGAGCGTGACCAGGTCAAGAAACGCGTGGAAAAGAACAGTTCCATTGAGCGGATCAAAACGAATGTGGATAAACAGACCGGGGATAAAATAAGAGAATACGATCTGGCTGGCGTGAAAGTGGATGAAGACTATAAGAGAAATTATCCATATGGAAATCTGGCTTCCAAAGTGCTTGGATTTACCGGAAGTGACAATCAGGGGATCGTGGGACTGGAAGTCAAATATGAGAGCATCTTAAAAGGAACAGACGGGCAGATTCTGACCATGACGGATGCCAGAGGTGTGGAATTATCCGACACCGGAGAAGGAAGAAAAGAGCCGGTTTCCGGGAAAAATCTAATCTTAAGCCTGGATGCAAACCTGCAGGAGTATGCACAGCAGGCGGCTTACCAGGCACTGGAACAGAAACAGGCAGACAGTGTCTCCATTATTCTGATGCGGCCCGGGAACGGGGAGATCCTGGCGATGGTAAATGTACCGGAATACGATCTGAATGATCCGTTTAACCTGAAAAAAAGTACGAATGGCATGTCACAGCAGGAAATTCAGGATGAAAGAAACAAAATGTGGCGAAATGGCTGCATCAACGACACGTATGAGCCGGGTTCGACATTTAAGATCATAACGGCATCGGCAGCTCTGGAAGAGGGCGTTGTAACACCGGAAGATACTTTCAGCTGTCCCGGATTTCGGATTGTCGATGACAGGAGGATACGCTGCCATAAAACGACCGGTCATGGAAGTGAGACGTTTGTGCAGGGGGTCATGAATTCCTGCAATCCGGTTTTTATTGAAGTGGGACAGCGGCTGGGGACAGATGCTTTTTACAGGTATTTTCAGCAGTTCGGTCTGCTCGAAAAGACTGGGATCGATCTTCCGGGAGAGGCAGGGACGATCATGCATCAGAAAAAGGATATCGGGCCGGTGGAACTGGCAACGATCTCGTTCGGACAGTCCTTTCAGATCACGCCGATCCGTCTGGCAGCAACGGTGTGTTCCCTGATCAATGGCGGCCATAAGATCACGCCGCATTTTGGGGTGGAAGTGCGGGAAGATGACGGTACTTTGCTGGAAACACTTTCTTATAAGGAAGGAAAACAGATCGTATCGGAGCAGGTTTCCAAGACAATGAGGATGATTCTCGAAAAAGTCGTTTCCGAAGGAGGCGGCAAAAAGGCCTATATCGAAGGATATCATATAGGAGGAAAGACAGCGACTTCCGAGACACTGCCGCGAAGTGCAAATAAATACATTTCCTCTTTTCTTGGATTTGTTCCGGCAGAAGATCCCAGGATCCTTGGAATCTGTATTATAAACAATCCGCAGGGCGTATATTATGGAGGAACGATCTGTGCCCCGGTCATGCGGACGGTTTTTGAAAATATTCTGCCTTATCTCGGAATCGAAAAAGAAGCTGCACAGGAAACGGATGCGGTCAGAACAATGGATCAAGTCGAACATTTGCTGTCTGCTGAATAAAACAGAAGGGGAGTCTTTTCCGACTAAGATAAAACAGTTGCGAAAAAAGAGGAAAAGTTTTATACTAGCATAGAGTTATGCGTCGCAGACAAGCGGCCTGACAACCAGAAAACGAGGCCGCCGTTATGCGGCAGCAGGAGGTAAATATGAAAATAAGTACAGAAGTAATCATTGCATTGCTGGCATCCTTTGCAATCAGTGTCGTCTTGAGTCCGATCATTATCCCATTCCTGAAAAGACTGAAGATCGGTCAGACGGAACGAACCGAAGGTGTACAGTCCCATCTTGAAAAAGCAGGCACGCCGACTATGGGAGGACTGATCATTCTGATCAGTGTGCTGGTCACCTCTCTTTTCTTTATCCGCAGATATCCGAACATCATCCCGGTTCTGTTTCTGACACTGGGTTTTGGTATCATCGGATTTCTGGATGATTATCTGAAAGTTGTGCTTCGAAGATCCGACGGTCTGCTTCCGAAGCAGAAAATGCTCGGACAGATCATTGTTACGACCATTTTTCTGGCGTATATCCTGATCGTGGACAAAAGTTTCCTGACGATGAGGATCCCGTTCAGCGATCAGTATTTTGACTGCAAATGGATCACGGTTCCGCTGGTTTATCTGGCAGTGATCGGAACAGTCAACGGAGTCAACTTTACCGATGGACTTGACGGACTGGCAACAGGCGTTACGACAATGGTCGCTGTATTCTTTACTGCTGTATCCATCGGGCTTGGCGGCGGCATTGAGCCAATCACGGCAGCGGTTACCGGTGCACTGCTCGGATTTCTGTTATTTAACGTCTATCCGGCACAGGTATTTATGGGAGATACCGGATCTCTGGCACTTGGAGGATTTGTGGCAGGTGCAGCCTATGTGCTGAAGATGCCGTGGATCATCCTGGTTGTCGGACTGATCTATCTGGTGGAGGTACTCTCTGTTATGATCCAGGTCACCTACTTTAAGAAGACCGGCGGAAAACGATTCTTTAAGATGGCCCCGATCCATCATCATTTTGAGCTTTGTGGCTGGTCTGAGACCAGAGTTGTGGCAGTCTTTACCGTTGTGACAGCACTGTTGTGCTTGCTGGGACTCGTTCTGGTATCATAAACAGATATCAAGGTGGAGTATTAAGCCATAGCAAGACATCATAGCTTCAGGTTTTTAATTCTGACAGCATAGTATAAGATACGAACATCGAGGAGGAGAATAGAAGATGGATTTTAAAGATAAAAAGGTCCTGGTATTCGGAAGCGGCATCAGCGGCATCGGAGCCTGTGAGCTTCTGGAAAAAAGCGGTGCAACTGTAATTTTGTTTGATGGCAATGAAAAGCTTCACGAGGAAGCAATCCGCATGAAACTGCCTTCCGCAAGCAAGGCACAGATCCTGATCGGGCAGATCAGTGATGAGCAGTTAAAAGAGCTGGATCTTGTGGTATTAAGTCCTGGTGTACCGACAGATCTGCCGGTGGTAGAAAAAATGAAAGCAGCCGGCATCCGCATCTGGGGTGAAGTAGAGCTGGCATATGAAAACGCAAAAGGCGATGTTCTGGCGATCACCGGCACGAACGGAAAGACGACAACAACCAGCCTTTTAGGTGAAATCATGAAATGCTGGAAAGAGAGCGTTTATGTCGTTGGAAACATTGGAAATCCTTATACGCAGGCAGCTCCGAAGATGACAGAAGAGAGTGTGACCGTTGCGGAGATCAGCAGTTTTCAGCTGGAGACGATCGATCAGTTCCATCCAAAGGTAAGTGCGATCTTAAATATCACACCGGATCATCTGAACCGCCATCATACCATGGAAGAGTACATAAGAGTCAAAGAGCTCATCACCAAAAATCAGACATCCGAAGATACCTGTGTCCTCAACTACGAAGATCCGATCCTGCGTGCATTTGGAGAAAATCTTCAGATCAGGGTATTATTTTTCAGCAGTGAGCGTAAACTGAAACAGGGACTTTATCTGGAAGATGAGACGATCTGGTATGCAGATGAGAGTCAGAAACTTGCAATCTGCAAAACACAGGATTTAAATATCGTCGGCAAACATAACTACGAAAACGTAATGGCAGCAGCCGGCATGGCATTATCTTACGGCGTTCCGCTTGAAAAGATCCAGGAAGCAGTAAAAGCATTCCAGGCAGTAGAACACCGCATTGAGTTTGTGACAGAGAAAAGCGGTGTTGTTTATTACAACGATTCCAAAGGAACCAATCCGGATGCGGCGATCAAGGGCATCCAGGCGATGTCACGCCCGACTCTGCTGATCGGAGGCGGATATGACAAAGGCTCCGATTACACGGAATGGATTCAGTCTTTTGACGGCAAAGTAAAATATCTGGTACTGCTCGGTGTTACAAAAGAAAAAATTGCAGAAACAGCACGTAAGTGTGGATTTGATAACATCATCATGACAGAAAGCCTCGAAGAAGCCGTCAAAGTTTGTGCAGAAAATGCAGAAAGCGGCGATGCCGTACTTCTTTCACCGGCATGTGCGAGCTGGGATATGTTCCCAAGCTACGAAGTCCGCGGAAGAAGATTCAAAGAATTAGTAAGAAATTTATAATCCGGGAATGCAGGGAGTGATGCAATGAGAACAAAATCCGGCAGAGGAGATGTACTGCTGGTATGCATGGTGCTGTTTCTTGTTGTTTTTGGGCTAGCAGTGTTATACAGCACCGGTTCCTACAATGGGAGTGTCCGCTTCGGAGATGCTTTTTATTATATGAAAAAGCAGTTTTTTGCAGCGGCACTCGGGATGCTTGCCATGTACCTGATCAGCTGTATGGATTACCATATTTTTGAAAAATATGCCATCGCAGCCTATCTGATCTCCCTTGCATTATCCACCTTGGTATTATTTGCGGGCAATGCTTACAACGGTTCCAGAAGATGGCTCTCACTTGGTCCTCTTTCCTTTCAGCCGTCCGAGTTTGCCAAACTTGCCGTGATTCTGTTTCTGGCAAGAATGGTCGGAAGACAGAAGAAAAAAAGGAACAGTTTTCTGAACCTGGTGTTTGTGATTGCTCTGGTACTGCCGATCGTGGCACTGGTAGGGACGAACAACTTAAGTACGGCGATCATCATTCTCGGCATCGCAGTGATCGTAGTGTTTGTATCGGACAAAAGATATATGCAGTTTGTGTGGATCGCGGCGGCCGGAGCAGGCATGATGGCGTTGTTCCTTGGGATGGAGTCTTACCGCCTGGAGAGGATCGCCATCTGGAAGAATCCGGAGGCTTACGAAAAGGGCTATCAGACAATCCAGGGACTTTATGCGATCGGTTCCGGCGGACTGTTCGGCAGAGGATTCGGCGAGAGCATCCAGAAGCTCGGATTCGTGCCGGAGGCACAGAATGATATGATCTTTTCAATCATCTGCGAAGAACTTGGATTTGTCGGTGCCACGATCCTGATGCTTGTTTTTCTGGTGCTGATCTGGAGGTTTATGGTGATTGCTGTACATGCACCGGATCTTTTCGGGTCACTGATCGCGGCGGGAGCCATGGGGCACATCGCGATCCAGGTGATTTTAAATGTAGCCGTTGTGACAAACACGATTCCGAATACCGGGATCACACTTCCGTTTATCAGTTATGGAGGTACTTCCGTTTTGTTTCTGCTCTCGGAGATGGGGCTGGTTTTGGCAGTCAGCCGGTGGCAAAGCGAGAAAAAATGCATATGATAATTTTATAGAAGCAATTTCCAGATTGAGTAAGCGGAGGGGTTTGGGTGGAATACTTTGAAATAACAGGTGGAACACCTCTGCACGGAAGTATCACACTTCAGGGTTCCAAAAATGCGGCCCTGCCTTTGATGGCGGCATCCATTCTGCATCCGGGCAGGACGACGCTGCATCATGTTCCGGCGATTCGTGATGTTGATGTGATGATTGAAATACTGGAGAATATCGGCTGTACGGTACAGAAAGACAACGGGACGCTGATCATAGATGCTGCAAAAGCAGAACATTTTGAGGTCGCAGCATCGCTCGGCGAGCGGATGCGTTCCACGATCATTCTGCTCGGATCGATGCTTGGAAGAGCCGGGAGGGCGAAAATGCCGTTTCCGGGAGGCTGTATCATCGGGATGCGGCCGATCGACATCCATATCACCTCCCTTGGAAAGATGGGAGCTGTCTTTGAAGAGACAGACGGCATGCTCTGTGCAGTGACAGACGGCCTTTGCGGGAGCAGGATCCATCTTCGTTTTCCAAGTGTCGGTGCCACGGAAAATGTCATTCTTGCGGCTGTTTATGCCAGAGGGCGTACCCGGATTGAAAACTGTGCAAAAGAACCGGAAATTGCAGAACTTTGCAGATTTCTGCGTGAGAAAGGTGCAAAGATCGAAGGAGAGGGAACTTCCTGTATCCTGGTAGAAGGAGTCAGCCATCTGAGGGACAGCACCTACATGCTGATGCCGGATCGGATCGTGGCAGGCACCTATCTGTTTGCAGCGGCAGCGACCAGAGGCGAGATTTGTCTGGAAGGGATGCGTCCATCCGATATGGAGTCCGTCCTGGATGTGCTTGGCAGGATGGGTGCAGTGTATGAGAACAGGGAAGATGGATTTTACCTGGATGGAAGAAAAGCGATAAATCCGCTTCCTGTGGTCTGTACAGAGACGTATCCCGGTTTTCCGACGGATCTGCAGTCCCAGCTGCTTGCAACGCTCTGCGTGGCCAGGGGCAGAAGCGTGATCCGGGAGTGTATTTTTGAAGAACGCTTCCGAATTGCACCGTGGCTGAACCGGATGGGGGCGGATGTGACCACAGACGGCAGGGAAGCTGTGATCGAAGGAAAGGCACATCTGTCCGGACAGATGGTGAAAGCCCAGGAGCTGCGAGGCGGTGCGGCACTTGTGATCGCTGCTCTGATGGCACAGGGGATCACCCGCGTATACGGAAGTGCTTTTATCGAACGCGGATATGAAGATCTGGCAGGAGATTTAAGAAAGCTTGGAGCGGTTATTTCGAAGAAAAAAGCAGAAAGGTGAAACTGTGAAGAACAAAAAGAAGAACAGAAGAAAGCAAAGAAGAAAAGTGATCTTGATTCTGCTGGCCGTGCTGGTGCTTGGTCTGGTGGTGATTTTTGGGCTGTTTCGGGTGCGGAAACTGGTAATTTCAGGAAATAAGCAATATAAAGCGGAGGAGATACAGGAGGCCATCATGCAGGATGGTCTCTGCAAGAATTCGCTTTATCTGCTCTGGAAATTCAGCGATCAGGCAAAAGTAAAGGAGTCCATTCTGTTCCTGAACGGAGCAGAGGCAAAGCTGAGAACACCATTTGAAGTGCAGGTGACCGTAAAAGAAAAACAGCAGATCGGATATCTCCTGAATCAGGGAAGCTATATTTATTTCGATAAAGACGGCATGATCGTGGAGATCTCGGATCAGCCAAGCGAAGATGTTCCACTGATCACCGGGCTGGATGTTGAAAAAGCAGAACTATATGAAAAACTTCCGGTGAAGGATGAAGGAATGTACAATACGATCGTAACTCTGACCAAGACACTGAACAAAGACGGTCTGGTACCAAATGAGATCCGTTTTAATACAAGAGATACGATCACACTGGTGTTCGAGGATATCAAGGTCAACCTTGGAGATGATACGGATCTGGAGGACAAGATGTCGGCACTCAACTCCATATACGCACAGCTTGACGGCAGACATGGAACACTGTACATGGAATCCTACAGTGAAAACAGCGGACAGGTGACCTTTAAAAACGAGAGCGGCGGTACGGAAGATCTGGCCTCGACTGACGGAAGCAGCGAGTCTGAAACTTCCACGCAGGAAACACAGGAAGGCGGAGGCAGAATGTACTCAAAAACAGACGGTACTTTTTCGACCGATGCCAATGGAAACAAGACCTATACCGATGCTGCCGGAGTCACGACGACGCAGTGTGATGAGTATAATTATACCGATGAAAATGGCAATATTATTACCGATGGATACGGCTATATTGATCCATATACAGGTTCTTACATCAATTAGTGACACGGATGATGGGAATATTGCACAGTTTCGGCCGTGGTTCGATGGGCGAAACTAGCTTTTTAATAAGAAATTTTAAAATTGTCTTGATTATTTGGGCAAATAACTATATTATAGAAGAATAGAGATGCATATGCGAAGGAGGAAATACCCTTGTTAGAAATTATGACAAACGAAGCTGAGTCTGCGGCTAAGATCATCGTAATCGGTGTGGGCGGTGCAGGCAATAACGCTGTGAATAGAATGGTTGATGAAGCGATCGCAGGTGTAGAATTTATTGGTGTCAATACCGATAAGCAGGCACTGCAGCTTTGCAAAGCACCGAACACAATTCAGATCGGTGAAAAAGTAACAAAAGGACTTGGTGCAGGTGCACAGCCGGAGGTTGGCCGTCAGGCAGCCGAAGAAAGCTCCGAAGAGCTCAGACAGGCTATGCAGGGTGCAGACATGGTATTCGTTACCTGTGGTATGGGCGGCGGTACCGGAACAGGTGCTTCCCCGGTAGTTGCAGGTATTGCAAAAGAGATGGGCATCCTGACTGTCGGCGTTGTGACAAAACCTTTCCGTTTTGAAGCAAGAACCCGCATGAATAACGCACTTGCAGGTATTGAAAACCTCAAGAAAAATGTAGATACACTGATCGTAATTCCAAATGACAAGCTGCTTGAAATCGTAGACCGCCGTACCACGATGCCGGAAGCTCTCAAGAAAGCAGACGAAGTTCTGCAGCAGGCAGTACAGGGTATTACCGACCTGATTAACCTTCCGGCACTGATTAATCTGGATTTTGCCGATGTACAGACGGTTATGACAGACAAGGGTATCGCACATATCGGTATCGGACATGCAAAAGGAGACGACAAAGCACTCGAAGCAGTTAAACAGGCAGTGGCCAGCCCGCTTCTGGAGACTACGATCGAAGGTGCATCCCACGTTATCATCAATATTTCAGGAGATATTTCTCTTATGGATGCAAACGATGCAGCAAGCTATGTACAGGAACTGACAGGTGAAGATGCAAACATCATCTTTGGTGCTATGTATGATGATTCTGTTGCAGACTATGCTAAGATCACAGTTATTGCAACCGGATTATCCGATACAGCTGCAAAGACCACTCCATTTGGTACAAGAAGCAATACAACACCATTTGGTGTACGTAAACCGGCAGCAGGTACATCTGCACCGTCTTCCAGTACAATGTCCATGCCAAGCTTCAGTCTGCCGACTATGAACAATGGTTCTTATACAGGCAAAGTTCCGACCAGCACAGTACAGAAGAAAGATATCCAGATTCCGGATTTCCTGAGAAACAGATAGGAAGCGACAGGATCAGAAACTGAATGATTCAGACATAAAAAAGACGCTGTTTGATGCAGCGTCTTTTTGAGTGTCAGGATCAGCATTTGCAGGAGAAGGTATTACATTTTGTTTCGTTACATCCGTCTGTGCTGCATCCGGCCACATCAATGGCAGAAGCCGTACATTTGCGCTGATCGTTATAGGTACATTCCTGAGCTTTACAGTCGATGTTGATTTTTTCACAGCCGCAGTGATGAGCTTTGCTGTTTGTCATACCGGCAGTCGCGCGGTCACGAAAACTTCCACAGTTTGTTTCATCTGCACGATGAGCATTATCTCCTGTAATCTCAATATCGCCTCTGGAACAGAGCTCATTTTCATTGTAAAGACATTTTGTGGCACTACATTTCAGAATTGTCATAATAGAAGCCTCCTTCTTATATAATGATATGATTATGCATAACAGCAAACGTCATGCAGGAATAGTATGCGCTGAAAAAATAAAAATATGTATAAAAAATAACTTGACATTATATAAAAGACATGATATCTTTTTAAAGTACGTGGAAAACAAAGCAGAGTTTCACTCTCACCTCAGCGCATATAATGCGACTCAGGTTGATATATCGCAGCAGGCTGATCTACAGAGATCGGGGAATGCACAGAGATAAAAATGAAAAAGAGGTTTCATTTGGTTATCCCTGGATATAGCAGAGTGTGGAAACTGTCCATACTCTTTTTTGTTTTCATAAGACAGGGTGGAGTTACTGTTCCTATACAGTAGCTGAGAGATTCAGGTTTATCATTTATTTAAATGTATGGAGGTGTACTACAATTAGCAATTTAATGATTAACGAACAGATCAGAGACAAAGAGGTACGTTTGATCGGACCGGATGGAGCACAGCTTGGAATCGTTTCTTCAAGAGAAGCATTTGCAAAGGCTCAGGAAGCCGGACTTGATCTTGTTAAAATCGCACCGCAGGCAAAGCCGCCGGTTTGTAAAATTATCGACTACGGCAAGTATCGTTATGAGCTCTCCCGTAAGGAAAAAGAAGCTAAGAAAAAACAGAAGACAATTGACATCAAGGAAGTACGTCTTTCTCCAAACATTGATACCAATGACCTGAAGACGAAGGTCAATGCAGCAAGAAAATTTCTTTCTAAAGGAGACCGTGTTAAGGTTACATTACGTTTCCGTGGAAGAGAAATGGCACATATGGCAAGCAGCAAACATGTACTTGATGATTTTGCAGAACATCTTGCAGATGTGGCAGTTGTTGAGAAAGCCCCTAAGATTGAAGGCAGAAGCATGACAATGTTTCTCAGCGAAAAGCGTTAAGCAGTTATCACAGACAGCGTGTTTTGGCACGTGTTCTTGATAATAAGAAATAAAAAACAGTACCACGAATTAAGGAGGAAATAATTATGCCTAAGATTAAAACTTGTAGAGCAGCAGCAAAACGTTTCAAAAAAACCGGAACCGGAAAAATCATGAGAAATAAAGCTTACAAGAGCCATATCTTAACAAAGAAATCTCAGAAGAGAAAGAGAAATCTGAGAAAAGCTACTGTTGTTGATTCTACAAACCTTAAGAACATTAAGAAAGCACTGCCTTATTTATAATAATAAGCAGCAGATGATATTGGAAGACGAACAGGAGGAAATAA
>ENA-OPAL01001952-OPAL01001952.1-human-gut-metagenome-genome-assembly--contig:-NODE-1952-length-10884-cov-1.910241_pt1 | contig 10884 bp, 10 predicted proteins | sample MGYA00241057_ERZ501430 | MGnify/ENA primary metagenome ERZ501430 (study PRJEB25962, sample SAMEA2042506) | human gut metagenome | biome: human gut; feature: human-associated habitat; material: faeces...
TGTAACATAGGAGGCTTTATTATACATTCTACAACGTCTCTACTACACTATTCGCCCCAACATAGCTGGGGGATTAGCTCTTTCATTTATTTCCTATTACCATTAAAGATAAAATTAGTAATCAGCATTTTTTCATCGCGAATGCTCCACAGACAGTAATACAAACCACAAGGAAGAACCCAATAAAGTACAATGACAGTTTATTAATTCCAACAATACCTAATATTTTACCTACAACAAGCCCAATTAACGGATGTAGCCCATAAACAATCATTGTTGGAATCCTACATATCCCCTGTCGCTCCATAGAATCTATGTGTTCTGATAACTTATAAAATGCTATAAAACTGATAGACGCAATTGCTGGAACCATGATACGATGGTTATAAACAGGTAAAACATCATAAACGAAGCCAGCAAAAAAACTTACCCCTATCACCCCCCTATAATAACCCAATGAATTCTCGCCAAGCAATCAACCAATCTAATAAATTGCTTTTGATGTTTTGCTGCGATTGCTCCTATAAAATAATAGGAAAAGAAATTGAAAGCAAATATCGTCCGAGTGGCACTATCAACTTCTACAGTCCAACTCACTTTGAAATATGCTAACACTGCAACAACGCACAAAAGAAACATAGATATTTTTGTATTCTGCAACATCTTAAATATGATTGGCGCAAGTACAATATATACTAAAAGCTAGAACATAAACCACATTGGAAAAACATATTTATAAAATACAATTTCTTTGATAATAGTACCAATACCAATATATATCTCTGCACTATTTGAAGGTAATATGGCATACGCAGCTGTATAGATAAAGTAATATAGCCCAGACCACCCTAAAAATGGTACTAGATCACTGATTAGCCTTCTTTTCTGTTTGGCGATTACATCCCTCAGAGTATCTGCATTTCTATAAAATAAAAATCCCGAAAGGAACATAAAAATCGGCACTGCTGCCATAAATAAACCATGTGAAAGACTTCCTTCTATTCGTGCAGTAATACTTAGTTGCTCCCCCCCGCATTGTACGAATGGATACCAATAACCATCAAAGCACAAATAAACGGGGTTATTCGAATGAAATTATCTAAAAATTTTTTGTTTTCCACGGCTTTCAGTCCTCGTCATTTAAAATACGCTTATAAGCTACTGGATACTCTCTGCTAAGTCGATCCATAATAATTTGATTACGATTCCCTAAAACATTCTCTGTTGCCATTTGCACAGTTTGAGACCCACTAATTAAAGAAAATGGCTTGTGATATTTCTGTGTTTTTATCGTCTTAGTTCCATTTTGGGCAGCCATAAACATATACCATAAGTCATCATTTTTATATGCCAATTCTTTAATTTTCTTTGCATTCTTTGCATCCTTGTAAAAACTGTTATATGGAATTAAACAACCGCCTCCAGGTGATGGATTCAAGCTATACGATGGTTTCCTGCATTAAATCTTTGAAATTGTCTTCCATCTTCCCGGATTTTTAAGTGTACCATCTTTCTCGTAATCTATAGCTTGGGCACGTTCACATACTATACAATTCGGATATTGCATATGTTTATTCATTAAACGCTTTATAGCATCAACCGGATAAATAATATCATCGTCAAACGTTATAATCACTTCGTTTGGTTGTTGATTCAAAAGACAATAAAAATATTTTTTATGTCCATATAAATCTTCACACCAATTAATCTCAAGCCCATAATCTTGCAATTTTAACAACTGCTGCGGCAAATGATGTTCTGGAAATTGTTCTTCTGCTAACCACAAAACTATTCGATCCGGTTTATAGCTTTGCGTCATTAAAGATTTCAATGCAATATGTACATATTCAATACGAGCCGGAAAGGATGTCATCGACGCAATCACTTTTTCTGTCCTTTTCTCTGAATTTAATGCACTTTTGTGTATACTTTCAGTCTGTATTAAATCATTTTCTTTTCGGACCAAATATTGATAAATTTTTCCACCCAAAATTGGAACTCTGACTGATTCAGGTATTTTTAATTTTTCAAGCTGTCTACGATTCATATATGCTCCTTACTTGTGAATAATTTTCTTTAATACTCCTTTTATCATATTTTTCTCGTCATTATTGTATGCAATAAGCCACATAAGCACCAGATATATTCCAATAACCAAGAGAATCTTTATTCCCAAAATACACCATCCTCTTTTCGGAATAACCTGTTGTATAATCAATCCCACCACTAATGTAATCAACATCGGAATCGACATTTTTCCATAACATCCCAGATAGAATTTATTAGTATCAAGTCCTAATTTCGTTTTATAGAGATACATGTTAGCAAAATTTCTAAAAAAATAAACGGTGCAAATGGAAACGCACGCACCGATTGTTCCCCAGCATTTTGATAAAAAGAAAACCAGAACAACATTCATCCCTGCTTTTACTACATTGACATATGTTAAATATCGTATTTTATCTACCATTACCATTGTATTTTTTCCTATTTGCTGAGAAAGATAAAATGGCGCAGGTAATAAAAGGAGAACCGCACAATAATAAACTGAAGTGTAGTCATTTCCAAGCCACAGAGTTATAAACTCTCTACCCACACAAATAAAACCAATTAAAATTAATCCAACTAAATGATATTGAAACCTTCCCACTTTTATCATTAAGGGAAGTATCTTGTCCATATTTCCTTCTTTATAGGTAATCCGTGCTATTCGCGGCATAAACATCCCGTCAATTGCACTAGAAAATGTATATGCATATCCTTCTATTACTGATGCAAAGCTAAATATGGTAATAGCCATTGTCCCCGAAGTAATGCCTAAAATATTGGGACATACATTCATAATTAATCTTGAGCAAATCGAATTTATTAACACCCAAATAGAAAATCCAAATATTTCTTTTAATAAAGAGGAATCCCAAAAATGTATACGTACTTTCACTGGTGTTGCCTTCTTTATAACAATCCATTTTGCTCCAAAGCATACCAGATTAAGAGCCGCATTTATCGCGACAAGTGCATATAATCCATATCCATTTAAAAGCGCAATAACAATGAGGAGAACAGTCACTACCTTGTTTCCAACATCACATAATTTCATCTGAATAAATTTTTCATATGATGTTAATATGCCATTCAAAGTAGTGGCAAACGGAAATGACACAACACTATATGTTGCAGATATAATATATACAATTTTAAATTTTTCCAATTCGCTCGGCGTAAGTGAAATATATATCTGATCAATAAAGAAATAAACCCCTATCAATACGATACTAATGATAGCTGCAATACCCATGAAAAGTTTAAACACAACACCAAGTAACTCATCAACTTGATCCTGTTTACCTTCAGCGACATATTTTGAAACAAACCTGGAAACCGCAGAACTGATACCAAAATCTAACAACAACATATTAATAAGAGCAGTTGCTAAGCTATACAGTCCATAATCTCCAGAACCTATTTTAGATAACATCCAAGGAGAATATATCAAAGCCGACACGATATTTATTACAATTGCCAAATACGAGAGTATTGCTCCGATTTTAAGTTGTGTATTGGATTTTTTTTCTATACTATTCATAATTTACACTCCATTATTGATGTGCAACACTCATACACTTCTGATTCCGGAGGAATCTGCATATAGTCTCCATATCTCTCGGTTAAAAATTTATCATAATTTTCCGGAATAAAAAATTTATTTCCTTCAAATTGATGTTCAATTAAATTCTCAAAAGTACTTCTCTCAATTGCATATACACCATTATTAGGATGCGCCACCTTGTAAACATATTTAGTTTTAAACGGTTTGAAAACTTTCATCGCAAATTCACGAAAGGCATTAATTATATCATATGGCAGCCATGAAAACATTTTGTAAATTCTTGCCTTTTGTTTAGAACCAGAGTAAATCCCGCTCTTAACTTTCCCAACACATGACCAAAACATTGCTAGTTTTACCTGCAAATTGATTGTCAACGGTGTTACATTATCAATTGGATGCAAGTCGATAAATACCCCATTATGTAGTTCCTTGAGCGTTGACAATTCTTTTTCCAAAAAAATAGTACCATTTAGTCTGACTTTTCCCCAACTATTTGGATATCGTTTTTCAGATTTATAATTGCTAAAAAAAATTTTTTCATTTGAATGTTGCGCCATATATTTGACAAAACGATCATAATCCTTTCTTGGCATGCACATATCAATATCATGATCCCATGGAATGAAACCATTATGGCGAATAGCTCCCAACACGGATCCTCCATATAATGAACATTTAAATCCCTGTTCTCTACAAATACGATCAACTTCTATCGCTATTTGTAACATTCTTTCATGCAATATATCTATATCATATCCACATACAGTATATTTACTCATACTACTCCTTCCTCACTCAGCAAACCTGGGATAAATCCATCCAAATCAAATCTGAAAGTTTTCCCTATTATTCTTATTGTATTCAAACATCTTGTTCTCGATATTTCTTTATAATTTATGCCGAATTATCTATAAAACCATCAGCAACACAAATAATCTCATACTTATTTTTCTATATTATAAAATGGAATTGCGGTGAGCAATAATATTATTCTTTTCTCAATTTTCTATAAATTTTATTTCCAAGTTCACCATAAATCATATATTTATATAAGTGATATGCTTTCCTGGCTAACTGTACTAATGGATGACCATTTCCAAAAAACAAATCCAATTGCCTGCTATATTCCAAATCTGCCACTACATACTTAGGATGTTTCAGTGGAAATTCCAAATCATATACTGGCAAATTAAACAATCGTTTTTCGGTTTTTGTTAGAAATTTGAGTTGTGTATTAGAATGTGTTGAATCTTCCGTCATTCCAATATTCTCAACCATATTTTTACTTGCAATAATAGCTAATCTGGAATTAAGTATACTGTCAAAACATAAGATGCTCTCCCAGTACGGTACTCCTGTTTTTTCACGTTTCTTAGCTGTGGAATACCATCTGTCAAATGTTTTTCCGTATAACAGTCTCAGATTTTTTATACATCTTTCATCATGTAAAAATGAATAACTTATATCCCACCCATCAATAACTCGTTTCCAACTTGCCCATGCATTTGTTCCTGTAAATCCAAATAGATAATCGTATGGATAATCTTTATACTCACCCAGCATATTCATTCCACAAATATGATTAATCCTATCATCAAATTCATATTTATCCAATAATTCCTTACAAAACAAGAAAAAACTTTTGTTTGCAACAAAATCATCTTCAAGAACTATACATTTATCTACTATTGAAAATGCCCATTTATGGCTATAATATGTCGAAGGATCACAACCATAGTTCTTTTCATTATAGAAACGATACACTTCACAGTCCCAATCAATGTTTTCTACAATTTTGCGACATTCTAAAATCCCCTGCATATCATCATCATTTCTTGGTCCATCCTGCCATAATAAAAGCTTTCTTGGTCTAGCCTGTTTAATAGCTTCAAATGTTTTCGAAAGTTGCTTATCTCGTTTAAAAAAAATAACTAATACCGCAACATCTATTTCCCAATTATGCATATACAATAGTCCCCTTTCCGGCTATTGAATCATATGCCCAATAGATTGACGAGTATATAGAAGAGGAATCAAAGATTATCCCCCCCCGATGTAATTTTCTTCTGATCGTTGTCAATAAAAGATTGAATTTTCTATATCTAATCATATTTATCACCATTTGAATCTTTCCTTTTACAAGGAACACCATATTATTCCTTTTGTCTAACATTGCCATATAATCATTATCTGGAATAACATACTTAGGATGTTTCAGCGGGAATGTAATCTCCTCACCCTTTTGCAGATATAATTTCTGTTCTGCCCTTCCTATTAATCTCAAATCATTCACCGAACTATGTGTTGCATTATCTGATATCCCCCAATTTTGAACAAGATTGTATTTGGGAATTATTGCGTAACGTGAATTAATAGCACAACCTAACCCGATAATGCTCTCCCAATACTCTTTACCTGTTTTTTCATGTCTTATCGCAGTTTTTATCCACGCTTCACTTCTTTTTCCGTATTTATTTTTTAAATTGTTAAGAGCATATTCATCATGTAAAAATTCATATTTATCTTCCCATGAGTCAGCCACTCGGCGCCAGCTTGCCCATGCTCCAGAACCAGTATATGCAAACAAATAATCGTTCGGGCACCATGATGCAACTCCCAAAATATTATATCCACAAATATGACTTATTCTTTCGTCAAACTCATACTTATCTAAAAGTTCTTTGCAGAATGTAAAATAGCTTTGACTTGGAACTTGATCATCTTCCAAAATAATACACTTATCCACTATGGAAAAAGCCCACTTAAAAGCTAAAAATGTCGACGGGTCACAGCCAAGATTTTCTTCATTATAATGTTTATAAATTTCACATTCCCAATCCACATTTTCTGCAATTTCCCGACATTTCTTAATTCCCTCCAAGTCACTGCTTTTTCCTTTCCTCGGCCCATCTTGCCAAAGTAATAGCCTTCTTGGCCGAGCTTGTCTTACACTCTCAAAAACTCTTTTAAAAGTTTCATCTCTTACAAAAAACACAAGTAACACAGACACATCAGTTTTCCACAATTCCATAAGTTATCTCCTCATACTCCATAAAGGTTTCTATTGATAATGGGACTAAAAACCATACTACATACATCAAAGGTAATGCTGTATGTATGGGATTTGTAAATCCCATTAAAAGTAACATAAGAAAAACAGGTCCATAATAATTGCCTTTATCATTAATAATTATTCTCACTCTTTTTCGCGACGAAAAATACAAATAATAAAATGGAATTCCTCCCAATAATCCTAAATCCGATAATACAGTTAAAAACGTTGCATGACCATCAAAATCCAAATGTCTATTGCCCCAAAACGGTGATTTCAAAAATGCCTTAATGGATTCAGTATATAATGTTATTCGTCCATCCATATTGTATCCCGTAGCATCACCACCTACTAAAAAATAATAAATTTCATATAATCGAATTGACATCTGTTCAGATGGCACATGGGATGCTGCCATTTTAAATAACCAAGGAGATAGAATTGCTAAAATAGCAAATACAAATACAAGGATTGTTTTTTTTCTACCAAGTTTTGTATTACAGTATATTTCTGCACAAATACCAATAATTGATATTAAAACTGATAGCGTATATTGCGCTAAAAGTAAAAAATAAATTTGATAGATTACCAGTGTCACCATAATTACCTTAAGCACTATTTTTTTTGTCTTACAAGCAACCATAGTGCTTATTGCTATTGTAAAAGGTATTGCGTAAACAAAATAATAATTACCAACATTATTCTCACTACTTTCTTCAAATCCAGCCCAAGCACGGGTGACATTCGGATTAATAATCAATTCTTGCATTGTAATAAGCATCACATATGCAATCAGTACATATGAGAAAACTAATACAACTTTTTTTACCCTATAAGAAGAAAAATCAACAATCCGTTTCAGAAAAAGCAACGGAAGAAACATCATAGCCATTTGATAATATTTGCTTAAAAATCTTTTTAGGTCTCGACCCGATACATCAGTTGCAATTGAAGTTGCATCTGTCAAAACCATATACAAGAACGATATTATGGCTATAATAATCAAATATCTTGCAACAATCGTTGACAATTTCATATCGTGTCGCATTGTATCTATCACAATATAAATTAAAGCTAATGCTAGCGGGTAAAAGAATGTAAATTTCGCTGAAAATGAAGGCAGTATATAATATATTGCAAAGAAAATTATAAAAATCGTATCTATTGTTAAAATTCGATTATTTCTATTATCACTCATACTACATCACTCGTTTTTATATAAATCCAAATATTTTTTATAGTTTGTCCCCTTATTAAATTCCCTAAGAACGAACTCTCTACATTTTTTAGAATAGCTTTGCTTCTTCTTATTTTTTACAGTCTGAATAGCATCTAAAAAGCCCTTAATGTCTCCGTTCCTTACTTTAAAGCCAGACATGTCATCCACCGTTTCATATACTCCTGTATTTGAATAAGTGACGACAGGTGTTCCACAAGCTTGTGCTTCAACATTTACTAAAGATAAAGATTCTTCCCATGTACAGTTTGTAAATACATCACAAGAAGAATAAATATTTCTCAATTCACTCCTATCAGAAATGAATGGAAACACCTTGATTTTTTCTGGCAACATTTCTCTCTGCTTTTCTGTACAGCCAATCAAAACAAATGTCATATCTTCGTCCAAAAAATCGACCATCGCAGTTAATAATGCCTGATTAATTGGCAATAACCATTTATTGGCTATTCCCAAAATCACAAATTTTTCATTGCTTATCCCATTTCTTACTCTAAAGTCAGAATAGCTTGGTTTAAAATAATCTGTGTCAATTCCATTATGTATAGTAATAATCTTTTTACAGCCTAAAAAAGATTTCTGCGCCTCATGTGATATCCATTCAGACACTCCCACAATTGTTAAATCACTTATTCCCCCCAAATACTTCTTCCGATCCTTTAATATCTTTTTTGAAGTATCGAATAACAAAGCTGGCGTATCTTTATTTTTCTTAGGGCAATGTCCACATTCTTTTAACCACCTATCACATTTTGCGGATGTATAATGGAAACATCCTCCCGTATAAAACCAACAATCATGTAATGTAATAATGGTTTTTATCTTATTTTTCGCCAAATACTCAAGTAGCATATTAAGATAAATAAAATTACTATGTAAATTATGTAAATGTACAACATCTGGTTTTATTTTCTCAATATATTTTAGTAAATTCCATGTTGCAATTTTGGAAAAGTATGCTTGTTTTCCATTAATCCTCCCCAACAAGGCATGAAGTTTTTTCCCAATACTATTTCCAATTCGATATCCATTAATAATCTCATTATTTTCCAACGGCGACATAGAATATGCAACATATGAATCAATTCCATTCTCAATTGAAAGTGTGTGAATGTCACTAACAATGTATCCTGTACTTCCGATAGCATACACTGCATTTATTTGCATTACTTTCATAATTAAATCTTGTATGATGTTGTTAGAAGCAAACACAACATACTTCCTTTCTTTTTCTGTTTCGTGGTTTAATACATTCAGATACTGTGACTTTTGATGTTTTTTTGTAGCCTCGACTAATCGACAGGAGGGTATTGCCATCTCTTTTATCTGAATTGTTTATTAGCTGGATGTTGCCAGAGCGCTTACTCTGAGTACTTATTTCTATCAAGTCTACGATGATAACTGTTGATGGATATCACGGTATCAGACTTTATGAAAAGGAGGTATAACCTCATGATTTACGTCGGCATTGATATTGCCAAACTCAACCATTTCGCCGCTGCGATTTCTTCCGACAGCGAGATACTCATTGAGCCGTTTCAATTCTCTAATGACTATGATGGCTTCACTCATTTTTTTCATCTCCGTAAACACATTAATCCAACATTTCTATAATATCGCCCTGTCTGATGCTTTCGCCCAGATCTGCTCTGATATTTTTTCCGTCAGCGCTTTTTATCTCCATACATACTCCTGCAAATTCCTCTGTATAACTGAGGCCGTATATCAGTATTGAAAATTGATCCACAGTCAGATCTTTCAAATTGACCAGTTCTTCACGATCCCGGCAGCTGCGGAAAATATCATATGTTCCATCTGGATCTGTTACCCGTCCATCTCTCCAAAGTGTATCCATATACTGGTATGCCCCTTCGTCGATCAACTCTGCAAGAATTTCCAGACACAGTCTTAAACTTCTTCCTAAAAAGAAAAACAATGATGCCTGATAGTGATTTTTTGCAGAAATCCTGACAACTTCTTTGTACAGTTCTTTTCTTTGTTCATCCTCATCCTCTTTCTTTTCCTTCACAAAGAGAATATTCTCCAGACATCCTTCTGTAACTTCATCATTTGGCAGATTATCCAGCATCCAGATTTTCTTTTCTACAGTTTTTTCATCTTCAACTGCATGGTAAAGGCTAAACACAATACTGCTTTTATCATAGCCAAGATAGCACAGACTACGATATCTAAGGAAATTATAATTTGGGTTTCTCAGTATCTCAGCAAGTTCCGGCTGTTTCTGATTCTCCTCTCCTTTTTTAAAAAAAAGCATCGTCCGACCGCTGCTGATCCGGTCATAATATTCCGGCCAGACATTTTTGTAAATTGCCAGCGAAAGTATCTGCTCTGCCGCATGCTGTCCCGGCTTTATTCCCTTGTTGACCAGATTCAATTCCATAAAAAATCTGTAATCATTCAAAATCATATACTGCAAACGATAGTCCAGAAGGTATGGTGCCACAAGACTGACAAGATTTTCTTTACCTGGTTTTTCAAAATCGTCCAGTTCCTTTTTCAATTCATCAATACTGCTTGCTGGCTTTAAAAGCGAATTTATTTTTTTCAGGTTTTCCCGGAAAACGTACTCGGATGTTACTCTGTTAATTCCTGGAAGCACCGGCAATACATAGTCAAAAAATTTGTAATGTTCCATTCTTGCAAGGACTTCATCTTTTACCACATAAACAAAGCGAATATATTTATCTTCCGGAAGTCTCTGATTGACCATCGCATTTATTTCTTTCAGACGGACAAAAATTTCTATTACATCGTCTGTCTTCATTCGATCCATATCTTCAAACACAACGGTATGTCCGATTTTTTCTGCTGTCTGTTCCAGGCAGTAGACGAGGTCCATACTATACTGATCAAGGTAGTCCCTGGTGCCTGTTCTTTCTACTGCGACTTCCGCTTTCTCTCCTTTCAGAGCCAGTGTTTTTACATACATTTTGGTCAGTGCCTGATAGGTCAGATATCCGCCTC
>ENA-OPAL01001953-OPAL01001953.1-human-gut-metagenome-genome-assembly--contig:-NODE-1953-length-10876-cov-2.619629_pt1 | contig 10876 bp, 7 predicted proteins | sample MGYA00241057_ERZ501430 | MGnify/ENA primary metagenome ERZ501430 (study PRJEB25962, sample SAMEA2042506) | human gut metagenome | biome: human gut; feature: human-associated habitat; material: faeces...
ACTTATGCCAGATGCCAGATATCCTCGTTGTACTGTGCAATGGTACGGTCGGAGGAGAAGAAGCCTGCTTTTGCGATGTTGATCAGGCACTTCTTGTTCCATGCATCTTTGTTCTCGTAGTCTTTGTATACTCTTTCTTTTGTCTTGATGTACTCTTTCAGGTCGAGCAGCGTCATGAACCAGTCTTTGTTCAAGATCTCTTTGTAGAGTCTCTCCAGGCAAACCTTGTCGCCGATAGCAAGAAGCTCATCGCTGACGATGAAATCAACCAGCTTTGCAATCTCCGGATCTTCGTCATAGATGTCTTTTGAGCAGTAAGCAGCATCTGCGTACAGGTCGATGACATCCTGCGGTTTCTTTCCGAAGATGTAGATGTTCTCTTTTCCGACAAGATCGCCAATCTCAACGTTTGCACCGTCTTCTGTTCCAAGCGTCAGGGCACCGTTCAGCATGAATTTCATGTTTCCGGTTCCGGAAGCCTCTTTGGATGCCAGGGAGATCTGCTCGGAGATATCTGCTGCCGGGATCACCTTTGCAGCTTTTGATACGTTGTAGTTCTCAAGCATAATCACTTTGAAGTACGGGCTTACCTCAGGATCGTTATCAATCAGCTCCTGCAGGCACAGGATCAGATGGATGATATCTTTTGCGATGATATAAGCCGGTGCAGCCTTTGCACCAAACACCATGGTGATCGGGGTTTTCGGCTTGTTGCCGCTCTTGATATCCATGTATTTGTAAATAGCGTACAGGGCGTTCATCTGCTGGCGTTTGTACTCATGAAGACGTTTTACCTGTACATCGATGATGGAATTTTCATCCAGCGCGATATTCTGTGTCTCATACAGGAACTGTTTGAGATCCAGTTTGCGGTTGTGTTTGATCTCCTCAAGTTTTGCAAGAACCTTCTTGTTGTCTTTGTATTTAAGCAGTTTTTCCAGCTCGTCGGCATCTTTTTTGAATCCCGGTCCGATCAGGCTCTCAATATACTGTGCCAGTTCACGGTTGCAGTGCAGCAGCCAGCGGCGGAAAGTGATTCCGTTTGTCTTGTTGTTGAATTTCTCCGGATAAATATCATAGAACGGTTTCAGCTCGGAGTTTTTCAGGATCTCGGTGTGCAGTGCTGCAACGCCGTTAACAGAAAATCCGTAGTGGATATCCATGTGTGCCATGTGGACGCGCTGATCCTTGTCGATGATCGCTACTTTCTCATCTTTGTATTTCTTCTTTGCCTGTGCGTCCAGCTCGTGGATAATCGGCATCAGGTGCGGAACAACCTCCTCGAGGTAATCGATCGGCCATTTTTCCAGTGCCTCTGCCAGAATGGTGTGGTTGGTGTAAGCACAGGTCTTGCTTACAACATCGATGGCTTCCTGCATGGTAAAGCCTCTCTCCTGCAGCAGACGGATCAGCTCCGGAATGACCATGGACGGATGAGTATCGTTGATCTGGATCACAACGTGATCATACAGCTTATGCAGATCGTAGCCCTTCTGCTCGCACTCCATCAGGATGAACTGTGCGCCGTTGCTGACCATGAAATACTGCTGGTAGATACGAAGCAGCTGTCCGGCACGGTCGCTGTCATCCGGGTAGAGGAACAGTGTCAGGTTTTTCTGGATCTGATGCTTGTCAAAGTTGATGCTGTCTGATGGAACGATACTCTCGTCTACCGTATCTACATCGAACAGATGCAGACGGTTACAGCCATTGTTGTAACCCGGTACGTCGATATCATACAGGGTAGAATGCATTGTGAAGTTTTTATACGGAACTGCAAAGGATACCGGCTGTCTGACGAGCCAGCTCTCATTTGTGATCCATGGATTTTTCACTTCTTTCTGTTTGTGGTCGACCAGAAGCTGGCGGAACAGACCGAAGTGATAATTAAGGCCGATACCGTCTCCCGGCAGGCCAAGCGTTGCGATAGAATCAAGGAAGCATGCTGCCAGACGGCCGAGACCTCCGTTTCCAAGGGACGGCTCCATTTCCATCTCCTCGATCTCGGTCAGCTCTCTTCCGTGAGCTGCAAGTGCTTTTTCAACTTCCTCGTACATGCCAAGGTTGATCAGGTTATTGGACAGCAGTTTTCCGATCAGAAACTCTGCTGAAATATAATACAGCTTCTTACTTCCGGTGTTTCTTTTGCGACCTGCCATCTCCTGTTTGGTGATAACCATCAGGGCTTCAAAGATTTCGCTCTTTGTGCAGTTGTCCAGATCTCTTCCAAAACGCTCTTTTAAGATTGCCTGAATTCTTTCTTCCATTTTTTTCTCCTCGTATTGCTGTGGATAAATTCCCACAGTGTCATTTAGTTGCGCTGCCATTCCAGATTTCCTGCAATTGGCAGCTTTCGCAGTTCCATTCAAAGTTTTTCCCTGAATGGGACGGTTCACTTCTGAATCACTTTTGGGGGCAGCGAAACAGCAAATATTTTACTGCTGCGCGATCCGCGACTTCGTAGATTCCCTTACGACGAGTTCCCCATCGTATACTTTGCTGCAGGGTTCTTCTTTTCCTGAAATTAAGGAAAACAGCATCTTCGCCGTCTCTGCGGCAAGCTGCTCCACCGGCTGACGGATCGTTGTGATGCTGGGTATATAATACTCTCCTGCATCAATTCCGTCAAATCCGGCGACGGAAATGTCATCCGGCACGGTAAGCCCTGCCTCTTTTAAGGCACGGCACGCACCGATTGCCAGCGTATCCGCGGTGGCATACAGTGCGGAAAACTCCGTCTTTTTTTCCAGAATTTCTTTTGTTATCTTGTACCCTGTGGCGAAAGAGTACGTATCGTCCTTCGTCATATGAAATACCAGATCAGGGTCATAAGGTATCCCATGATCCAGTAAAGCCTGGCGGTACGCATTCAGACGGAGCCGTCCGATACTGATGTCGTCCTCGCAGGCGGTAATGATGGCAATGCGCCGGTGCCCGAGACCACAGAGATAATCTACCATCTTATAGCTTTCCCTGTAGTCATCGACCGATACGCTCGCGCACGGTTTTCCTCCGTCTGAAACCGCCCCGATTGTACTGATCACGTACGGAACCGGGATCTGCGCCATTTTCTCATGCGGATGCGTAAAGTTTCCGCCGAGGAAAATGATGCCGCGCAGCCGTTTTTCTTTGACGATCTCGATCGCGGAGTCTACCTCATTTGCCTTTTCCTCTACTCGCTCAATAATGCAGGCGTATTTCTTTTTTCGCACAACCTCTTCAATCACACTGATCATGTTGTTGAAGAACATGTTGTCCATGCCTTTTACCAGAATGGCAATCGCTTTGGCATTCGACCGCTTCAGGTTTCTGGCACTGTTGTTCGGTACGTAATTCGATTCGGCAATCACCTTTAAGATCATCTCTTTTGTTTCCGGATTGATGTCCGGATGATTGTTCATCGCTCTCGATACGGTACTCACGCCTACCTTACATTTGCGGGCAATGTCCCTGATTGTTACCTGTTCCATATTCTGCAGGCCTCTCCTTTAAACTCTGTATCTGTTCTGCCGGAATCTCTTCCGGCTTGTTTCCCCGGCCTGTTTTGCTTTCTTTCCAGCGCGTGTTTTTATTTTGTAATACGTGCTGTAATCTGTGTCAGCCGATGAATTCTCTTGGCCAGCTCCGGTGTAAACTGTCCCGGAAGCAGGCGCCATTTCCAGTTATTTCCAAGTGTGGACGGATAGTTGATTCTTGCCTCCGTGCCAAGGCCTAAAAACTCCTGCATCGGAGTGACAGCCAGATTTGCCACACTCTCCATTGACATGCGGATAAAATCCCACGGCAGCTCCTCATCGGTACTCTTTGCATTTCCCATATACTCTTTGGAGAATTCGCGGTCTTCCTCGCTCATCACATAATACCAGCCAAGAATCGTATCGTTGTCGTGTGTTCCGGTGTAAACAACACAGTTTCTCTCGTAATTGTGCGGCAGATAATCGCTCTCCTCACGGGAGTCAAAAGCAAACTGCAGCACCTTCATACCAGGATAGCCGGACTCTTTTACCATTTCGATCACGCTCTCGGTAAGGTATCCCAGGTCTTCTGCGATGACATCCACATCGCCGAGCTTTTCTTTGACGGTGTTGAACAGATCCATGCCCGGTCCTTTTTCCCAGTGGCCGCGCTCTGCCGTCTGATCACCGAACGGGATGGAATAATATTCATCAAATCCGCGGAAATGGTCGATGCGGACAGTATCGTACAGTTTAAACACGTGAGCCAGACGTAACAGCCACCATGCATAACCTGTGCTCTTATGATAGTCCCATTTGTATAACGGGTTGCCCCAGAGCTGTCCGGTTGCGGAGAACGCATCCGGCGGGCATCCGGCAACTGCTTTTGGCTGGTTGTCCTCATCAAACTGGAACAGAACCGGATTTGCCCAGGTATCGGCACTGTCAAATGCAACATAAATCGGAATATCACCGATGATACGGATACCCTTTTCATTTGCGTATGCCTTCAGTGCTTTCCACTGTTTCAGGAACATAAACTGCTGGAATTTGTAAAATGCAATCTCCTCGGCAAGTTCTTCCCGTTTCTGATTCAGTGCTGCTTCTTCTCTGTCCTTTAATTCTGCCGGCCACTCACTCCAGCTGATTCCGCCGAGTGTATCCTTAATCGCCATATACAGCGCATAATCTTCCAGCCAGTAACCATTTTCCGATACAAATGCATCATATACGTCATCTGCCGCAAATCTTTCAAATGCTTTTCTGAGTACTTTGAAACGGGACAGATAAATCTTTTCGTAATCAATATACTCCGCATTGTCACCGAAATCGCACGCATCACACTCTTCTTCTGTCAAAAGTTCCTCTTTTACCAGGGTCTCCAGATCAATAAAATATGGATTTCCTGCAAAAGTAGAGAACGACTGGTACGGCGAATCTCCATATCCCGTCGGTCCAAGTGGAAGAATCTGCCAGTAGCTCTGGCCGGCCTCCTCCAGGCGATCCACAAATTCATACGCTTCTTTCGAAAAACATCCGATTCCATATCGGGACGGCAGCGAAGCTACCGGAAGTAAAATACCACTTGTTCTCATTTTTAAACCCTTTCTCCTTGTCGTTTTTTCTATCCATCCGACCCCACAAATACATAATTCCTGTTCACGGATACGCAGCAAATTGTAACTTATACAGCCCTTCTAGCCAGCTCATTTTGTTTCGTAAAAACAGGGCTGCCTGTATCTCGTCTGTATTTTCGGAAACGGTGTCGGTAACGTTTCCGGAACTCGTTATATTTACAATACCATACTCTGCATCAAAAAACAACCCCCAAGCCCCTTATCATATTTACCAAATATTGAATACTCTGTTTATTCAAAACAACGAATTTGCATTTTTGTAACGATGCAAAACCATACCGCAAAAGACAGCATGCGGGGACGGAACCACTTTGGAGGCTTGGAAATCATGAATATTCCAGGCCTCCCGCATAGATTCTTCCTCCGCATGCTGTCTTTTGCGGTATCTGTTTTTCACTTAAAACTCCAGAATAATCTTTGTTCCGGTTCCAAGCGTACTCTCAATTTTAATCTTCGCATCATGAAGAATTGCTCCATGCTTCACAATGGAAAGTCCAAGTCCGGTACCTCCCGTTTCGCGGGAATGACTCTTATCTACACGATAGAACCGTTCAAAGATCCGCTCCTGATCTTCCTTTGCAATTCCAATTCCGGTATCTGCCACAGATACCACTGCCCGTCCGTTTCTTCCGCGTGAAACCGTCACTTCAACTTCACCGTCCTTGCGGTTGTACTTGATCGCATTGTCGCAGAGATTGTAGATCATCTCATAGAGAACCTGTCGTGCACCTTTGATCCGGCAGCTCTCTCCTCTCAGTGTCATCTTCACCTGCTGCTCCTTTGCCCGTATGGAAAGATGTCCCTCGACATCACGGCAGATCTGCATCAGATCCACTTCCTCCATCGGGATTGACTGGTCGTTTTCGTCCAGTCTGGACAGCTTGATAATATCCTCGACAAGAGAGCTTAACCGGCTCGCCTCACTGTGGATTCTGCCCGCAAATTTGGGAATATCCTCCGGTTTTACCATGTTGTTTTCGATGATCTCCGCATATCCGGAAATCGACATCAGCGGTGTTTTCAGCTCATGTGACACATTGGCTGAAAACTCACGGCGCATCACCTCGGCTTTCTGTTTTTCCGTCACATCCAGCACCAGGATTACCGCACCGGATACAACACGGTCCACACGCACCGGATTTGCAAGAAGCTGATAGACTCTTCCATTTATCTCCAGCATCCGTTCCTCGGAACTGCCCTCCAGCGCATGATCCAGTGCCTCCTTCAGCTGCTCGTTGCGGCTGACTGTCACGATATTGTGGTTGATGCACTCCTCCGCTGTCACATCAAACAGATTCTGTGCCGAACGGTTGATGGAAAGTACGACCGACTGGTTTGTCACGATCAGACCATCCTTCATATATTCCGTGATTGCAAGATACTCCTCCTGATTATGGCGGAGCTCCTCCATCTGCTGCTGAATCTGCTTCTGCTGCTGATGAATTCTTCCAAGCAGCGGACTCAATTCCTCATACGCTTTGTTGTCCAGCGGATGATTCAGATCAATCTCATTGATCGGCTTTACAAGCGCCTTTGTCATATGGCTGACCATCAGCAGCTCCACGACAAGGACTGCCGCAATCAGTACAACCACCAGCCATATATTCCGCAGCATCACACCGAACACACTGTCTGTCGTCAGGGAAACACGGATGATTTTTCTATTGTCCAGGCGCAATGCCGTATAATATGTTTTGCTCCGCAGGGTCTCGGAATAACGGGAAATATTGCTTTCCCCGGTCTTTTCCGCCTCAATCACCTCCGGCCGCCCGGAATGGTTTCCCATCATGTTCTCATCCTCGACCGAATCAAACAGAACGGTTCCGTCCGTGTCAATCAGGGTAACCCGGCTTGCCGTAATCTTGCCGGCCGGTTTATCCAGACTGTCATCACCCATCTTGTCCAGAAAATACCTGTAATACTCACATTCATTTCTCACCGAAACACGAAGCTGCTCCGCCGTATTGTTGTACATCGCCCAGCTCATGGTGAAAAAAGTCAGGATAATCGCTGCGATAATCAACGCTCCCGCATGTTGAAAGACTTTTTTACGCATCTTACTTTCTCAGCCTCCTATCCGGTATCCCACGCCGCGGACCGTCTCGATCAGCTCGCCGCATTCGCCCAGCTTCTGGCGGAGTGTACGCACATGAACGTCTACCGTACGGGTTTCTCCGTCAAAATCATAGCCCCAGACATGGCCGAGCAGACGGTCTCTCGTAAGGACAATTCCTTTATTTTCCATTAAAAATTTCAGCAGTTCAAACTCTTTTAAAGTCAGGGTAACCTTCTCCCCTTTGGCCAGAACCTGATGCTGTTTCACCTGGATCTGCAGATCCCCGGTCTCCAGCACATCGTTTTCCTTCTCTTCTTTTCCGGCACGGCGCAGCACGGCACGTACCCTTGCGATAAATTCCATCATGCCGAACGGCTTGGTAATATAGTCATCGGCTCCGCAGTCAAGGCCCATGACCTTATCATACTCAGCGCCCTTTGCCGTTACCATAATGACCGGAATTTCTTTTGTTACTTCCGATGCCTTGAGGCGTGAAAGAATTTCAAGACCATCCTCTCCCGGAAGCATGATATCCAGGAGAATCAGATCCGGAAGCTGTTCTGCAATAGCTGCATTCAGCTCTTTTCCGCTTTCCAGGCCTCTTGCGGTAAAACCGCTCGATTCCAGTGTGTATACGATCAGTTCCCGTATATTTCTTTCATCTTCCACGCAGTAAATCATCTGTTATTCCCCTTTATGGTGACCGTTAATGGAATACACAACCCATTCCGCAATGTTTGTTGCATGGTCACCGATTCTTTCATAATATTTTGCAATCATCAGATAGTCCAGAGACTGGACATCTGTGGTAATTCCCTTTCGCATACCCTGCAGAATTTCATCCTTGACCTCATCAAAAAGATCATCCACGATATCATCGGAATCGATAACCTCCCGTGCAAGATTCAGATCCTGCTTAACGTATGCATCGATGCATTTTGTTACCATAGAAGCTGTTGCTTTCGCCATATCCTTCAGACGGATGCTTGCATCCGGCACATCAAGACTCGTTACTTTTACGATATCCGCAATATCTGCTGCCTGGTCTCCGATCCGCTCCATATCGGTAATCATTTTTAATGCCGCAGATACCTGACGCAGATCACGTGCTACCGGCTGCTGCTGTAAAATGATGCGGAAGCAGAGATCCTCGATCTCCCGTTCTTTCGCATCGACAACCTGGTCTTTTTTGATAATCTCTTCTGCCGCTCTCTGGTTTCCCTCCAGCAGAACCTCATATGTCCGTCCGATTGCCTGCTCGCAGAGTGCGCCAAGCTCAATCAGCTCCGTGTGCAGAATTTCCATCTGCTGCTCAAATCTTTCCCTCATATCAGCCAAACCTCCCTGTAATGTAATCCTCTGTCCGTTTATCCTTCGGCATGGAGAAGATCTGTTCGGTCTCTCCGTATTCTACTACCTCTCCTAACAGGAAAAATGCGGTTTTGTCGGAAATTCTGGCTGCCTGCTGCATATTGTGGGTTACCATGACAATAGTATAATCTTTTTTCAATTCTACCGCAAGATCTTCGATTTTGGAAGTAGAAATCGGATCCAGTGCTGAGGTTGGTTCGTCCATCAGAAGAACCTCCGGCTGTACGGCAAGAGCACGCGCAATGCAAAGACGCTGCTGCTGTCCACCGGATAGCTGATTTGGAAGCTTATAGCGGTGCTCGTAAAGCCCCAGCGTGTGAAGCAGCTCATCGATATCCAGTGCGTTGTCAGACAGATAAGCGCCCACCTCGATATTTTCCTTTACATTCAGGTTTGCAATCAGATTGTACATCTGAAACACATATCCCAGGTGCTTTCTGCGGTACTGTGTGAGCTTTTTCTCGCTCATATCCTTCAGCTTGTCGCCATTTATGCTGATATATCCGGAATCGGCGCTGTCGATGCCTCCGATGATATTGAGCAGTGTGGACTTTCCTGAGCCCGACGGTCCGAGCAGCACACAGAATTCACCCTTTGCCACAGAAAAATTCATGCCTCGCAGCACCTCCTGGCGCGTCTCGCCGCTTCCAAAGCCCTTTTTCAAATCCACTATTTCTAAGAACTTTCTCTCTTCTTCTGACATATGATATCCTCTCTTTCAACATTTCAAATTACATTTACCTTATATAAGGTTATACATTTAAATACAATTATTGGTCAGATTGTACTTACTGTAGTTACTTGTCATTTATGCATGTTAGTGTTGTCTAACTTCATACAATAAGAGTAACGCTATTTTGCCTTTCTTGTCAATAAAAATTTTATAATCAGCTTGGTAAAATCTCTTTTTATTTTCTGACCGGATTAACAGCTTCAAGGCGTATGCATAATATAAATTAAATCTGTTTTTACGGAGATATGAATTTTTATGTGTGGTATTGCCGGATTCTGTAATTTTAAAGAAGACTTTGAAGAGAACACCGATTACTGGAACTTTCGTCTTGAGAAGATGCGTGCTGTGCTCGCCCACCGCGGCAACGATGCCAGAGGACGCTACCTTAAAAAGCATATTGGTCTGTCACACAGCCGTCTGGCCATCCGTGATATCCTGTGCGGCGACCAGCCAATGACGCGCACCCACAACGGCTATGAGTACACTATCTGCTATAACGGTGAAATTTACAACACTGATGAGCTGATTCCCGAGCTGTCCGAAAACGGCTTTGTATGCTCCACAACCTCAGACACAGAGGTTATTCTGTACGCCTACATCCATTGGGGCGCTGATTTTGTCAATCGCTTAAACGGCATTTTTGCATTTGCCATATGGGATGCGGCTAAAAGCCGGCTGCTATTATACCGCGACCGCGTAGGTGTCAAACCGCTTTTTTATGCCATCCGAGGGGATTCTCTGGTGTTTGGCTCCGAGCCAAAGGCCTGCTTTGCTCACCCTGCAGTAAAACCTGAGCTTGACAAACAGGGCTTGCAGGAGCTTCTTGCTATCGGGCCTGCACACACGAGCGGGCTTTCCCTGTTTAAGGATTTGTTTGAGGTTTTGCCGGGACACTTCATGATTTACTCACAGGATGGGCTGCACGATGAAACCTACTGGGAGCTTACAAGCCAGGAACACACCGAGAGCTATCGGGATACCGTTGCTCACACACGTTTTCTGGTGGAGGATGCTATAAAAAGGCAGATGGTTTCCGATGTGCCGGTATGTACTTTTCTGTCAGGCGGCATCGATTCAAGCATCGTGACCGCCATCGCCGCAAACTATATGAACACACGCGGTAAAACGCTCAACACTTTTTCCTTCGACTTTAAGGACAATGACAGATATTTTAAGGCAAACGCCTTCCAGCCGGAGAGGGATCTGCCCTATGTCAATCGTATGCTTGAGGAGTATGAGACAGCCCACTCATATCTCGAGTGTGATGAGAACTCTCTCTTCAAGGCGCTATTTGCCGCAGTCGATGCAAAGGATATGCCCGGCATGACCGATGTGGACTCGTCACTTTTATATTTCTGCAGCCTCGTCAGCCAAAAAAACAAGGTAGCTCTTACCGGTGAGTGTGCTGATGAAATCTTTGGCGGATATCCGTGGTTTTACCGCAAAGAGCTGTTGGAAAGATATGGCTTCCCATGGTCATCGGATGTCGCTCCACGCCTTGCTCTTTTGCGCGATGATGTGGGTTTGGAGCTTGATTTATCCGGTTATCAGGCTTTTCGATATGAGGAGTCCAGGTCAAAAGCACCTCTCCTTTACGGCGAGGCCGGTGAGGACGAAAGACGCC
>ENA-OPAL01001956-OPAL01001956.1-human-gut-metagenome-genome-assembly--contig:-NODE-1956-length-10846-cov-3.303586_pt1 | contig 10846 bp, 6 predicted proteins | sample MGYA00241057_ERZ501430 | MGnify/ENA primary metagenome ERZ501430 (study PRJEB25962, sample SAMEA2042506) | human gut metagenome | biome: human gut; feature: human-associated habitat; material: faeces...
TTACGGAATCAAATACCAGAAAATCTCTGTCAGTTAAGAAAAATCTTGAAAGCATAGCCTTCTGTCCGTTCATGCAACGGCAGAGATAACTCGTGTATCTGGAGGTTCGTGAGCCATTCTGTTAAGCGATGGCTCCCGTAAAGAAGGGGTGAGTCCACATTCAAACAGCCTTTTTTACCCGTTTTTCAGGTCTGTCGAAATTATGATATGCAGAATTTGCTGGTTTATAATGATATACGATACTCGGATTATTCCTAAAAAGATGAACCTTCGTGAACCTAAAACCAGGAAAAAGCCCTGAAATAAGGGGATAATTGCGTGGTAAAGGAGCATATAGGTGAACCTATGAACCTTTTGAACCTTTTTACGGAAAAACGAACGGACATTTTATTTTCTTTGTCCGTTCGTTTACAATAAAACATACGGACATTTGTATGAAAACGAACGGTCGTTCCGGCCTTATACTGAACAGCAAATCGACGGTACTCAGGTTCGGCTGGAAGCCCTGCTTCTCTTCAAAAATCTGGTAATGTTATAAATCCGCAATCTCCTCTTCCGTCAGTCCGGTATTTTCAGCAATGATGCTGACCGGTATACCGGAAGCCTTGAATTTTCTGGCCAGTTTCAGACGTTCCTCTTTACGTCCTTCTTCACGCCCTTCTTCACGTCCTTCTTCACGTCCCTGCGCAATGCCTTCCTGAAGGCTCTTCATTACCGCCGCATGGATGGTGTTCTGCCAGTCGCGGTAGGCCTTGAGGCTGTCCTCGTATTCCTCGTACTGTTCCCTGGTGAACTTCGCTATCTCGGCCGACTCGAACAGCCGGGTGAAGACTCTTTCCTGCAGAGCCACGGGACGGTCCATTAGCCTGGAAAGGTTTCTGATGACGAACATCCACTTGTCGAACATACTCTCCAGTTCCGTTTCCGTCTTGTTGAACTTGGGCATCTCAAGGTAGATGAAGGTGAGCTTGTCATAGAATACCTTACGCGTATTCAGGTCTACAAGTTTCACCTCATGGTGATAGTTGTCCGTATCTTCATTTGTGAACTTGAAGTTCAGGATTCCTATAACATAGACTGCTTTAAGCTCATAGTCCCACTCTCCTCTGAGTCCCTGTTCCCGTATCGGGAATGTGGAGTAATAGATGCTCCTGTCCTTGAAAAACTGCTGTTCTCCGCGCTGCATCTCTACAAGAATCTTCTCGCCACGCTCGTTCTCGCAATATACATCGAATACGGCACGGCGGTCTCTCTCCGAAGTACCCAAATGTTCCGTATTCAGGTATTTCAAGTCTCGTATCACCTCCCTACCACCGAGCAGACTGTTCACGAAGCTTATCAGCAGTTCCTTGTTGATTTCCGAGCCGAAAAGCATCTTGAACCCAAAGTCGGTATAAGGATTGACATATCTGTCGCCTGTCATTTCATTCCTCATCATATCTCCTCATGAATAAACGTTGTTACTATGGGCAAATATAACGCAAACGGCAGTATCTGCAAAATGAAAGGGAGGTTTTCGGATTATCAACATTCTCAGTATAGATCCTATCCTTCCCATCCCAATACGATTTACAGCTTGTATACCGGCAAGCTTTTGCCGGATTGTCCGCTTCTGTAGCCGCATTCGTCCCTCCTACGTCCCTCTAAACGATTTGTCATCATCATACTTACTTATAATCAGGTTATTACAGAAATATTCCCGATAGCCGACGCGGCTACCTGAACTGTTCAAAACCGCCCTACAGGGCCTTCTGACGGGGTATTTGTTTGTTTCTTTTCCGTTTTTTGTCCCTCGTACGTCCCTTATCCGTCCCTCCGATGGCAGCTGCCTCTAGCCGTTTCTGTATATGGGGAACGGGGATATGCTTAAGTTTGAACAATTTAAGCTTTTTAATTTATAAATTAAAATTTTTTACTATTATGAGAAAAAAGTATTTAAGTGCACTTCTGTTCGGAGCGCTTCTGTTCGCTTCAGCAGGAACTTTTACTTCTTGTAAAGACTATGATGATGACATCAACAACTTGCAGAGCCAGATTACTGCGAATGCTGATGCTATCAAGGCATTGCAGGACCTGGTTAACAATGGCGACTATGTTACTAAGGTAGCAAAGAATGCTGATGGAAACTTGGTTTTCACTTTCAGCAAAAGCGGTGATCAGATTATCGAACTGGATGCTGAACAGGTTGGAGATGTTTTGTCTATCAATACAGAAACCGGTGAATTGATGAAGAACGGTGAACCTACAGGATGGTTTGCTACAAAGAATATCGAAGATAAAAACTGCATCAAGATTGGTGAAGACGGATGCTGGCAGTTGCTGCAGGATGATGGTACTTATAAGTCAACCAACATCCCTGTTTCTGGCGTAACTGCTGCTCAGAATACAGAAACCAAACAGTGGACTCTGACCATTGTTGATGCACAAGGTAACTCTCAGCAGGTTGTAGTTCCTAGCGCAGCTTCTGTTATGAGTGACTTGGAACTTATCGGTTGGGTAAATGTATCTGATGCTTCTGCTGACCTTAGCCAAAACAATATTAAGAAGGATGGAGAGTTAACGGTAAATTATGCTTATGTTGGTTCTATTACTTATGAGGGTAAGGAAACAACATGGTCTGCTCAAAAAGAAGTTAAAAAAGGACAAGTTTTGACTACTTTGGCTGCAAATAATACTAAGCTGGTTACACGCGTTTCACCTGCAGACTTGGATTTGTCTCAGATGAGCTTTACACTTCAAGACTCTAAAGGAAATAAATTGCCTGTATCATTGGGTAAGGCAGAATCTTTCACTGGAACATTGACAAGAACAGCAAGTGGAATCTCATTTATTCCGATGGATGTAACAAGTGACACTTATACTTCTAACCAAATATCAAACATTTTCCCAGCACAAACAAGCGCTGTATATTCATTGGTTGAGGCTTCTGGCGCTCGTTCAACGTATGCTAATTTTGACTTTGCTTTTACTCCAGCTACTGTAAGCCCACAATCAGTTAACAAAGTTGATGGAAAAGGAAAAGCATCATCTGGCACTTCATCATATTTTGAAGTGGATTTAAATAAAGCCAATAAACTGGAATTTACAGGTAATGGTCTGGTTTATGACTATTATGTAGAAGCAGCCGACAAAGCCGTTGCTGATTTGTTTGGTGTTACAATAGATAAATCAAACGGTACATTTACTGTTACAAAATTGGCCGATGAAGTATCAAGAGCTACTTTTGATTTAAATGTATATGCATTACACCTTGATGGTACAATCTATAAATCTACAATAACAATCAAACCTTCTGCTAAGATGGCTGGTATTGCTACAATAGCTGCTGGAAATCAAATCATTAAGCAGGTCGTTGATAACAATGGTAAATTGGACGCTACATATGCAGATGATATGGCATTTACTGTAAGCTTGGATGAAATGTTTGCTGCATTAAGTGAAGCAGATCAGGCTAAATGGGCTTCATCTACTTTGGGTGCTGAAAGCTATGAAATATCATCTGTTAAGATTGGTAACGAAGCTCAAGATAAAAGCTTGTTTGAACTTGAAGGACTTAAGGCTAATGGAACATCTGCAGACCATTGGTATGAGGCTAAGAAAGTAAAAGTCGTAGCTCAATATACAGATGGTGGAAAAGCAACCTTATCTGTTGGTAAAGAATATACAATAACCGTTAACTTTAAGCATGGTAATGATGTTATCAATACAGCCAAGATTACATTTACTCCGACATTACCAGAATTGAGCGCTTACATGGTTAAACATCCGTCATTCTGGGATGGTAATAAGTTGATGGGTATTGCACAAGCTTCTAACATTGATGCCAGCGCTACTTCTGAAGTATTGGCATACAATATTGTTGACGCATTCAAAACATTAGGTTCAACTGAAGATGCTGATAAATTGGCTGTTACATTCGGACTGGCAGACAACAAGGTAGATGATGAGGCATTTGTATCATTAGCAAATACAAATACTATTGTAAGTTATACTTCTGGAACTTCTGCTAGCAAACAATATGGTAAAGAATTTACAGTAAATGTAATGTCTGCTAAATATTTGGGCGTTTATGAGTACTCAGAAGATGTAACTAAGGCACAGTCATTCAAGATGGTTGTTCTTGATCCTGTATACGAGGGTGAAATCAAGACTGTTGAAGGTACAGCTCTTGAAGTATATGCAACTGCAGGTGCTAAACTTGACATGGCAGATTTGATTGGTTATAACTACAATAAGCAGACTTATAATTTGTATAAGGATGTTAAGGGTGGCAAACCTATTTCAGCTAATAATAAAGGTGAAGCTGATGATTTTGCTTATGCTCCTATTGTAAACGTAGAAGTAACTTCAGGTGACGAAAAAGTATTTACAGTTGTAAATACAAAACCGACACCAGCTACTTGGGACGAAGTTAATAAGAAAGTTGTTTCTGGTGCGGTAGAAATCTCTACTAAAGAAATTTCAAACGATACTCAAACTACGATTAAGGTAAAAGTAACAGACGTTTGGGGTTATACAAAAGAAGTAGAAATTCCTTTGACTATCAAAATGGCAAAATAAGTAATTTTGAAGTTAATATAAAAAAAGCGACTCATTTGAGTCGCTTTTTTTATTATTGAGTATATCATTTTATTGATTTACTACCTGAATTGAAACAGGAACTTTTACATATACAGATTCGCCACCAACAGTTACAGCACTCTTATATGTCATCGTGAGAACAGTTGTATAAGAACCTACAGCCAATCCTGTAATCTTAATTCCTCCTTCTGCTGTAAATTCAGCTTTAGCCTTATCACCAGCCTTAGCGTCAAATGCAAAACTCCACTGATCTTTATCAAGAGTCAATCCATTAATTGCTTCATCAAATAAATCATACTTCTTATTGTTGACAACTAATTGAACTCCACTCTTTTCAGCTACATTATAAGTGATTTCATCACCTTCTACCTTAAAGTCTATAGCAGCACTCTTATCATTGTAATTAACCAGTTTAGCTCCTTCCAAAGCAGTAATAAACTTAATAGTATATTTACCAGATTTTACAGTAAATCCATCTACACCTTGAATAGTATATACAGATTCAGCTGAAATGTTCTGTAATGTATGAGTATTGGTTATTACTTCATTAGTAATCTGGAATGGAGCTGTAGTTGAATTGAATTCTGCTTCATTATTTGTTACTACAGACTGGTTATTAATCTTATCGAAGGTTACTGCTAATGGATAAGTACCTAAAATTGCAGGATTTGCCATTGAATAAGCGGTCATCATCACAGCATTTCCTGCGCCATCCAATCTTAAGGTAAGTTCATTATCATTCCATGAACCTGATTTCTCAAAGATATCATTGAATGATGGGATAGTTACATTTACAGGGATTGTAACTTTCTTAATTTCATTCTGAGTACCATTATTGTTAGCTTTTAATGTTAATGTCATATTATGCTCACCAATAGTTGCATCAGGATTATAAGCATCAACACTGATCTTAGCATATTTTATCTTCTTAATATCAGCGGCACTATCATCAAAGTTAACTTCCTTGTCTGTACTACAAGCTGCATCTTCATAGAACTTAACACTATTAAACTGAGTAAGCACTCCGTTAGCCGCAGGTGATAACAGGAACTCATCATCGGTTGTTGTCCACAACAAGTCATTGATAGAAATAGCCTGTTCAGAAGTCAGACTAGAGAATGTATCTCCCAAATCGATAACTAATGCGTTCTTTTCAGCAACTTTTACGTTATAAGTTGATGCTGCAATTTCTCCGGCCTCAGTTGTGGTACCGGCAAATTTTATTGACATTACATTACTAAATGTTTTAACTGTACCATTCACAGAAACGACAGTAACTTGTAAATCTATAGTTTTGCCAGCAGCCTTATCGCTTGCAGTCAGTACATTATCTTTTAAGGTAATTCCCCAAGCATCAGCATCATTTTTATCTGCGTCAGTGAAGCTAAACTTATAGTCATAAATTGACGAACCGATGTATTTTAATTCAATAGGGCTATTCAAATTATAACCTTGATTAGTATAAGCACCATTAAAATAATATTTACCAGTGAAATTCAGTGGCTCAGCATCAAAATCGAATGCTTCAACGTCTGTATCAATTCTGAAAATATAATCACTTGATACCTCTCCATTGACAGATAAAGCATACATTTTATTATAATATTGCTGATTATAAGGATTCATTGCAGCAAATGCAGTTCCTATATTATCTTTTGTAATGCTTTCATCCATCTTAATTTGAAGATACCACATACCTTGTGAATCTACAGATCTTGAGCCTGATAAACTTGGCCCATATGATCCCCATGGTCTAGCTGTTACAATTACAGGAGCATAATTTCCTTCGGAGTCAACCAATTTCAGACTTTGTTCATCAAGTGCCGTTGTTTTGGGTGATACCGTTATGGATTGTTCAAGAACTTGTCCAACCAATAATTGGCCATTTTTAATAGCACCTTTTGGGCCATCCCAATTTACATCACTTGTAGCATTACCCCATGCGATACCATAATTTTCTTCAACGTACCCATATCTTTCATCCTCTGCTATATTAGAAAAGTCAACATAGTCAGCTTCAACTTCGCTAAATCCATAGAATCCATAGTAATATGCATAAGGATTAATTTGAATATTAGAAGCGACAGCTCTCAACAACTGAATTGTCTGCATGTCACCGTTTTCATCGGGCAATGTGATGGTATAAGTATTGTCAGAAATATTTTCAAGGATAGCATACTTACCGGCCTTAATTTCGGTAGCAGTACCGTTTACACAAAGATAGCCATCTTCGTTAACAGTTACAGTATCACCGACTTTACCTACAGTTTCACCGTTTACGACCAAGTTCTGGCCGTCAATAGTAACTTTAATTTCACCGACTTCTCCTGCAGAAGTTTTAACAGTATAAGTTTTAGTACCGTTAGCATCAACTACAGTCAATACACCGGTAGCTTCATCGAATGTAACGCTAGAAACACCGCCATCACCAATCTGAGCCTTCAATTCTGAAAGAGTAGTGTTGATGGTGTTAATCTGGCTCTGCAGGTTGTTGATGTCATCATCATAGTCTTTACAAGAAGTAAAAGTTCCTGCTGAAGCGAACAGAAGCGCTCCGAACAGAAGTGCACTTAAATACTTTTTTCTCATAATAGTAAAAAATTTTAATTTATAAATTAAAAAACTTAAATTGTTCAAACTTAAGCATATCCCCGTTCCCCATACATAGAAACGGACAGAAGGCAGCCACAATCGGAGGGACGGATAAGGGGCGTACGAGGGACAAAAAACGAGAAAGAAACAAACAAATACCCCGTCAGAAGGCCTTCTGGACGCGATTTTGCTCGGTTCTGTAGCCGCGTCGGAAATGAAAAAAATACGGTTAGTGCCTTATTATAAGAGGATAACGTGTCTGAATATCGGAAAAGGGACGGATGAGGGACGGAAAGACTACAGAACTGTCGGCTCAGGATGGTGCAACCTGAGATATTGGACTTTCCGAAATGTGGAAGGATGTGTATTTATGATGCCATCGTATGTAAACTGACTAAGTCACTCGAAATATTGGATGGTACGGCTGATGGGGCTCTACAGGTTATGTCCGTGTATATGCTTCGGATGAGCGAAATGGTTTAAAAATGGGTGTGAGTTCCTCCTCAGGAACAGGTACTATGGGAGAGTGGAAGGTAAGTCTTGAATGAATGATTCAAGTTCCGCAAGTTCAACCTGTTTACTGAGAACGTCTTCTCTACAGCGTTGGGCAAGCTGCGGAACTTGAAGGATGAATAAGTGATTCATCAGTATTTCTTGGTCAGCTTGATCAGTTCGCTGGCACCACCGAACGGGAGGTATGCTCCTTCCAGGCGGGTTCCTACCAGTTTCTGGGCTAGCAGTACACGAGCAGTAGCGTAGACATCGGTCAATACAGCTTCCAGGAAGCCTTGTGGAAATTTATAATCGTGTGTTCCTTTTTCCGGGTTACTTACATATTCCAGGCTGCTTAGGCTGACGACTTCGAGGGTAAAACGGAAACGCAGGAATGCGGCGATTTCCTTTTCGGGAGTAGTGAAGCCTACCTGTGTCACGATGGTAAGCAGGTTTTTCTTGATATCAGACATCAGTTCGAATCCCATTTGTGGTCTGAGAGTTTTCGAGACGTCGGCCAGGATTTCATCGTTTTTGGTAAATCCGTCTTCGGCAATACGCCGAAGACTAATTTTAAGTTCTGCCATAATTTTTTGTATATTAGGTTATTAATTTTCTCTGCACAAATGTAGATAAAAAGATTGATTTACGGATAGCAAATGACAGAAATTAATCGAACGGGAGGGGAGGAAGGTTGTCTACAGCCTGTTGTTTCTGTGTATCGATGATGTGGATGTACTTCTCGGTGTGCCGTGTACTGGAGTGACCGGCCAGCGAAGCGGCAGTCTTGATGTTGGCACCGCTGGCCATCAGGTTGGTGATGAAGGTATGGCGGGCGCAGTGGAAAGAGATATGCTTGCGGATGCCGGCTTTGCGGGTCCATTCGTTCAGCATGCGCAGGCAGTAGGAGTGCGACGGGAGGCGGAATACCCGTTCTTCGCTCAATCCGGACTGTACCTTCAGCAGGTAGAGGGCACTGGCGTTCAGATTCAGGTGAAGTACCGAACGGCTGGAATGGCCGGCCACCTTTTTTTGGATAAGTGTAATCCTTTTCTGGGCGAAATCAATGTTCCGGTAGCACAGAAGTTTTACATCGCACCAGCGCAGACCGCTCATACATGAAAACAGGAAGGCCCGTTTCACTTCCGGACTGCGGCAGGGGGTCAATGCCAGTTGGGTCAGTTCCTTTTCAGAGAGAATCTCTTTCGTTACATCGTTGTACTGGTGCAGGCGGATGCCGCTGGCCGGATTCTGGAGTATTAGCCCGGATTCTACGCAGGCACTCAGGCACATCTTGAATTTCTTGAAGTAGTTTACCGGCGAATTTCCGTTCAGGTTCCGTTGCAGGTAGTCCAAAAAAGCGTTGCAGAAGCGGGGAGTGATATTGTCCAGCAGCAAGACTCCCGTGTGGAATTTCCGTAACTGGGTAAATGCTCCTCGCACCAGCCGGATATCCTTCTGGTGATACTGTGTCAGGTATTCTTCGGCGTAACTGAAGAAGTCGATGCCGTTGCCGGCGGTTTGTGGCAGTCTGAATGGCATTTCGGTCATCCGGAACGGATACCGTTCCTTCAGGTATTCGATTTCCCTCTGTGAACGTAATACCTGCGCCAGTTGGAGCTTGGCACGGTTGGTGGCGCGGGTGTGTTTGTCGGTAGGGGAGTCCAGAATGATTCCCAGGTATTGCCTTTGGCGTTTTCCGTTGAAACAATAGTCCAGATACAGTGATGAGCGTCCGTTTCGGAGCGATTTTCTTCCAAGTGTGATTCCCATAACGTTGAATTTTGACAAAAAAAAACTGTATTCCATGAGAAAACAAACTTATGAAGTCTGTTTCTCACGGAATACAGTTATTTATGAGATACCGGAGTTTCCGGCAGTTCGTTATTCGGGCTTATTCAGCGATACAGATGGTTACGCGGTTTTCTGCTGCGGTACCGAACGGCTGTGCGGTATCACCCTTGTAATCTACAGTGATACGGTTTTCGGCAATACCCTGTGCCTTCAATGCTTCGGCTACAGCTTCTGCACGTTCTTTAGACAAGCGTTCGTTGATACGGGCATTACCGGTCTGCTTGTCGGCATAACCACAGAGACTGACTTTGGCATTGCTGTGTTCTTTCAGGTAAGATACCAGGCTGGCAATCTTGTTTTCTTCTGAAGTACGGATTTCAGCCGAATTGATTTTGAAGAATACATTCTGTGTCATCGGTTTTACTTCTTCTACAACTGGAGCCGGTGCCGGTTCTTCTTTTACTGGTGCCGGTGCTGGCGGAGGAGTCGGAGTCGGTTCGTAGTAAACCGGCTCGGTAGTTCTGGACGGTTTGCCGAACTTGAACGTGAAACCTGCCAATGCATTGAACTGCCAGTCAGGGTTTCCGGCTTTCTTTGAATTGAATTTATCGCTCATCACGTTAGCATTGGCTTCGATGTTGAAGAATACCTTTTCAGCCAAACGGATAGCTACACCCAATCCGGCACGTCCGGCAGGACCAATCTTGTTCTTGTCCCAATAGTTGCTCAGTTCATAACCTTGTGCTTTCAGTGCTGTAGCATCGTCATTGTTGAAAGCTCCATTTAGGCCTACTCCAACAAAGAAATACGGGTTGAACAGGCGGTCAGCTTTATATCCGCAGAAAAGATTGCCTAAATCGAGCATTACATCAACGTTACCCTGTAGGTAGTTATATTTATAAGTAGTAGCCGGATTTACCCAACCACCTTTGGCCTGCCAGCCGCTTACGCCAAAGCGGAGTCCCCAAACAGGAGTGAACTGGTAACCGAAATTCAAGGCAGCTGCCGGAGAAATCAGATCTCCGAAATCGGCTTCTCCTACGGTATAACCAACTCCACCCTGTACCTGCATGAACCAATGTGGGTTAAATACAGTTTTGCCTTCTTCCTTAATCTGGCGTGTTTCTGTGTTGCCTGTCTGGGCAAACATTGCAACGGTGCTTAGTCCAAGCGCGATTGCGGTAAGATCTCTTTTTAGTTTCATAATCTTTTTTATTTTTGTGTTATACAATTTTCTGTTTTATGGCAGGTTTGTGAATGTAAAGATAGACAAATATTTTTAGATTCTTCTCATTATTCTCTCTTTATTTTTATAAAATTCACATCTTTTACTTTCTTGAGTTCAACTTATAAATGCAACTTTTTGGGTGCGGATAATAAGCAATAA
>ENA-OPAL01001962-OPAL01001962.1-human-gut-metagenome-genome-assembly--contig:-NODE-1962-length-10819-cov-2.311315_pt1 | contig 10819 bp, 6 predicted proteins | sample MGYA00241057_ERZ501430 | MGnify/ENA primary metagenome ERZ501430 (study PRJEB25962, sample SAMEA2042506) | human gut metagenome | biome: human gut; feature: human-associated habitat; material: faeces...
CCACCACGGTGATCTTCACCAAGCGCAAGAATATCAAAATCAATTGTCCCTAAAAATTCAGGATCAACAGATTCATACACCACCACTTTGTCAACGATCCGCAATGATTCAAGCATTTCCACCCGTTCTGCGGTCGTATATAAGACCTTAGCATCCGGTTTATACTTCTTAATATAATCTCCGTCTTGAACGGCCACAATTAAATAATCTCCATAATTTTTGCACTGTTTGAACAGTCGCAGATGTCCCAAATGGAAGTAGTCATATACTCCAAATGTAAGAATTTTACTCATCATCATTTTCTTCTTTCATTTTTCAATATAAACAATAACGGATCGTATACCGTTGCATCAATATCATTCTTATACCTTTCATATAAACAGGTATTCTGTACATTCCCAAATCACCGGGCACTTATTTGCGCGCGCAAGTTGTTGGAACGACCTCTCGATTTCGGACGAATGCTCGTCCTGTTTCACCACCTCAATACACTCTCTCAAAAGTGCATAAAAAGCTCGTCCGAAATGGAATTTCACCTCGCATAGTTGCTTCTGTTAACTGCCACATTTCATCAAATTTTTCGATTCGTTTTGAAGATTCCAGTAAAACCTCTTTACGCGTAATTATGGAACTCGACATTTCCTCACGCTCACTACCCTTTTACTTCTGGTATGCTTTATACATATGATGGGATACTCTTTTCTCTTCGGGAGGAAGTTGCATATAATCGCCGTAAAATGCGTTTAGCCATTTATCATATCCAACAGGTGCATTGTACTCTCTTCCCTCAAAAGGAACCTTTATGAATGAAGAAAAAACATCCTTTTCACAAACAATTCTGGGAACAGAAGTGAAATTTCCGACTGACTTAGTAGGCATATCCGCATATTTCTTTGAATTGGAAACTATTTTTTGTGCAAAATATCCCTTTGGATAAAGATGCAACGCCACAAATCCAACAGCTTTCACAATATCCTTCATCACACCATGCGTTCCAATCATTCTATTTTGAAGAGCATTCAGCATGGAATACCAATCGCTACGGTCATACATTTTTTTACATTCTGATATGCTATCAGGAGCGTTATCATAAACAAAAACATCAATATTGATGCAACTTACAATGCCGTTTTCATCCGGCTCATACAAAATTGTTTCAGTGTCCATCACCTTTCCATAAGGATAAACACATGCTTTATCTAGTTCATTACAAGTAAATTTGTAGCGATTGTTTTCTTGATTAAATTTGTGCATAAATCTATCAAAATCCGGGCGTAACATCCCAACGTCAATATCATCATCCCATGGAATATAGCCTTTATGACGAATTGAACCAAGCAATGTCCCACAATCCAGCCAGTATTGGATTTGGTTTTTCTCGCAAAATTCTGTGACGGTATCTAAAATGCCAAGTTGGTAGTTTTTTACTTCTTCTTTATTAAGCCTTTTCATTTTTCTCGTTTCCTCTTTAACATTTTTGACAGAGATTCCTTTATATTGGGGATAAGTACTCTTATAACTAACAGCTGCAATTGTAGTTCCTATTGACTGCCATACGTCTTTCATAAGCCGTCTTTTTCAGACACATATTCAGCAAAACTCTTTTCGATATTTCCAACAATACCATCCGCGGCATGTCATAAGCACAAACTCCGTTACACAGCGGAATATCGCGATCCACATTACAGTAAAATGCCCAGTCGCAATCAATAAAAGCAGGCTTACTACCTGAACAACGGCGGCTAGAATTGTTGTTTTTGTTACCTGCGCGGCCTTGTCCAGTGCGCCCAATGTCGGCCAACCCAGCACGATTCCCGGAAAACTGAAAATCAGCACTGGAACCAACGCACGGAACAGGGACGTCGCTGCAACATATTGTTCACCACCAACAATCAGCAATACATACGGTGCGACTGCAACCGAGAACACACTACCAGCCAAAACAATAGGCATAAAAATCATCAGAAGCCGCTTGATGAACTTCCAGCTTTTTGTTTTGATCATCTCTGGATACACACCCTCTGTGATAGGAGTGTACATCGTCTGCACTGCACCAATTAGCTGCATGCAGACACTCCAATACGCGACTTCCGTTGCCGGAAGAAATGCGCCAATCAGCAGCGTATTCAATGCGCCAAATGCGGTCGTTGCCATATTCGATGCAAAATAAACAAACGAATCTTTCAGCTTTTTCCAAGCAGCTTTTATGCCAGAAAAACGGATGGAAATCTTTTCTTTTTTTAGCTCGATCAATACAAGGATAACTGCTACCAGAGAGCCGATTGTATCCAACAGGGGAACAAACAAAATATCCTTATCCGAGTGGACAAAAACAAAAGTCAATGCAGTTGCGATGCCGCGCATAGCGACAAAGCGCAGTGTGATGACCTGCATTTTTTCGATGCCTCTAAAGAAATAATCGAACAGGAATACCGATAAAAATACAGTCACAAATGCCAGTAGCGTATACCCAATGTTGGCGCGAAGTAGTGGAATTACCGCAATCATTCCCAGCAGGACAACAAACGCTGCCGCAGCCAATAAGATACGGGCAAGGAGAACGTCGCCCACTTCTTTTTCCAATTTTTCGTGGTCGTTTTTTGCTTTTACAATGTCGCGCGTTCCAGACAGCATAAAACCAAAGTCTACACCCAACTGCATATACTGCATTACGGCTTTTACATACGAAACCACGCCGTAGCTTTCTACGGAAAGTACACGGGTCAGATACGGCAATGTCAAAAGTGGAAATACGATTTTGGCAATTGACATACCGTAGAGCATAATAATATTTTTAAGTACGTTTTTTTGTTTCATTATAAGATGTAATCCTGTTTTTCTATGTGTTTTCTTGTCCATTCTTCAATAGAACAAATTCTTTCTGCTGGATTTCCGGCTACAATACTGTTTGATGGTATTTTACCGTGCAACACTGCCCCACCCCCGCAAATAGTATTGTCTCCTATTTCTGTTCCGGTAAAATCAAAAATCTTGCACCTATAAAGCAATTTTCACAGGTTTCAGAAAATGATCGGTTGCTTCTTATCCAATTGCTTGCAAGCCTTTCACAATCGAGAAATCGTGCGTAAGAACAACCACGTCGCGAGAAATTGTGGTATTTTTTCCGATTGAAATCAAGCGGTAATCGCTTCCGTCAAAATATGCACTTGGATCAATATAACCGCTTTTTCCTTCTCGATAATCCTCCGGAATGTTTATTCCAATTTTTCTCAAATATCTTGGATATAGCTCCTTATATAATTCATCGTTTACATACGATAGCATCTTTAAAGCTTTTCGTTCCAGAACTAGGAATACTTTTTTAGATTTCATATTTTTCTCCTTATTTATCCACCCGGTACACATAACTCATGATATAGCCAACCACAATATAGGCTACCATGTATGCAGCAGAAGAGAGCAAATCTCCTCGACACATGAAGAAGAACATCATCATGGTTACTGGATATACTACATCGATCCTTCTATCGTCTTCTTTATCCCGATACCAATAGCAGTTATCTAAAAATCTCATAATTTTTCCAATTAAAATTCCCCCCAAAAGTACCCCTATAACCCCAAGGTTGATGTACGCTTCTCCCGGTAATGGACATGAAAGATTTTTAAATGTCCACCCCAGCTGATCTGCGACAAAATATCCGCTTCCTACTGGCTTGTTTTTCCAGATTGCTCTCGGCACCCAAAAGAACAAAACTCCGACAAACTGTCTCATCCAAGTTATTCCACTCGTTGTAACATGATCAACTGTCAGCGTCAGCATTGTATATGCATCATAGTCTCCAGCGAGCCACATTGTAGAGAAGTTATCTATAATGTCTTTCAGTGTTTCAAATAAGTCAACCTCATTAAACGCTAAGTTTCTAAACGCATTCAATACTGGAAGAACAAAGGAAAATGCACCTAAGAGTATAAAGATAAATATATTTTCTTTTTTTAATTTTTCCGAATACGTCAACAATATCCCAAGGTAAATTGCTGCGGCGGCGTATCGAGCAATTCCCGTTGGTGGATATGCAATAAGTAGACATCCCATACTGGCAATCATTGCACCTAAACCACATTTCCTTTTTTTATAAGCTAACACTATAATGGCTGTAGAAAAGTACGATGTCGCTTGCATGCATTTTTCAATGAGCATGGAAATCGCTCCATTATCACTTACAGAGTAAGAACTGGTTCCCCTTGAAAGCAAATTAGACAATCCAATGGTTTTTACTCGTACTAAGGCAATAATCATTGCTATTGCAACCGTAGCCATTATATGATTGCATTCTATACGACTAGTCAGCTTTTCCTTTAACCTGCTTTTACGTTTCGCCATCAAGGTTCTAGTGTTCTGGCCCACAATAACCCCAAATGTCCAAAGCGTAAGAATCAGGTTTGCCCTGATAAGAACACTGTCACTTCTATAATCTATCCAGGGGAACTCATTGTTCATATACTGTACGATTGCAGCAAAAAAGAAAAACAGTAAAAAGAATGTCCAATGTATAACAGAAAACGAGTATGGATGCTTTGATACTTCATATAATAGCAAGCATGTCCAAAGCACCCCGTTTATTAAAAATGTTACCATAACAAGCCAATTGTTTCTGATTATATGAGATGGTGTAACAATCCATAATAAAAGTATAATAATAAAAAGTAGCGCAAAATATGATAAAAATCTTTTAGTAGAATTTCTTCTGTCCATTACTTCCTCAATTCATTATTGTTTCTCTGCTTCCACCTGTGTCATAAGTAACCACCCTTGTCCCACATGCCTGTGCTTCCAAGTTGACAGTCGGGTAATTATCTTCATACGTTGGATTTGCAAATACATCTGCCGCCGTATAAATCGCAGCTAGTTCCTGTGGACTATTCGTGCGAGGAATGCAAATAATCGTGCATCGACACGTATTATTTGTTACCCCCCCCCCATTAAATTTATAACCTGTTATTGCTTCATACAGCGCATTCACATCTTGTGGCACAACGGTGTTTCCATTTTGCCGTGCAACCTCTTCACACGCCGTATCTTCGTATACAATAGAGGGTGTTCCGCACGCTTGCGCTTCCACCGGAGTCATTCCAAAAGTTTCCTCCACGCTGGGGTTCACCAACACATCCGCTGCCGTGTAAATCGCGGCCAGTTCCTGCGGGCTATTGGTGCGCTGGATGCCCTTGATATTTTTCGGCAGATCTTTAATCTGCTTTTCACTCAAGCCGACCAGCACAATGACATACCGGTCATCCAGCATCTCTGCCAGTTTGTAAAAGTCAAACAGTCCCTTGCGATCCTCCCAGACATTAGCAACGCCCAGTACAATGATCTTATCCTGTAAGCCATAGCGCTCACGGAAGTCGCTGGGGGTTGGCTTGAAAATGCTGGTATCAATGGTGTTATAATGCACCTCGACGGGATACTCTTTCAGAAAACTCTGGCGGGTCAAATCGGCAAGCCACTTGCTGGGGGTGATAAGAGTCATGTTTTTTACCCCAGTAAAAGCCCTGCGCTTGCGTTCAAAATTCTTACTGACAGAACTCATTGCGAAGCAAGCCGGATAGCGGCGAAGCTGAGAGCAGTACGAACAATGGTTCTTCCATTGCTCGCACTTTACCATAGTAAAGTACGAGCAATGGCCAGTGAAGGCCCAGCAGTCATGCAGCGTCCATTTCACCTGCATTTCAGGATGCTTTTTGATCCAATCAAACAGCATCTCCACATTGATATAGTAGCCATGGAGATTGTGGAGCCACAGCAGGTCTGGTTTGTATTCCTCAGCCCACTTCAAGAACTCTTTAGTTGCACGCTTGGAGCCAAAGCCATGTGTATCGAACAGCCGTGTCTGAATCGCATGCATCTTGCAGTCAAAATCTGTGCCAATACGCACTGCATATTTTTGAAACTGCTCCGGCACAGTACCCTTGCGGCCATAGGCAATCTTGACCTCGTTGCCTTCGGCTTCCAGCTGCTGTGCAAGGTCTGTGCAAATACGGCCTGTGCTGCCAATGCCGCATACAGAATTAATAAAAAGGACTTTCATACATTACACCATTTGTTCTACCGCATCACAGTGTGCCACAACGCTCTTATTTCTTGTAAAATAGTCACTCCACAGTTTCGCATCCTCGCACGTTTGGCTGTCATTCCTTAGTTGCAGAATAACATGTTTTACATTTTCTGGCTGGTTTGTTCCTGCGTTCTCTATTCCGTACCTTCCAACCAGCTTAGCAAACTCCGACGCATCATCAACACAAGTTACAATTGGCTTTCCAGCAATCAAACAATCAGCTGTTTTACTTGGAAGTGCCGCATAGATAAGACCTTTTTGAAGAGGGATCACATTAACATCTGCAGCAGCGTACAGATCTGCTACTTCTTCAGGTGGCTGCATTTCAACGAACGTCACATTGCTCAATTCTTTTTCTTTGGCAAACGTCTTAAGTCGTTCCTCGTTCACACCGCCACCGACAATATAAAAGCTGACATCCCTATCATCTTTCATCAAAGCAGCGGTCTCCAATATAAGTTCCACATTTTGCATCTTGCCTAGATTGCCAGCATACACCACACGGAACTCACCCGGCTTCTTCGGATACCTTTTCAGGAAAACATTTTCCTCATCACTGTGGGCTTTCAATTCCTCATGCCCCCAGTTGTAAATCACCTGCACCTTATCCTCCGGGATGCCGTACCGAGTAACGATAGTATATTTCATATCATCGGAAATCGTACTAAGTGCCGTTGCATTTTTGTAGGCGTATTTTTGCAGCGCATGAGCCACTTTGTAGACCGGACTGCTCTCAGAAAGAATGCCCGCAAAAAAAGCATTCTCCGGGAAGATATCCTGTTCGTTATAGAGAATCGGGCATCTTAAAATGTGCTTTACGTAGAACACTGTAAAAAATGCAGTATTATTGGACTGAAGAAAGATCTTATTCGGCTTGTCTTTTTTCATTAGTGTACAAGCTTGTTTATAATAGGATAGATCTGCCAAATAACGAGCCTTTAAATCAGCCTTTGCCTTCTTTTCAAAACGAATATTTTGTACTTGAAGCTGACCTTTTAAGTACTTCTCAAATTGCTGCGGATACTGTGGCGTATCCAAATACTGCTTCTGAATTAAATTCACCTCATGTCCTCGCTCCAGAAGGCCGAGGACAATATCACGCATGATATGATAGTCCGAGTATTGTGTATCAAAACTACCAATCGATACTACCGCAACTTTCATTCTCCAGTCTCCTCACACTCTTCCTGCCCCATCGCCGTGGTCGCACCTTCTGCTACACCTTCCGTGCTTTCCGGCATAAACAGGATCTTCACGGTCGCCAGCATGATTTTCAAATCCTCGATCAGGCTGGGATGCGCAATGTACATCAGATCCATCTGCAGCTTATCGTAGGGGGTGGTGTTGTACTTACCGTACACCTGTGCATAACCGGTCAGACCAGCCTTAGCCTGCAAGCGCAGCGCAAACTCCGGCATCTCCTCACAATACTGGGCGGCGATCTCCGGGCGCTCCGGACGAGGGCCTACAATAGACAAATCACCCTTCAAGATATTGAGAAGCTGGGGCAGCTCGTCCAGACGGCAGGCACGAATGACGTGGCCCACCTTCGTGATGCGGTCATCTTTATCACCGGTGGAAAGGCGTGCTACACCATCCTTTTCAGCATCCACTCGCATAGAACGGAACTTCAGGATCTCGAACGGTTTGCCGTCTTTGGTAAGGCGAACCTGCTTGTAAAAAGCCGGGCCACCATCGGACTTGACGGCAATAGCCGTAATCAGAAACAACGGACTCAGGATAACCAATGCTGCCAGTGAGATCACAATGTCCATTACCCGTTTCACAAACAGAAATTCCGGGCTTGCCATATAGCGACCCACACGCAGCATGGGCAGATGGAACATATGCATCGGCTGGGCACCGCTCATAATCACATCTCCCACACGAGGGATCACAAACACATTGATGCCCTGTCCCACACAGTATTTTAGGATGATATTGCGCTCATGGCTGTGGACACCGCTGATGAACACGCTCTGCATTCCATCCAACAGGCTCAGGTCGTTCAGGCATTCCTCAACGTTCAATGTCATCTTGACATCGTATTTTTGGGACAATCCATATTCACTGATGAGCTTTTCCAGTCCATGCCGGACATCGTAGACCACTGCGGTGGGTTGAGGCGGAAAAGTCCGGAAATACCAGCTATGGGCGCATTTTGCCCACAGGGTTGCCATCACGACCTGTCCTGCAATCGCCGCGATACCCGGCAGAATATTGCAGAGTCGCCGAGACATCAGGCAGATCACGATATACAGGATGCCGTCTGTCGCCATTGCCGCCAGCACTTGCCCATAAATCAACTCCGAAATGCGTTGCAAAGACATCCAGAACGCATCGTAGACTTTACCTAACAGAAAGAACAACACCGCAAACAGACCGATCATGGCCCAGTTGCCCTTCCAACCAAACTTTGCATAGACCTGATACGAATAATACAGCTCCCAACAAAGTGCAAACGGAATTGTGATCATTACCAAATCGATGATTTTTACGATTTTCAACATCACATCATGCTGAAATTTTGACATAATACCCCAATAGCTCCTTTAGCTTTTTCTTTTGCTCTTCGCTCAACTTTTTCGACCCGCTTTGCAGCAGCCGTTTCTGGTTGTACACCCATCGGCTCAGCCAAATGCCATCCGCAGTCTTGTATTTTGCTGGAATCTCCAGATTTCCATGGCATCTTTTATACTCCTGCGCCAGCTCGTACCGGTGCTGCCACGGGTCCGGTTTCTCCCACTGCATTCCGATGGCATCCAGCAACTCAATGCGCTCTTGTGATAAAATCGCATTGCTCTTCTCCGGATTCCGATATGCATACTGCTGCCGCCGCACCCATTTTCCAAGGGCATAGCCCTCCGGCGAAACATAGGCCACCGGGACATCAAGGTCTCCATTTGCCTCAAAGTACCGTTTCGCTGCCTGATAAACCTCATTCCACTGTCGGTCATAGCGACTGCCCCACTGCATTCCTATGGTTTCCAGTCGTTTGATCTGATCCGCAGACAACTTTTTCTGCTCATAGGCTAGTTCTTGATTTTGAATCCAGCGACCAAGTGTTTTTCCATCTGCTGTTTTATAATCTCGTGGAACATCCAGATTTCCATACTCCTGCGCATAGATTGCCGCAAGTGCATATCCCTGTTCCCATTTGGCATCAAATACGCTCCATATCATTCCCATCTGATCCAACTGTCGGATGCGCTCTTCCGTCAGCTTTCCATCGCTTCGGCGTTTCCGCGCATTGTTGATCCACTTTCCCAGAGGATAGTCATTTTTCGTTTTGTATTTCGCCGGGACCTGCAAATTCCCAAACTGTTCCCGAAATTTTCGCGCTTCTTCCAGGCCGTGCTCCCATGCGGCATCGTTGCGGTTGCCCCACTCCATCCCGATACTGTCCAGCCGTGCAACCTGTTGCTCGGTCAGGTTCCCCGGAATCTGTCCCGCACGAACACGGCGCTGGGTCGTCAGCCATTCGCCAAGGCTCAATCCCGCCGGTGTGGTATAACGCTTTGGAATATTCAGGTCGCCATGCTCCGCATAGTAAATGCTTGCTTCCGAAAAATAATGGTCCCAACCAGAGGACAAGCTTGCTTGCAGCCGCTCAAACAGCACCCGGCAGTCATGCACCTGCTCAACCACCTTAAACCGTTCGGTGATGATCTTGTCGCCCTCACCGTTGGCATTCAGGCGGTAGACCGCCTCCTGAATCTCGCCCTGTAACCCCGCAATGCTGCATAGGCCCTCGAAGTTGTTGACTACATCGAGGATAAGCGGCGTAGAATTTTCCCCAGCGGTCAAAGCGCGGCCAATCTGCTGCTTGTAGATGGTGGGTGAAATGGTGGGCCGGAACAGGATGACACCTGAAATGCCTTCTACATGAACGCCCTCGTTGAGCATGTCTATGCAGAACAGCAACTTCAGCTTGTCGCTCTCATCCGTCTTGAAGTCTGCAAAAGCCTTGTCTGTACCAGGGTCATCGGAATAAGCTTCGTACACCGCCACTTCCGCATTCACCTTTGCAAACCATTCCGGCACATGAGAGATCATTTCGTCCATGTGCTCCTTGTTGGCGCAGAACACGATGTACTTTCCGGACTTGTTCGTGATATGATGTTCAAAAACCTTGTCTAATCCATCTGCTTGTTCCAAGGCGCGGCGCAGGGCATCCAGATATTTTTGATTTACGTCCTGAATCCCAGCAGAACGCAGATTATCCACTCTTGTCTGATAACGTGCCAAGTCTTTCTGGTACTGATAGACGGTGGTCACATAGTTCGGAGCAGGCAAAATCCCCCTGACGACTGCTTCGCCAAGGGTCATGTCGCTCGCAACACGGCTGTCAAAAAGCTCTTCGGCCATATCGCGGTTATTATCCAGATAGCGGATGTTTGTCGCCGTCAGCCCCAGCAGTTTTGCCTCCGGGCATAACTTTAACAAAGCCACCGTGCTTTCGCCCCAGCATTCCGCACCGGCACGGTGGAATTCATCGAGTATAATATAGGCGGGCTCCTGCGCTGCGATATCATCCAGTTGCGCCTGGGTACAGCACATCAGCTTCGCATAGGTATAAAAATGGACGTTCGCCAGCGGAAAGTCCGGGTCGTTCCTTTTCAGGCTCTCCAGCTGTGTCTTGAAGATATATTCACTGGGAGAAAGCCAGATCACGACCTTCTCCGGGTTGTCCTCGATCAGCTTGAACGCAATATAGCTCTTTCCGGTGCCTGTCGGATGAACAA
>ENA-OPAL01001964-OPAL01001964.1-human-gut-metagenome-genome-assembly--contig:-NODE-1964-length-10799-cov-4.226452_pt1 | contig 10799 bp, 10 predicted proteins | sample MGYA00241057_ERZ501430 | MGnify/ENA primary metagenome ERZ501430 (study PRJEB25962, sample SAMEA2042506) | human gut metagenome | biome: human gut; feature: human-associated habitat; material: faeces...
TTGGATGCAATATTCTTTCCATGTGTTCTGACTGCTCTTTAATTGTTATGGATGAGCTTGGTCCACATGAAGCAGACGCAGCTTTATTTCGGAGAAAAATCCTAAACCTTTTGGATGGGCAGACTCCCATTTTAGGGGTATTGCAAGAACCTGCAGAATCTTTCTGGCCTGAAATCGTAAATCACCCAAAGGTAGAAATCATTATAATTTCTGAAGACAATCGAAATGATTGCTCTTTACTTAATCACATTCAATATAAAATCTCATCTCCTTAATAATTACTCCCGGGGCTATGCGTTCGGAACTAACCAAAGGGTCAAGTAGCTTTGTCAAGTAAATCGAGTAGGAGAAATATCTCATCTTGTGAATGAGATATTTCGACCTCTCACACCACTGTGCGTACCGTTCGGTACACGGCGGTTCAATCAACTTAGCAAGTGACACACCTTTCGGTGTAGTAATCTAACATTGAGACTAATCCAAATGAGGCTAGTCTTTTGTTGGTAATTACATAATTCAATGCCCCGCTACATACATGGGCTATCCTCGCTCCTGTGTACGCTATCGAGTATGCATCTTCTTTATTCATTCCAAGTTTTATCAGATTCTCAGCACGGTTTTGTGGTGTTTTCCAATGTTTCCAAATGCACATACGAAGTCTGTACCTGATATTACTGTCAAGTTCTTTGCAGAGTGTTTTCATACTTCCTATCTTGAAGTAGTTAATCCACCCTCTGATAAGCTGATTGAGCTTTTCCACCTTGTAGCTGTTGCTAACGCCCCAACTACGGCAAGTGAGTTTTCTCATTCTGTTCTTAAACTTCGCTACTGATTGCTTTAATAAAGGATTCCTTGTCGGCAACAATCATCTTGTTGCTGTCCGTCAATATGATGCTGTACTTTCCGTCCTTGTAGGCAAGCTCCTTTGTGATGTCATTCTTACCGCCCGACATAAAGCTCGGAATGGTGTTATGCTCACGCAGCATTGCAACAATCTGGTCATACACTGCCTTTGCTCCGCTGTTGGCATAATTTGAACCGAAGTGCAGGCTGTAAACGGTGGTGCTTGTCTGGTTATATGAGCCTGTGGCTTCACGGCAGCCTGTGACAAACTCCCATACGAGAGTCTGCATGGCAAGCCATTTTTCATCATCACTTCCCGACAGATTATTTCGGTTGCCCTGATACCCATAGAGCAGGGCAAGCCCAACCGCCTTTTTCTGGTTGGCTGAAAGTGCGTTCCAAGTATCAGAGGAAGCCTTTTTCAAGGTGTTTCCTGTTTTCAGCGGTACTCCCGGCTGAATACAAAACGCATTCTCGCCGTCCACAAACATACGGTACTTATAATTTCCCGTTCCGCCTGCGGTATAACCGCCGATATTCGCACTGGAATTGTACCTCATCGCATTACCGTTGCTGTCATAGGTGTGGGAAAAGGAAATCGTACCGATGTCACCCGCAGCAAACGCCGTCGCAGGCATTATGGATAATGCCGTGACCGCAGCCATTACAAAAGCCGCAGCCTTTTTGAACAATTTAGGGATTTTCATAGTTACCTCCTGTAATTTGGATTGAATATTTTGCCTTACTGACCGAAAAAAGCTGCCCGTTATGGACAGCTTAAAGTATTTCTTTTCTCGGATAGTTACTGGCAGTAGTTAGGGGGTGAGGTGTGGAGAGGGGGAAGCCGAAATAATGGCTATCCACTCAAATGGGCAGACCTCGCCCTCGATGTGTGGCTATCTCTCGTGAGCCTTGTTCCGCTGCAAGTGTCGGTTATAAAACTCCAACGCCTTGACAACAAAATCCGTTTCCTGCCCTCTGGGAACAGTCTTGGGAATGAGCTTGGTTATCCTCTCGTCACGGAAAGCAGGTTTTTCCTTCTGGTTGGGCTTTTCTTCCTCCATAATGGACTGGATAACCTCGGAAGTGAGCTTGCCGTCTTGGTTATACTTCTTCATTTTGATAGCCTGTGCCAATGACGGGGTAGCATCGTTGTACTCCATTGCTTCAAGCAGGGTGTATTGCTGTTCCTCGGTCAGATAAGAAACCTCAACCGCAGGACGAAAAGCAATCTGCCTTTCATCTACCATTTGCAGGATTTCGGGAACAAGCTCCGTTAGACGGATATACCTCTGAATTTGATTGCGGCTTTCTCCAACCTTTTCGGCAAGTTTAGCATCACTCCTCAACTTTGTCCCCATTGGGGACGAAGTTAAATCACTTCTTTCACCTTGTCGTTTCATAGCTTCCAACCGCATTTTATACGCAAAGGCTTTTTCACTTGGTAGAATAACGGAGCGTTGGAGATTACTTTCCACCATCACAATAATGGCTTCGTCACGGGTAAGCTCTTTAACCTCGCATTTCAGCGTTTCAAGCCCCGCAAGTTCACAAGCCTTTTTTCGCCTGTGACCGCTGATAAGCTCATACCGTCCGTCCTCTTTTAAGCGAACTGTCGCAGGGGTCATTACACCGTTTCGCTTGATACTCTCGACAAGCTGTTCCATATCTTCGTCCATTAAAACCTTGAACGGGTGGTCTGGAAACTCGTCAATCTCCGATATGGGAATATCCCTTATCTTAGAGAGCTTTTCTTCCTCACGGCTTTCGTCCGTTTGGAAAAGGTCATCGTATGCGGTCAGCTCGATTTTGGTTTCTCTGCTTCTCGCCAATCTCTGCCACCTCCTTTCCGAACTGCTCATAGGCTGCGGCAACCTTGCCGCTTTTGTCGTAGGCAAAGATACTTTTGCCTTCTGCGGTAGCTTCCACCGCACGGATAGAATGAGGTATCTCGGTATCAAATACCTTGATTTTCTTACCGTATGCACTTTTGACCGTTGCCGTAATTTCCTTAGAAATGTTGATACGGGGCATTACCATAGTCATTAAGATACCGTCTATCCGCATCTTGGGGTTGATTTGCCGCTTGACCATTGATACGGAGCGAAGTAAAAGCTCCAGACCTTTAGCCGAGAGATAGTGGGGCTGTGTAGGGATAATCACGCTGTCAGCCGCCGCCAGAGCATTGATGGTTATCATACCTAAGCTCGGCATACAATCAATAAGCACATAATCGTAATTCTTTTTAACCTCATTGACATAGGTTTTCAGCACACGCTCACGGCTCATTGCATTGATTAGCCTTACCTCAAAGCCAGACAGCTCAATGTTTGACGGAAGCAGGTCAACGCCCTCTCTGTGGTGGATAATACCCTGTGAAACATCAAGCGTTTTATCGTCTATGATGTTCTGCATCACAGTAGAGAGCGTTATGGGAATATCGTCTGGTCTGTTATAACCCAGAGCCATCGTGAGATTTGCCTGTGCATCGGCATCAATCAGCAGGACTTTTTTACCCTGCTGCACCAGACTTACACCCAGATTGACCGCTGTGGTTGTTTTTCCGACACCGCCTTTCTGGTTAGTCAGAGCAATCACTTTGCAATTTGACATAGATGCGTCCTCCTTTCACATAGATTTAGCCACTTTGTCAAGGTGGCTATGTAAACAGTACCAGAGAACGCAAAAAAGCCGCCTACTCTTAAAATCAATAAGAATAAGCGGCTTTGTAATTTGCCTTAGACATATTCAATTTTCATTCTCTTGGTCGGTGCATTTATGACCTTAAAAATAAGCTCGTCAATACAATCCGTATATCTGCCTTGCTGAATAATCTGATTTTTTAACTCTACAAGGCTATGTATCAAAAGTTTTCTTTCGTGGCTATCCAAATATATATGGTGGGTTTTATCTCTCATAATATCGACCTCCTTGTACCTATATTATATAGTGGAGTAGAGATAAGCTCCAATGTGTAATAGGCTTGTCCTATGCTGCATCGAGAATAGCGGCATAGATGTTGATTGTTCGCTCATTGCCACGCTGTACCACAGTTGGATGTTCGGAAAATTCTACTTGATTATTCTCGCCATACCTTAATACCTTGTCCGAGGTTTTTAAGCTATGTACCCAGAAACCCCTAAAACAGGGGTTTCTAAGCGGTTTTGTGTTTTGGAACATTTCCGATGCTTCTCAGGGTCAAAACTTTTCTCAAATAGCACACTTCACTTTTCATTAACCTTGTGGAATAATCCTAAAAGTTCTATCCATAAAATCAAGAATAGCATCATACATCTTAACGATGTCGTTATATTCCAGATAAAGTTGGTGGTCCTCTTCTCTGTAGCCAATTTTAAATTTATCGTATTTATCGAATTCTTTATATATTCTTCCACCATTATGGACAACCATATTACGAGCATCACGAATAACAGTAATGTATTCCCATTGTTTATCAGCTGTAAAGCCGTCAATACCGACTACATCTTTTAAGTATTTAGCAGCACGCTCTAACCCACTTCCTTTAATATCTTTTACTTCCTTGTCCAAATGATTGATGTTGTGATATAAACGGCAAAGAGTATTTACTGCTTCTTCTAATAATGATACCATTGTTAAAAGCAATGAATATTGAGTCAACAAATCCACCCGACAAGAATGTAAAGTCCCGCTTGTCATAGCCCATTGCTCAGTAAAAAAATCATTTTTTAATCTTGCTTCTTCCGCCAGATTTCTGTATCTCTCATCAATTGCATCAAGAGCTATTTTATTGTTTTCTATTACACTCCTAAAGGGATAGAAATCGCAATGGGCTAAATACAATGCCATATCACTTGCTTTACCCATATCATAGTGTTCCATATCTGGAAATTTTACATCACTATTAAGGCTGTATATTTTGGTCATATTATTGTCTTCCTTTTTATAATACTGTATTTAAATCAGACCTGTATCATTTCTCCAATTACACCGAATATATCTTTCAAATTCTTCTTTGCACTCCAAGTTTTTCCCGTCCACATGGTCTACAATAATAATTTGAGGCAATATTCCTGTGTCTTCACCGATGGAATTGATTTCATCAAAAATTGTCTTATACATTTTATTGACGGCAATCAAATCTGCTTGCGTGATTTCGTCTTTATCATTACCTTGTGGGAAATACACTTGACTTGGTTGGTCAAAAAACATAACCAAAGGCATCGGTGAATTGTCCTGAGTTGCAAAAAAACGCAGGAAACTTAAAAACAGAGCAATATGGCAGGAAACCCAATTTGCACCACTCCCCATCTCGTATAGATGGATATTCTCATTGCTTTTCTGGTGCTGATAAATGTCAAAGCTACCGTCTGTTAAACCAAAATTCAAGTCAATCGGTCTATACTCTTCTTCAAAATCAAGCGTTAAAGAAAGACGATTCATATTGTTTGATAAAAAGCTCTCAGCTTTTGACATCTTCTTATCAACATCAAATCCTTTGATTTTTTCTTCGAGTCTGGCAATTTTTTCTTTAAGTTCTTCAATATCTCCATCAACCGTTTCAAATATACCAGAGCTACTCATTTCAGCATATAAAGCGATTCTCGCTTTTGCGTAATTTACTTTTTCTCTCTTTGAAACAAGAGCTTTTGATGAAATGAATTTTTCCTCAATTGTCTTTATCTGTTTCCAAACATCTCGTATTTTTTCATCAATCTTTGAGTGAGCTTCCTTGAGTTTTCTAACATCTTCAGAAAAATCGGAAGTGTATTTTTCGGTAATTCTTAATTCGTTATCTAACCATTCTGTAGCCTCAATGAGCTTTGAATCATTCTCGGCAATTTCTTTACATTCGTGACCGCAAAGAGGACAGGTATATTCGTCAGTTTCAATTTCGGCTATACTTGTTTGTTGTTTCAAATCCTTCAACATTTGAGTAAAAGAACTGCCTGTATCAAAAGCATTATCTATATTTTTAATTTTTAATAAGATTTCTCGTTCTTCATTTCTGAGATTTTCTAATACGGCATTTAATTCACTGTAACGTTCAGCTATTTTATTTTCACCAAAAAGTTGCGTGTCATCGAACTCTGGTAAATCAGAAGCTATTTTAAGCATTTTCTGTACTGAAATTTTTCCGTCAAAATCCTGTTCAAGCAATGCAAAATAATCCGTTAATAACGGCGAAAGATTTTCTTTAATATATGCAGTGCTTTTTTCATTAGCTTTCTGTTTTTTGTATTTTTGTTTCAATTGAGCTTTTAATGTATTTAATTGAATTAAGTCGCTATAATACTCTTGACTAATCATACCTGCAAAAACAGGAAATTGGTCTATCACATCTTTTCTTTTATAAAAATCTGAGAACCGATAGAATAACGCAAACTTACTTGCCATTAAGTTTTGATGTTGAAACAAGTAAGAAACCATATTTCTTAATGACGCTTTTTTCCCTTGTTGGTCAGCATCGGTAGCCATATTTGTCACAAATAAGCCTAATGCACATTCAATCTCATTTTTTACATCTTTATACGGCAAAGCCGGTTTTTCTACAAAATAGCTTAACTCCAAATTTTCAGGTTCAAAGCCCTTTGCTTCTTTAGAAAAATGCATTTTGCTGCCATCATCCCAATTATAACGAGCGATAACATAGGTATTATCATCTATAGCCATTACAAGAGTATAAAGATACGAAAAGTCGGTTATTTTGCCTTTTGGTATTGTACAACGAGTACTGCACAAGCAATAATCAATTATCTCAACTAATGCACTTTTACCTGTTTTGGATTCGCCAGTGATTATATTTACTCCTTGCTCAAGTGGAACTACTCTTTTTTCGCCATTTTTATTAAATATAATAATAGCTTTTATATAACTTTTCATTTTGTATCAACTCCTAAAAAGAAAGATAAATGGTCTTCGGTGGTTTTTGAAAACACAACTCCAAGGTAAAATGCACATTTGATCCAATCTTTGATAGCTCCCTCAAAATCTTTGTAATCAATTTTCTTGATAAGGACAATCTTGTGATTGTTAAAGGCTATTTTTCCTTCGGAAGATAAAATAATAATTGCTTCTTTACAATATGGTTTAAGTGAATTATATCTGTCAACATAGCCAGATAACCTTGTTTTACCAGAAATCTTACGTTCATCAATAATTTGAGGGGACTGAAACAAAGTATCTATTCGACTTCTTCTATTTGCATTTACTAATTTTTCTCGTGATTCAGCATACAGTAAAATTGGAATTGCCATAAACGGTAATTTTATCTCACAAGGTTTTTCGTAACCAGAAAGAAAACTCTGCATTAGTAAAGAATAAAAATGAGGATTCATTGAAAGCTTTTTGATGTTATTTATGCTCATTCTTTTCTTCACCTACTTTCCATTTGAAATCTGTTTCGTCCACTATGTTATGTATAACTCCTCGCTGGAAGTATCCTTGATTACGAATAATAGAGCCAAAATCATTCGCATCCCAACTCATTACACCATTGTAAAGCTGCTTTGAAATTCTTATTTGTCCTTCCTCGGTTGCTCCTTCAGCATTCAAATCGCTATTCGCTTTACTATATTGCATCTTTGCAGACAAATCTTCCATATATGATTCAAGACTTTCTAAATACATAAGGTTGTCCCTAAAATATTTGGCAACGGTTAAATCAGCTTTCCAATAATCTGACATTGCATTTGGAATCATTTTGTCATACTTAATCTCACGAATAGAAGCAACAAATTTTTTCTGTTCTAGTGTAGTAATTTTGTCTTTAGGAACAACTGCTTTTGCGTACTCATTTGGAAGTGGCGCAGTTCCTTTTGTTCCATATGCTGCTGATTGTATCTGTAGAATTTCATCAAATGCTGACTTGGTCACCTCCCATTTATGCGGGGGTTCCTTAACTTTTATTAATATTTCGCCAAGCAAAGCACCTATATATCCGTCTCTATTTTCGGAAGGAATGTGACCTACATATTTAGAAAATTCATTCGATATACCGTCTATTGAAGTTTTTGCAGCTTCAATCGTAAATTTATCTAATATTTCCAAAAGACGACTTTCGTCATAAGAGTCACCGAAAATTCTATTATATTGATTCCTGAATGTTTCTTCAGTTTTCTTAGAGGTAGCTCCTATGTCTTTTAAGCATTTTAATTTCTCAGTCTTTTTTATATTATTCCAACTATGAAACGGAGAATCACTTTTTATTGTAGCTGTAGTACTGAGTATATAATTGGAAAAGTTTTTTACACGCTCATAGTCTACATACCAATTTGCAAGTGTCTTCCAAAAATCTATATCTCTGTCCGAAATAGATGTATTCCCAAAATGATGTTTTACTTCTCTCTGAAAGCGACCACCCACATCATTTATAATGCTCACATCACCATTTGTCTCAATTTGCAGAGTATCGCCATCGTTCAATTCGAAGCAATCTCTTAAAGCTATTAGATACTGGTATATATCACCAGCTTTTTGCAATGTTGCATCATTAACTGCTCTTGTCACGGTCAATACCTCCCTTCAGATTTGACCATTTTTTCGCATTGCCTTTCCATATGTTTTGCCACTCTTTCTCATTCACTATCGCATCAAACACAGGCTCAAGAAAAGTCTGGATTTCTTCAATGACAAATGGAAACTCAAGTGTGTTATCTTTTATGGTTTTCAAAAAGAATTTCCAACGCTTCTGCATATCTTCATCATCGGCAAGTGCAACAACACGCTTAAAACTATCTCTGTCATAGGGAGTGCCACGCCGCTGTAAGGTTTCAAATATAGCTGCCTGCAATTTTGCACCCTCAAAATCGAATGTCCTTGAAAGATAATAAATGTCATAAAAATCTTTCATCCTGCCTGTCAGTTCAAAGCGTTGCAGTATGGCATCAAACTTCTCGGCAATGGTGCTTTCAAGGGAATAAGTTTTGATTACAGGTGCTTCAAAATCTGGAAGCTGAGTGTTGATTGTGCGTTCTTCGGCACGGGGGACTATAATATCGCCCACTCCTATATCAACATTAAACGGCACACGCACATTTTTTATTTGAGCAATAATTTGTGTACTGATACCGTGATATTTTCTTTGCGGAGAAATCTCTTCAAAGCCTTTTGCTCGCATTTCTATATAATCGTTACCAGTCGGCGTGTCGATGATTTTACAAATCAACTCTTTTACATCATCTATTGTATTAGAGTATCCACGGAGCAAGAAATCGACATCAATTGTTGCTCTACTTTCAAAATTAGTTAAAGTATAAATGAACAATCCACCTTTGAGTATAAGCGTATCCTCACACCCAGATTTTGATAACTTTCTCAAAAATTCTTCCTGCACAAAAAGCTGCAAACATTGCTGGTAACTGATACCAGAAGCTTTTGCTTTATTTCTCAGCTTTGCCAGAACGGAAGCTGCTATATCTGCCATTACAACCACACTCCAATCAATTCTTTTACACGCGTTTGAACACGCAAAACTTTCGCATATTCTATAAGATTCGGTATATTCTTTTTCGGGTCCTTAACATAGCCTTGTACTGCTTTATTAAAAACCTCCTTATCTATCTTGTTCATATTTCGCAGTACATCGCAAATAGTACGGTCACGGTCATAAATGCGGACTTTGTGAAAATCAATTTCACCTTCGGTTTCGCCCAGCGTAACCAACTCTGACTCTACACGATATGCCTTTATAAACGGATAATCGATTTTTGTTCGCCGCTTAGAGACATTTTTATCTATTGCAAAGTTCCATTCGGCAGGATTTCTGTCACTGTATCTATAATAGAATAGGGCAGTCTCCATACAGAGCACTGCATCGGGAAACAATCGATTGATAATGACAACTTCACTTTCTCCATAATCTTGAGTCCAGTGATAGTAACCTCGCCTGACTCTTTCAATCAATCCTTCATCTAAAAGTTGTTTTATATCTGCATAGTATAACTTTGAAGCTGTAAGTTCAGCAGTAGTCATAACATAATTATGACTGCTAAACAACATTCTCAGTGTCTCAATATCTTTATTCTGAAGCATATCTTCACCTCTATTTAATCGCCCCTAATCAAGTCAACGATTGGGCACTTTACTATATTATATTTGATTTTTCTCTTTCAGTCAACAATAGCAAAGTGAACGCTTTTAATTATATCAATCAGGCAGTTTAGTATAAAATCTGCCCTCCGCTTTTTTAACCAGATAAAATATTGGTCAGCGAAAAGACAAATAGGTAAAAAAATAAGCGTACCACTGTTTTTATGTAAGCGCATAATTTCTGGGTAACTTTTCATCTGCCGTTTTGTAGTCCAGATGAAAATTCTGTAAGAGATAATCCTTAGCTTCCGCCGCCAGCGGTGTGGACGCATCAAACTCACGGTTTTCAAGCAGAATCGTCAGCCAGTGCAGCATTGTATATTCCGGGGCATTCAAATCGAGAATCGTCAAACCGTCACATTCGATTTGATATTCATTTGCATAACCGTTGTGGTCAATACTTACGCCCCACTCTTTCGCCATGTTCGGGTTTTCGGTGCAGTAGAAGCCAACGCCATAGTCATTGTAGGGCTTTCCATAGCCATATTGGGGCTTTTCAATAATGTGATCCGAGCCGTGATAAATCGTCTTTTTCATCAGACCACCTCCTCATTGCAATTATACTCCTGTGGGAGTATAATTGCAAGCGCATTGTTATCATCGTGCAGGAGCCCATATAAAATCCACCGTTGACAACCACAAGATATAGTATTATAATAATCTTATAGATGATTTTTATGCGATATAAGCATACGTTGTTATTTTTGTAATCGGTGCCGGTAGTAGATGGCATTGCGCTGAATTGGGCGCGGTGTTTTCCCTGCCGGCACTTTTTTATATAGATATTTCCTGCCGTTGGCAGAAAGGAGTGAACCAAGAATCAATCCGCATCCCGCATGGCCGCCGAACAGTGACCGTACCTTGGGCTGCATCAAGTGTTCAGAATT
>ENA-OPAL01001965-OPAL01001965.1-human-gut-metagenome-genome-assembly--contig:-NODE-1965-length-10794-cov-8.388956_pt1 | contig 10794 bp, 10 predicted proteins | sample MGYA00241057_ERZ501430 | MGnify/ENA primary metagenome ERZ501430 (study PRJEB25962, sample SAMEA2042506) | human gut metagenome | biome: human gut; feature: human-associated habitat; material: faeces...
GACACGGATAAAAATCACCCCAAGGAGTTACTGCAAGATACTCGGTTCCTGAACCACATCCTGAGAGACGTTTGTAGACACAAGGTCCACCGGTCAGGTCAATCATAAAGTGGAAGAAGTTGAAACCTTTTCCGGCTTTTTCTCTGGCGATCATTTCTTTTGCCAGTGCATCGTATTCTTCCATGATCTGAGGAATATCCTCTTCTCTGATTGCATATTCCTCTGTATCAGCTGCAACTACCGGTTCAACAGAAATCTGTTTGAAACCAAGATCAGCAAGGTGCAGAACATCTTTTGAAAAATCGAGATTATGATGTGTAAATGTACCACGCACATAATACTTGTCCTGATTTCTGGATTCCGCAAATTTCTGGAATTTCGGAATGATCAGATCATAACTTCCAGCTCCTTTGCGGAAAGGTCTCATATAATCATGAACTTCTTTACGTCCGTCCACACTGAGAACAACATTTCCCATTTCTTTATTACAGAACTCCATAACTTCATCATTGAGAAGAACACCGTTCGTTGTCAGTGTAAAACGGAATTTTTTATTATGAAGTTTCTCCTGCTCTCTTCCGTATGCCACCAGGTCTTTGACAACCTGCCAGTTCATCAGAGGCTCTCCTCCGAAGAAATCCACTTCCAGGTTCTTTCTGGATCCGGAATTGGCGATCAGGAAATCAAGAGCTTTCTTACCCACTTCAAAAGACATCAGTGCTCTTCTTCCATGATATTCTCCCTCTTCGGCAAAACAGTATCGACAGGCCAGATTACAATCATGGGCAATGTGCAGGCACAAAGCCTTTACTACTGTCTGTCGATTCTCTGTAAATTCATCAATAATGTTTTCGTATATATCTCTGGTAAACAGCATACCCTGTTCTTTCAGTTTCTCACACTCGGAAACAGAAGTACGGATATCAGCCTCAGGATACTGATCTTTTAATTTGTCAACAATCTCCTGCTCTGAAAGTCCCTCTTCCATAAAAGGAAGAACTTCGTATGTTACAAGGTCTACCAGATGAATACATCCACTGTTAATATCCAGAACAATGTTATAGCCATTGCTCTGATATCTATGAATCAGACTCATCTTTCTGAAAATCCTTTCCTGTATCTTTTTCTTTACGTTATCAGAGCATTACAAAGTAATTTCCTGTAACGTAAGAATAAGCAGCGGATTTCACTCCGCTGCTTACTGAATGTTCTGAACCTGCTTATTTGTTCTCGCAGCTCTGATTTCCTACAGTACAGGAAGTTTTGCATGCTGACTGGCAAGATGTCTGACATTCACCGCATCCACCTTTTTTCACTGTGTTCTGCAGGTTCTTTGTATTTAATGTTTTGATATGTTCCATTATATATCCCTCCTTATGTATAATTATCTGGGCATAGTATAGCATAAAATCAGCCTAATTAAAAGCATTTTTTTATCAAGAAAGCATCCCTCCAAGGGTTCCTCCTCCAAGACACATAAAAAATGTAGTCACCAGATGTTGGAAGCTCATATCCCACTTTCTCTGTACTGCAAAAGAAACAGCTGCAAGTAACACAAAATAACATAAGCCTACCAGAAATCCCCACCGATATTTATCCTGACGAAGTATCTTTCCTGCCAAAAATCCTCCTGCCAGGCAGGACAACACATAAATCACTAAAATTCCTACCGTAACCGGCCCTTTCCCTATGTCAAGTTTGAATACCAGTAATGCCAGCAGGAGCAGGCAGACACCCGACAGAAGATATGCCAGAAACAATGATCTCAAAATTGCCTTTACCTTCATAAAAAAGCCCTCCCATATTGAAATATATGGAAGAGCTTTGCTTCATATGTGCAAAATGCTATGCAAAATATTATTTTTTCTTCTTAAGATAAACGAGTACTGCTACAATTACCGCAGCTGCGATGCCAATGATCACAAATGGAAGGATCGGAGTATTATCTCCAGTCTCAACTGCTCCTACAGAATTCCCCTTACTGTCTGCTTCACTCTGATCAGCAGAGTCAGAAGTACTGTTCTGATTTTCAGATGTGGATGCCTGAACAGATGTATTATTCGCTGAACCGGATACTGTATTACTTGCATTATTTGCGGTACCGCCAGATGTACTGCCGGTATTTGTGGAAGCTGCTGCTGTCGCCTGCGGAGTCGTTGTCGCGGTAGAAGTTGTACCGGAAGAATAGCTTCCATCTTCAATTTCTTCTCCTACAAGTGCCTTGCTTCCTGCAATTCCAAACGGGCTGAAAGAGTGTGTACTGAATACCATTGTACTGCCCTCAACACTTGGCACGATTGTTTCCATAGCACCACTGTCCAGAAGATGCTCAATTGTATAATCATATCCGGCCTTAACAGGAACTGTCACACTCAGATATTCACCATCTGGGATCTCATACTCTGTATTGTTTTTCAGATCCCATAATTCAAAATCATAAGATTTGAATACATTTGCTTCTGCTTCATTGGTAAATTCATAATTCTCACCACTTGCAGCCCTGAACTGTACGTACCATGGAAGATTGATCCCTGATACAGAAATGCCATTGCATGTGTGATTTTTTTCTGCTATCTGTGCTTTTTCTTCATCAGACGGCTCTGTGTCCTCCTCAACCGACTGAGCTCGGTCATCTGCTGTGATATCTTTCTCTGTTCCATCAAAAATATTGTCTTTATCAGCCTCCGGAGTCACTGTAGGTTCCGGTGTATCTGTCACTGATGGTGTCTCAGTAACTTCTGCGATATCTGCAGGTCCCGGTGTCTCAACGGCCTCTGGTGTATCTTTATCTTCTGACGGAGTTACTGTTACAGCCGGTGCTTCCGTATTCTCAGTAATAATATTGTCTGTATTATCATTATCCGGTGTTTCCGTCACTTCTGTGCTGTCTGTATCTGCGTTATTCTTGTCCTCCGTGGACTCAGAGTCTGCCGTGTTCTCGGTATTTTCCGGGTTTTCCGTTACTTCCGGAGTCACTTCCGGAACAGTAGTTTCCGTATTTTCTTCAGTATTATCTGTCGTGCTGGCCTCTGTGTTTTCTTCTGTGTTTTCTTCTGTGTTTTCTTCTGTGTTTTGTGCAATATTCTCAGTATCTGCAGTTTTCTGCTCTGTCTGAGTCCCCTCATAATCTGAATCCTTACTGATACTGCTTACAACAACTGTCACACTGCTGTAAATTGCATCTGACTGTCCATCCCAGCCGGAAATCTTCGCCAGATCAGCAGCATTATACGGGCGAAATACAACATCATAAGTCTGCACTCTCGCTGACGGTACGCAAGACCCATCTGCCCAGGAAAGTGTTCCATAATCACTCTTCGGAAGTGAAATATCTGAAAGAGGAACCGGCTGATCAATCGTAACATTATTCGGGATCAGACTGCTGACCTGTACGGTCGATGTATCGTCTCCCATTACTGTTGCAAATGAAAACTGACTTGTTACAAGTGCTGCGGTAAGTGCTGCAGCAGCAATAAACTGCACGTTCTTCCTCTTTTTCATCATAATCCTCACACCTCAATCTATATTCATTACTGCCAGACAAAGCCATTATATGCCGGCAGCTTCATATTATTTATGTAATCTTTAAACCAAAAATGTAACTTGTTTCTATATCATATATAATTCGAATTTAAGTACTGTAATATAAAAATATCTATTTTGTCGTATATGAAACCTTTATCTTTTCGTAACTAATTTGTAACACAATATTTTATTTTACGACACAAGCATTATATCACAGTTCTACTTTTTTCGACACCCCCAAATTATTTTTTTTATATTTAACAAGATTACATCATTAGTGAGAATTGAGTGACTATTCTGTTTACTTCTGCAAGAACTTCTTTTATTCCTCTCTCAGACTCTGTCCAATTATCTCTGGTAATGCCATCAATGCAACATGGGCATACCCGAAACTCAGTGTCCGGATATGCCCTCTGATAATACATCAAAGCTCTTCTGGCATGATAATTTTTGCAACAAATAATTGCCTTCCTTATATTAATACCAGCCTGATCTGTAACTTTTCTGGAAAACTTTGCATTTTCCCAGGTAAATGTCGCCTGATCTTCCTTCAGAACAGCATCCGCCGGCACACCATTCTTCATCAGTACATCCTTTAAAAATTCCCATTCCGTCTGATACTCTCCACTGTACCGTTTCTGACCAGTCAGTACTCCGCCAAATCTGCCTGTAGAAATACTGTATTTTCCACTTGGCAGTACAAATGGAGCATATTTTTTCGCATACAGCTGTGCCGCTCTCTCTGCCATCTGTGAATAACCATTGCCGGGTACAAAAATAATATCCGCTTTCTCTGGCTTATTTTCTGCAAAAATGAACTTACTTGTTTCTTTTATGAACTCTTCGTACATATTCGATACCTTCTCTTTTGGTTTATTTTGTTACAATGACCGTACTATATCCTGCATCTCTGAGGCGTTGTTCCATATTTATTGCATTTCCGATCTGCTGAAATGCACCAACCTGTACTTTATATAAATCATTTTCATTCAACAGAAATGCCGGATATCCCTGATCTGTCAATTGATAAAGCATACGGTCTGCATTCTCTCTGTTCCGAAATGCGCCGGTCTGTACCCGATAATACAAAGGAGCTTCTATCGTTTCTTCCGATAACGTTCCTAGAATTGCGCCTGCAATCGCCTGTGCTATTTCATCTTTTTTCTCATCATATAATGCATTATCCGCATCTGAGTTTATAAATCCGGTTTCAATGAGAAGAGCAGGCATTCTGGTTCTTCGCAGAACGACCAGTCCCGGACGTTCTTTTACTCCTATTTCTCTGAATCCAAGTTCCCCCAGTGCTCCAACAATATTTTGTGCCATCTGATACTTAATTCCACTTTTGTCATATACCAGAACTTCTACGCCCTGATATTGATTATCTTCAGGGCTGCTATTCCGATGAAAAGAGATAAAATAATCTGCACCTGACTGATTTGCGATTCTTGCCTTCTCAAATGGCGTCTGGTAAATATCTTCTGTTCTAGTATATACCACATCCACACCATTGTCTTCAAGGATTTTTCCTACCGCTTGTGCAAGTGCAAGATTATCATCTTTTTCATTTCTTCCATTATATACAGCACCGGGATCCGTTCCGCCATGTCCCGCATCCAAAACAATTTTATAAGCCAATTTTGTATCTCCTGACTGCTTTTTAATTAGTATATGCACACACTGATAAAAAGCATACGGGATAATCAGATTGCTTCAATAATAGCTGAACTGACCAGTTTCCGCATTGTAATGGTACACATAATAGGTAAGAAAATCTTCTTCCGGTGTCGTTTCCTCTACAGTCTCTGCCAGAACCTCTTTTAGCTTTCTTGGATCTGCACTATCTTCGCTGTGTATCATTACTTCATGAATACTTGTAAACACCATATAAAAACTGCCACCAATAAGTTTCCCCAATCGCTGCGCAACTCCGGGTAAAAAAACAGCCACTGCTCCATTGGTCCGGACAGATGTACTCAGACAATTTCCTATTGCATCTTTCTTCAAAGACATATCAAACAGCAGATTCATAAAATTCTCGCCTTCATAATCCAAATTATATAGAAGTTTCTCCCAGCAATAAATTCTTGGTGGCGAAATAAAATACGTATTCAAAAGTGCCTCATTAAACACTGACTGTTCATCCTGCTCCCATTTCTGTAACATATGTTTTTTTATTTTAATGCTGGTACTACATCCATCCAGTTCTCCCATCCGGGCATATAATACCAGTGCAATATCCCCAACGGTTCGAAAAATTGCATTCTTCAGTTCATCTCGATATTTAACCACATTCATCAGGCGGATAAACAGATCTCCCTTTACCTTTTCGTAACTGTCCAGATTTTTACTTTTTTCAAAACACTCGGAACGAGCAAGCGTATCTAATCTTTTCATAATTTCCTGTATGATATTCTCCATGCTCCATCCATTTTGAAATTCATCATACAGATCTCGCACATAAAGTGCACAGACTTCATAAACGCCTTCCTTCTGTCTGTTTTTCAAAAGCAGTCTGTCACCCGAAGTCGGAGGATATTCCTCAGCCTTCTTATAACAGATCATTTCTTCTTCATAAGAAGTTTCCTTAAGAAGACTCTGTCTCAAAGTGTCCACGAAGTTTTCGTAACCGTTTTCCATATTCAATTCCTCATCTTTCCTGAATTATTTCGGGCGATCTGCCCATGACTTAAATAGATTTGAAAAAAAGAAGGAAGCAGATGCTCCCTTCAAGAGTTGCTGTATCTAGAGGATACCGCATAATATTGTTTATGTAAAGAAAATTCGTTCGACAAAATTCGTGGATATCGACAATTGTTTTTATAACATTTCTTATTATAAAATACTTTAGAATAAAATTCAGATCAGGTCAGTTTAATTCATAATAATCTGCCCTTTGCCTTCCAGATATGTCAGAAAGCCCTCGCATCCCCTGACTACGTCGCGATATGTAATGTCAAAATTTCCTGTGTACCATGGATCTGCGATATCCCCGTGTTCGTCCGCATAATCCAGCAGAAGGCTCACTTTCTTTTCCGGATCTTTGCCTAAAATTCGAAGCATATTTCTTCTGTTTCGCTCTTCCATTCCAATCAGATAATCATATTTATTATAATCTGATTTTTTAAGCTGTACTGCCCTTTTCCCTTCACATGTAATCCCATGTTTCGCCAGTTCACGCTTCGCCGGTGGATATACCGGGTTACCGATTCCATTCCAGATTTCCTCTGTACTCGTTGCTGCAGAGGCGATGTAGAACTGGTCACTAACCCCACGGTTATTGACCATGTCCTTAAATATAAATTCTGCCATTGGAGAACGACAGATGTTGCCGTGGCAGACAAATAACACTCTTATCATTGCTTAAAACTCCTTGAAATGCTGTATTTACGCTGTTTACAGGCATTTTCCGATAATCTTCAATCCTGTCATTTTCCTGTATATCACAGCATAAATTCGTATATTTTCTTATCCAAATTTAGTAACTTCTTAGTAATAATCAGCCTGGAAAACAGGCTTTCTAAGAACCTTATAATCAGATTATTTTTAATTCTTTTTTCTATTATTTTATCATACTATGCCAGTTTTGCAATCCTATTCATCTCTTCTTTTGCATCAATTAATCCCAGATGCGTATATACATTTAACGTAACCCCTATATCAGAATGTCCCATTAAATATTGGAGTGCTTTCGGATTCATTCCAGCTTTCGCCATATTGGAACAATATGTATGCCTACATACATGAGGCGTGATCTTTGGCATTTGTTCCTCATGAGTACGATTATACTTTCCTAACGCCCACTGAAAATGTTTTTCCCAATGGAGTGCTACCTCAGGCATATCTTTTTTATCCAGGAATAAGAATCGACTATATCCATCTATAATCGGCTCAACCCTTACTTTTTTACGGTTTTTCACAATCTGTTCAAAACATTCATAAACTTCATCTGTCATCGGCAACATTCGTGTTCCACTTGAAGTTTTGGTATCTTCAATGACGTACTGCATTCCTCTGGTTCTCTGAAGCTGATGATTCACATTGATTTTTCTCTCCTGAAGATCAATATCTTTCACTGTCAATCCACAAAACTCAGAAATACGAAGTCCAGTCTTAAACAAAATAAACATTCCATTATAGTATTTTGAGTAATGGTCATCATTTCGGATAAACTCCAGAAATAACTCTTCCTGTTCTTTTGTAATTGCCTGTCTTGTAACACTGTCATTTACGACAACTGTACATAATTGAAATTCAAAAGGATTCTTGCGCAGTAAATCATCTTCAACTGCCATCTGAAATGCAGGTCTTACAATTCCACGCACACTGTGAATGGAACTGTATCCTCTTCCATCTGCTTGCAGCTTAATAAACCATGCTTTTGCATCCGACAATTTTATTTTATCTATTCTTCTGGTTCCGAATTCTTCTTTTTTTATTATATTGATCACAAAATCATAGTTCGCCTGAGTATTATGACGAACCCCCTTTTTTTGTCCAATATATTTTTGAACCAAATCCAAAACTGTTAAATTTCCTCCGTAAGGTACTATACCATCATGTAAATCTCTTTGGATATTTTTTTCTTTTTCCCTTAGAGCTAAGCATGGTCTGCATCCAGTTGGCAGAGAATCTGTTGGCTCTAATTTCCAACTATACAAAAACTTCTGCTTTCCATAACAATCTGTATATACAAACGCATATCTTCCATCTTTTCTCTGACTTTCTCCGTTTCGTAAAATTCGACCTTTTTTATCTCGTCGTTTTTGGTCACGTTTTGTTTTACCCAAACGTCTTCGCCCCTTTCTACGAAGAAGCCCTAGCACGATATAGGTATTATATCATACCAGGGCTAACATTTCCACTTTAAAGTGCTAAATTGTTCGTATATTTTTTACAAAGACGTAGTCTGATCCAGAAAGGCCTCAAATTTCTTACGGTTAATCAATGACTTACACCCCACCTGGACTGTAAAGCAACATTCTGAATTTAGATGTTCCGAAATAAGCATCCTTATTTTCTTTTCACCTATTCCGAAATATTGCACTGCTTCATCCACCGTAAGCATATATTTTTCCCAAATTGGAATCTTACCTTTTTCAATTTTAATCGCCACTCTTCTCTCCTCCTTTTCTCTTTGGACAAAACATTTTTATCTGCCCATGACAATTTACAATTTTATACACTGTCATCGGCAGATAAAATTACAATACAGGTGGCAGTTCAGTACTCTGCCCACATCGGTTTTGCACCGTCATTAAATATGACCAGATTTTTTCTGGAAGTATCATTATCACAGATATGCTTCGTCGCCCTGTGCAGCTGCTACACATTTTGTCAAATTCTTCTCGCTCCATACCTTTACTTCAATGTTATATTTCAGCATTTCCTCGTATTTACTCCATTAACAGAGCAGATATATCATGGCGGATTTACCTAGTGGCTCTACATATCTTCACGTCCTGTATGTAAAACAATATACAATTTTCAAGGTACAAAAATTCCTGAAGGGGAAAAGGAATCTATATTAAATACTCCCTTTACTGATTACTTTTCCTTACATATGATTTCGTATCAAATCCCAAGGTCTTAGTAATCAGTTTTGCTTCCAGGCGTTGACGCAGAGTTTCATCTACACAGTAATGCACCTGTCCAAATTCGTCAAACATTTTTCTGGTAGCCAAAACTGTTATGTACCCTTCATAATGCTTCAACACTGCCTGGATTGCCTCAGTATCACCAGTTGATGCTGCCTCAATAACATGGAATGGCAGCAAATCAAATGCGCATTTCTGTTTTTTACTTTTTTTCATTTGCAGATTCCTCCATATTTTTTCTCATCAGTTCCAGTGATCGTCTACGATGCTCATTAATTGTGCTGCGTACAAGATTCATTTCTCTGGCAATGTCTGCATCACTCATATCCATAAAATATGATAATAACACAACATTCCTTTTCTTTTCAGTAAGTGTCTGCAGTGCTTCAGCAATCAATGCATCTTTGACTTCTATGTCGTAACCCAGGACCTGAAAACGATGTGTTTCCATTTCATGCTCATCCATTATAAAAAGTCTGCTCAACTCCTTTTCTGATAATTCTGACAACATCACTTCATACTTCTGGCGATATGCCATATGCTTTTCATAATTAATAACTTCACTTTTCAATGCCAGCTTGCACAGAGAATCAAACTGATGTCTGACTGTCTGCTCATCTTGAAAAGAGGATTGCTCCATAAGAGTTCACCTCCTTCCCCGCCGGTAGGCAATAAGCAAAGTTCTTGCTTCCCCTTCACACATATCCCAAACGGATGAGTGCATTTGTCGGGGTGTGGGAAGAAATTTTTAAAAAATTTCTTAATAAATACGAGAAAATTGTTTTTCCTGTATTTTGAGGTATATAAAAAACGTCCTAATGGGTAGTTTTTAGCCCATCGGACGCTATTTATATCAAAAGATAATATTTTGCCATCATTTTTTGTGGCATATAATTCACTTTTTGAGGTAAAGAAATTTATTTGCTTTTTTGAACTATTTATCTATTTCATCCGTCACGTAATGACGGATATGATACCAGACAATAAAATTCTTAATCTTTCCTATACCTCCGGATCTGTTTTACGGAAATTCAGAATTTTATATGTCTTTTAAAAAGTGAAATATCACCCTCTTTTTTAGTGAAATATTAGTTCATTTTCTTTCAAGAAAGGGAACTATACACTAAACATGGAGGTGTATCATATGCCAAAACAAACAGATAAAGAACTGGGATTGTTTTTTAAGAACGCCCGACACGAGCAAAAATTGACTTATGAAGAATTAGCTGAAAAAGCAGAAATGTCCAGCCGATATTTAAAGGAAATTGAAAATGGGGGCCGAGTTCCCAGTTTTCATAAAATCAGAAAACTGGTACGCGCTTTAAATGTTCCTCCTGAACCATTGTTTTATCCAAACAATCATACAGATAATCTTGATTATCAACGCCTGCTCATGTACCTGTCAAAATGCAACGATGAGCAAATTACCGCTATCCTTGCCATCGTAGAAGCATACCTGCGCACATACAAAATTCCTACAGACCACGATAAACAAGATCCCTGAAATTCATTTGAATTCTATCTGAATTATTCTGAAGAAGCGGTATGGTTTCCCATACCGCCACTCTTAACGTGCATATTTTTCTATCATTCTCTTAACATTCGTGGATTTCTTTATTGCCCCTATATTAATAAGAAACTCAACTACATCCATCATTCCCTGGTAATAAGC
>ENA-OPAL01001966-OPAL01001966.1-human-gut-metagenome-genome-assembly--contig:-NODE-1966-length-10781-cov-8.096867_pt1 | contig 10781 bp, 9 predicted proteins | sample MGYA00241057_ERZ501430 | MGnify/ENA primary metagenome ERZ501430 (study PRJEB25962, sample SAMEA2042506) | human gut metagenome | biome: human gut; feature: human-associated habitat; material: faeces...
TTTTCTGTGATTTGATTGAATTATATCATAGTACAGGGATTTGTCAATACATTTCCGCCAAAAAAACGCAGGAATTTTTCTCCAGAAAAATCCTGCGTTTTGTGCTGTTTCATTTATTCTGTTTTTATAATTTGGGCCAGCAGACGCATCATCTCATCCACGTCCAGTGGCTTCGCCAGAAAACCATCCATTCCCGCTTCCTGTGCCTTCCGTCTGTCCTCATCATAAGCATTGGCTGTCATGGCAATGATCGGAATCTCAGCTCTCGAATCGTCCAAATCCCGGATCCTCTGTGTTGCCGTGTAACCATCCATATTTGGCATCTGGACATCCATCAGGATCACATCATAATATTTCTCCGGCATCTTTTTCAGTTCCTCAATACACTGGATGCCATCTTCCACATGTTTCACTTTTATTCCGGTTTCTTCAAGAACTGTCTCCGCAATTTCCGCGTTCAGTTCATTATCTTCCGCAAGAAGAATCCGTTTTCCTTCAAGCTTCTCTGTAATATCCGGAATATTCTGTTTCTCTTTTTCCCGAACCTGGTTTTCTAAACTGACAGGAAAAGAAAATTTCATAATAAAGCGGGTGCCTTTTCCCTCTTCACTTTCTACTTCGATGGTTCCACCCATCCGGTCAACCAGAGATTTTACGATTGGAAGTCCAAGTCCTGTGCCTGCAACTCTGGTTTCCGTAGAAGTATGTTCCCTGGAAAATTCCTCAAAGATATGTGGAAGATAATCCTGGCTCATTCCAATCCCGTTATCTTCTACAACAACTTTATAGTTTGCGTTTTTCTCATCCTCAGAATCCAGCTCATCAATGGATACTGTGATCTTTCCATGAGGATTGGTATACTTGATGGAATTGCTGACAACATTCAGAATAATTTCCTCCATCTTTGTTTTATCACACAGGATCTGATCGTGGACCACATTCAGGCTGCACTGATATTCCAGAGATTTTTTTGTAAGGGATGATTCAAAAACGGTGTTCATGGCTTCCACCATTTCACGGATATTTACACTTTCCGGATTCAGAGTGATCTTTCCACTTTCGATACGGGCCATTTCCAGAACCTGATTGATGATCGTCAGCAGAATATCGCTGGAAACCCTGATCTTTTTTATATAATCAAGAGATTTCTTTTCGTCATGAATGCTTTTTTCAAGGAGTCCGGAAAATCCTACGATGGCATTCATTGGTGTCCGGATGTCATGACTCATGTTAAAGAGAAATCTCGTCTTTGCCTCATTTGCTTTTCTGGCTTTTTCCGCGGACTTCCGGATTTCTTCTGTATACAGTTTTTCTCTCTGTTTTCTGTGAAGCATCAGATAACAGATCGCAGTGGCCAGAACCGCTATGCTTACAGCAACCAGAAAAACCAGTGCCTGCTGTTTCACGGTAACCCATCCGGTATGTGGAATAATCTCAAAATACCAGGTGTCATTTGGGACCTTACAGCTGATCTGTACAGCTCCTTTGTGAATCGCATCTCCCCCCTGGGCGATGATGGTTTTCTTTCCGGAATTTCCGTCTTTTTTCCACATCTGATAACAGTAGGAAGCATCGGTAAGCTTATCCAGTTCCAGTTCTTCCAGAAATCGGTTCCAGTCAAGTACCAGGATTGAGAATCCCCAGAAGGATTTTTCCCCGGATTTATCTGTAATATAAATCGGTTCAAACAACAGTGAGCCAAGGCCTCCCTGATTCAGCTCATAAGGACCGGCTATGGTATACTGGCCGCTTTTCATTGCCAGATTCGCTTCATGTTTACGGGCCGGACTATTTAGCATATCAATTCCAAAAGCTGCCTCATTTCCTTTCAGAGGATAAATATCCTTAACTACTCCGTCCGGTGCCAGTTCAATAGCTTTTATAATTTGAGAATCATCGGAGATCATCTGCGACAGAGCCTGAAATTCTTTGCTGTCCATCTGATGTCCGGATTCAATTATATTCTGAAAGAATTCTGAAACATCAAGATATCGGTTAAGCTGTGATTTTATCCGGTTCACGGTTGTTTCCGCTGTAAAAGCAGCTCGCATTTTCTCTTCATTTACAGTATTCCTGTTGAGCAGCTGTCCGCAGACGGATACTATAAAGAAGGAAATGATCCCTACGACCAGACAGTAGATCCTGATCTGTTTTGAAGTATTATCTTTTTTTATCATTTGATTTTTTTTACCTTCTCCTGCTCGGTATAACGTTACGTCAGATGTATATTTTACCATCCTCATATTTTGTTTACAACAAAAAGAATCTTCCAAACGGCAGTGTTTTTGTCTGCTGCTGTTCAGAAGATTTCTTTTATTGGATCATTCTTTATTATCTGGCGGATTCAGGGTCAGATGACTGTTCAGGCAGATATCTGCTATCCGCATTATCTACTTTGCAGATTCGGTTAACATAATATCTCCGTCGCTACATTTCACACTTAAAGTCGGTGCGGAAGTGCCTACTTGGTTCTCATAAACAGAGAAGTCTTCCTCATTGCTGGATTTTCCACGGGAAAGATCTCCTGTATCTACATCCCCGTCTGTGGTTTTCAGATAAATGTTGGTTTTATCCACGCTGCTCTTTTTCATTTGGATGGAAACATCTCCGTTGGAGCTGGTGATTTCCATATCTCCGTTGAAACTGCTGTTGCCCATCTGAAGCTCACCATCATCAAGAGAAATCTGGCCGTCTGTAAGATCTGCTCTTTTTATGCTCACATCTCCGCTTTCGGATTTCAGCTGCATGTTATCCGTACACTGAAGCTCTTTTACATCCAGATCTCCGTCGCCAAGCTTTGCCTCAAATTTTTCAAACACGCCTTTGTCCAGCATCAGATCTCCATCGGAAAGTTGCGCTGTCATTTTTTCACATAAAAGCTGATCGGCAGTAAAATCTCCGTCCGAAAGCTGAATCTCAGCTTCCAGAAGCTGCGCTTTCTCCGGCACATAGAGAATCACTGTATTTACCGCATCTTCTTTCTGGGTCTGCTCTATATGTGTCCGAAAGACTCCCAGATCATATGTTATAAAATAACCTCCCGTTCCTCCTTCGGACTCCTTAAGTGTAAGTTCTCCGTCTTTATCCTCCCAGGTCAGGGGATCTTTCTTTCCGTTTTTCTCAAGTTTATATTCCATATAATAATGGTCATCATCCGAAGTCCGGATATCCAGGTCAAGATCCTCAAAATCTACATTCAGTTTTGTAAAATCATCGATCTGTTCTTTTTTCATAACTGCAAGGTTTTTATGAGCAGAAGAATTTCCTCCGGATACATACACATGATCTGAAGCATATGTGAAATCTTTTCCCCCGGCAAAATATCCTGCTGTAGAAAGAACGACTCCCGCCACACAGAGCGCTGTGCCTGTCATCAATGCTGTTTTTGCGATCTTATTCATTTCTTTGCACCTTCTTTCTTACAAATCGGTTTACCAGACGTCCGATTCCTGTTGCACACCATTTACAGATATATATGGTAAGCACACCGACCAGGATTCCGGCTCCTGCCATAAGAAATCCGCCGCCAACCATCATGCAGGCTGCTGCCACAGATTTCAGGATCAGTGTGGCTCCAAAACCGGCTACCATGATTCCTCCGGCTATGGTTGCGATGCTGGCCACACCCAGGGAAAAAATCACGGCTGCGATCACAACTACTACGGCAAACAATACTGCCAGCACACTGAACATAAGTGCCAGACTTACCGGTGACGCACAGAGGACAAGAATTGCAAGGAGGATGATCTTACCCGGAGAACGTTTCTTCTTTGTAGAATCACTGGTTGAAGCAGCTGCATTTTGTCCTGCTGCACTCCGTCGGTTGCCGGAACCTTCTGCCGGCAGTTCCGTCTCTTTTTCTCCGGTACTGTCTTTCCCGTCTCCCACACTCTCCTGCAGAAGATTCAGAAGCAGTTCCCTGGCTGCTTCCTTCGGCTCGCCAAGTTCCTCCATTACCTGCTGCTCATTCTCCGGACCTGCCTCATCGAAATATTCCGAAAAATATTCAATGGCATTCTCATAATCTTCTTTCGGAAGCCGCTTCAGATATTTCCTGAGCTGCTCCATATACTCTTTCCTCGTCATTTTCGAAGTCTCCCTTCCACAATATCATCTATGGTATCGCGGTATTCTCTCCACTCTTTCCTCAGATATTCCAGATGACTGCGTCCTTCCTCTGTGATGGAATAATACTTGCGCTTCCTTCCCTGGAACTCCTCGGAATAAGTTGTCAGATATCCGCCTGTCTCCAGCTTCCTCAAAATAGGATACAGAGTTGATTCCTTAATCGATGCTACCATCTTCACAGTCTGACTAATCTCATATCCGTAGGAATCCTGCTGTTCCACAACAGAGAGGATCAGGCATTCCGTCAGCACAGCTGACACCGGATAGTAATACATACGCTCACCCCTTTATGTAATTATTTTATATATAAAATTTTTATATATAATTATTTTACATATATAGTATCATACTTTTCTCTTTTGTCAAGGAGAATTTCGCAATTGCTTTTTCCGAAGTCCTTCTTTATAATGTTTTACAAATACAAACTATTTCCCAAGAAAGGACATGATCTTATGGAAAAAAAGCCCCATCTGATGGCGATCGTCCTGTTTCTGACGGGTCTTATCTGTATTGGACTGCTTTTTGGCTTAAGTTACAAAACCTATCAGAAAATTGATGCCGCAGACCAGAAAATGACTTCCGTCATCGAACCGGTCAAAACGAAGCAGAAAGCCATGAAAGAAGATATTGACCTTTATACAGCCAAGATCGAAAAGAAACAGGCAGCCGACAAATATCTGCAGCAACGCTCCCAGACTGAACAGGCAGTAAAGAACAACACCGGCGAACACGAACGCGCACCGGAATCCGAAAACAGCCAGAAAAGTTCCAAACCTTCTGTTTTCAGTGAAGCCGGTGGTGAGGGATTCTCTGACGGAGGCAGCGATACCACTGCTTCTGCTGCAAATGGTCACATCGTAGGAATTGATCCCGGACATCAGGGTGAAAACGTGGATATGAGCGCCACAGAGCCCAACGGACCTGGTTCCTCCACCATGAAAGCAAAAGCTTCTACCGGAACCAGTGGTTCTTTCAGCGGCCTTCCGGAATATCAGCTGAATCTGAATGTCTCTCTTCTTCTGAAAGATATCCTGGAGCAACATGGCTATCAGGTTGTAATGACAAGAACTGACAATGATACTGCGATCAGCAACAAGGAACGTGCGGAGCTGGTAGCATCCCAGGGTGCAGAAATCTGTGTACGTGTCCATGCAAACGGCGATGATTCTTCTTCTGTTTCCGGTGCACTGACCATGTGCCCATCACAGCAGAATCCTTATGTTTCCAGTCTCTATGACAGTTCCAACCGTCTTTCCCAGTGCATCATTGATTCCTACTGTGCAGCTACCGGTTTTCAGAACCGCGGTATTATCTATACAGATACCATGACAGGAATCAACTGGAGTACCATACCGGTTACTATTGTGGAAATGGGATTTATGACCAATCAGAATGATGATCTGAAGATGGCAGATTCTTCCTTCCAGCAGACAATGGCCGAAGGGATCGCCAATGGAATTGATGCTTATTTTCAGCAGTAAAAGGAGTATTTCTTATGAAAAAAAATGTATTTTTATATGTTGTGATCGCAGTGCTTGCCGTTGCCCTGGTGGGTTTGGGTGCACTGAATGTCCGTTCACTGAACAAGCTTGAATCTCTTCAGTCCAAGGTTTCCGACCTTCAGAAAAATGTTCAGGAAGTTTCTGATTCTGCTGCTGAGCTGAGCAGCAAGGCAGATCAGCTGGATGCTCTTTATGCGGATGATCCTACCGTTGAAAGTGCAGCAGCTGCCGCTTCCCCGGATTCTCAGGATTCCAGCTCTCAGGAGCAGAATTCTGATTCTTCCACAGATTCTTCCGCAAGCCAGGAAAGCGCAGCAGCTTCACAGGAAGAGGGCACTCTGTCTCCTTCCAGTGGAAGCAGCACTTTTACCGATAATTCCGACTCCAGCATGGACAACGTACTGAGTCAGGTACAGTCACTTCTTCCGACTGATAACGGTACCTGGTCCGTATATGTATGTAATCTTGCAAAAAATACCGAAGGTGCCATCAATGATCAGAAGATGCAGGCTGCCAGTCTGATCAAGCTGTATATCATGGGTGCTGTATATGAAGATTATGACAGTCTTTCCACAACTTACGGAAAAGAAACCCTGGATAACAACCTGAATTCCATGATCACAGTCAGTGATAATGACGCGGCAAACAAGCTTGTCAACTGTCTCGGAGGCGGTGATGACGCAGCCGGAATGGCGCGTGTCAATAAATTCTGCCAGGATCATGGATACACCAACACTTCCATGGGACGTCTCCTTCTTGCAGATAATTCCAATGGAGATAATTACACCTCTGTAAAAGATTGCGGAAAATTCCTGAAGACCATCTATCAGATGGACAAGGGCAGCGCGGCAGAAGATACTCTTGCAGGTGCGGAATACATGTACCACCTCCTGAAAATGCAGACAAGAACCAACAAAATCCCCGCTCAGCTGCCAGAAGGTGTAAAAGTCGCCAACAAGACCGGAGAGCTTGACACTGTGGAGAATGATGCCGGTATCATCTACGATACTGCAAAGGGAATCGACCTTGTGATCTGCTTCATGTCACAGGATCTTAACGATACCGCCGCGGCACAGAATACCATTGCTCAGGACAGCCGTGCGATCTACGGATATTACAACGAATAATAAAAAAAATATCTTCATTTTTTACCGGAAAGGAAAACATCATGAACCAGACGAAAGAGAAAAAACAAGACACTTATTCTGGCCTGCACTGCTGCTCCTGCTTATTCTGCTGGTGCCAGGCCACGTGGTCTGTGTGCAGGCAGCATCTGACCAGACTACTGTTGAGCTGAAACTCAGCCAGGGTACACGCCGCTATGATTATGCTTATCAGGTCCTTGATCTGGTAAACCAGGAACGTGCCAAAAAGAACCTGTCCCCTGTTACTATGGATAAGAACCTTCTGGAATGCGCTATGACCAGAGCAGAAGAACTGACTGTTTACGCCAGTCACAACCGCCCCAATGGTTCCAGCTGTTTTTCCGCTTTTCCTTACTTTGCGGATCCAAGCGAAAACCTTGCCATCAACCAGTCTACTCCTGAGGAAGTTATGGAGACCTGGGTCAAATCTTCCGGACATTATGCCAACATCATAAATTCCAGCAATGTTTCTGCCGGAATCGGCTGCTACTCACAGAACGGGCATCTCTACTGGATCCAGTGTTTTACTTCTCACAAAGCAGAAACCTGTACACAGCCTGCCAACCAGAATGTCTCTCCTGTTATTTCCGCACTTCCAGATCTGGTGGATCTCCACTTCGATGCATCTTCTCCTGTACTTAAGTTTCATGACCGTACACTGGCTGAAGGAAAAGATTATGCCATTTCCTTCTCCAACAATCAGAACAGTGGTCTGGGAAGCTTTACGATCACAGGCCTTGGTTTTTATTCAGGAACTCTGACCAGTAATTTCTTTATCCGACAGGTCAGTCTCTCTCAGGCAAATATTGCTTTTTCCCAGTCCTCCTATCTGTATACCGGAACAGCACTGACTCCGAAACCAGCGGTTACCTGGAATGGTATAACCCTGACAGAAAATGTAGATTATACGCTCTCCTGGCATGATAATGAACGTCAGGGCAATGCTTATGTTACCGTTTCCGGTATGGGGAATTTCACCGGTGTAAGAAATAAATATTTCTATATCGACCTTACACCGATAACAGAAGCTGAAATCGGTGATATTCCGGATTATGAGTATGCCCCGGGCAAAGAATTCAAACCGGAACCAACCGTCACACTGAACGGTGTTACTTTAAAGAAAGATGTTGATTATACTCTTTCTTATTCCAATAACACCATGGCAAGTTCCAGAACTAACAGGCCCCGTGTCAATATAACAGGTATTGGTATCTACAGAAGCGGATTTTCCAAATACTTCACGATCAATCCGCTGAAACTCTCCAGTGAAACCATTCAGCTTCCAAATACAAACTACGGAAACGAAAGTGTAACCACTTATCTGCGAAACAATCTGATCATCACTTATAATGGCACAAAGCTGACTTCTGATGATTTTACCATTACCTCTGTTCGCTGTTCCGCAAGCAATGAGATCCTTGATTTTTCACTTTCCTACAAACAGAATTATTCCGGAACGAGACAGATGACGTCTGTAAAACTCTGTAATTTTTCAAATATTCCGGAACAGATTTTCAAAGGAGCTGCGGTAACTCCGAAGCCAGTTGTAAAATACGGTTCTTCCACACTTCAGGAAGGTACAGATTATATCCTTTCCTGGGCGGATAATACAAAAACCGGTAGAGCAAAATAACAGCACATACATAACCAAATAACTGCTCCGCAGTTGGTTAAAAAAAGGATGATGCACCAGACACGCATCATCCTTTTTTATTCTTCTTTTCAGTTCTTCTCTTCCCCTTCTTCATAGGATTTCTCCCAGATCTCGGAAAAAACTGCCAACGGACAGTCTGTCAGCAGACACATGAGGATGAAACACTCATATGGATTTACTATGTAGATCTCACCCATGCCGCATCGTGCCAGGATTTCCTGGATCTCATCCAGAAAATGGCGGTATCTTGTATATGGATCATCATCTGCCATCTCCTGAGAGATCACAAAAAATTCCAGCGTGATCAGATCAAATCGTTCTACCGGAAACTTATGGTTCAGAATGTTATTGATCCTCTGGCGGCTGAACCGCTTCTGGCTGAAATGTTTTGCCAGAATAGAAGCGGACATTTTTTTCAGATTTCCCATCTTGTTGATAGGGATACCGCTGCAGATGACCTTCTCCAGATCTGAAGCGCTGATATTCTCAGGCTTCCAGATCTTTTTGCCACCGTTTTCCTCTTCATCCTGCTGGTACATGGCTGCAATGATCTTACGGGCACGTTCCAGAAGGATCATAAATTCCTGAAAAGCCTGACTCTTTTCCGATTTCGGATCGTCGCATCTGCCTTTCAGAAATGCCAGATATTCCAGAAGTTTCTCTTCACTGTCCAGACAGAGACCTGTTCCGTATACAACCTCACCGGTCTTTTTTTCCGTGGGTGTCAGTTCTTTATAGATTTTTTTATATTCTTCTGCCTTATAATAGCCAAGATGGTTATGATAGCAATACCAGTAAATTACTTCCTCCGGATTATGAAAATCAAAATCCTGTTCCCGAAGCACCCTGGTCAGAAAATCCGATACATCCTCCGTACTCATGCGGAGCCCGAACCCAAGAAGAAAAACAGTCTCACGTTTCACAGAAGCCTGGGTCAGCCAGTTGTTCACCAGAGAACTCAGCTTGGCAGAAGTCGGGGACATGGATTTCGGTGTGTAAGTCTCTTTAAAAGATTCCACCACAATATCCCTGTAAACCTCCTGGGGTACCTGGGAAAAAGGTTCTTCCAATTCTGCACGCTCATAAACATATCTTTTCAGATAATCGCCAAAAGAAACCAGTTCCATTTCTTTATAAAGATAATGAAAAATAACATCTGCATCCTCATCCTCAAAGGAATCCAGACTGACAACCTGGCGGAACTTCTGTGCCGCCTTTCTGGTAAATTCAAAATCCTTCACAGAATCGAAGGCAACTGTCTGTTCAAAATCAAGATCCTGCATTCGATTTCTCATCGCAAATTCTCCTTATCCCTTATATTCCTCACCGGCAGACTGAGCCGGTTGGAAGCAATGCCGCTCTTTATTACCGGCAGAGTTTCTACCGCCCGGTGCTGTGCCGTTCTGCCCATCGTTTGAGAGGATTTTTTTCTTCATAGCCGTTGATCTGGGCAAGGATCATCGTTACATTATCTCTTCCACCTCTGGACAGCGCCATTTCAAGAAGCTCTTCTACTTTTTCTTCCGCGGTACCGGTTTTGCTCAGGATTTCCTGTATTTCTTCATCTGACAGCATATCCGTTACGCCATCTGAACAAATCAGATAACTGCTTCCCGTCTGATAGCCGATCTCCACAATGGATGGTTCCAGAGCCATGTTTTCCTCCTGAAAACCCAGGTACTGTGTCAAAGGAGCTTTTCCAAGCATTTTTCCACTGATCACATGATCCGTAGATATCTGCTGCAGTTTTCCCTGAAAATGGCGGTAAATACGACTGTCCCCAAGATTACAGGCATAGATCGCTTTTTCACTGAAAGACAAAAGTGCCATCGTAGTTCCCATGCTGCTGATACGATTTTCTCTGCTGTATCTGCATACTGCTTCATTCATATTTGCACAGGCTCCTGTGAGAAAAACCACCGGCTCTTTTTTGAGGCTTTTTTTATTTTCTTCATAAAAACCACCCAGTGCTTCCACGGCTGCAGAGGCTGCCATCTCACCACAGCTTTCCCCTCCCATGCCATCAAAAACTGCCAGTACGGGAAGCTGCCAATGCTGCGTATGACCTGCCAGGATTCCGTCAACTCCCTGGTTGTGCACTGGCAGCCGCACTCCGCAGCACCAGAAATTATCCTCATTATTCGTCCTCACCTTTCCGGTGTGACATGTATATGCATAATCAATCTGATAGGCCATTCTTTTTCCTTTCGTAAAAACCCCTTCGACATTATTGCTGAAGCTCCATTACAGAATTACTCCAGTATTTGTCTCCCAGTTCTACATATTTGTCGTTATCACTCTCTTTATCATGAACCTTACCATCTGCATCGATCCATCGGATCAGAAGGCCGT
>ENA-OPAL01001972-OPAL01001972.1-human-gut-metagenome-genome-assembly--contig:-NODE-1972-length-10751-cov-6.780385_pt1 | contig 10751 bp, 12 predicted proteins | sample MGYA00241057_ERZ501430 | MGnify/ENA primary metagenome ERZ501430 (study PRJEB25962, sample SAMEA2042506) | human gut metagenome | biome: human gut; feature: human-associated habitat; material: faeces...
GATAATCCACCTGTCGGTATTCTGCTTTGTACCGAAAAGGGAGATGCTTTAGTAAAGTATGCTACAGCCGGATTAGACCCGAATATATTCGTACAGAAGTACATGATAGAACTGCCTTCGGAAGAAGACATCAAGAAATTTATTTTAAATGTCAAGTAGTAAAGCCATGCAATATCCTTTAATATCCGAATACATAGAAGCTATCCATTCTGCAGAATATAATTTCGATAGACTTAAAAATCTTCGTCCTGTTTTGGATGATGCAGGCATTCCCATAATGAGTAGCGGCAACTTTGCCGTGGTATTCAAAATGACGGACGGGAACAACTATTATGCACTTAAATGTTTTCTTCGAGAACAAAAGGGGCGTGAAGAATCATATAGATTGATAACAGAATATTTAAACACTTATGAAAAGCACTCCAGCTCGGTACGATACAGATTATTGGCACGTGCAATTTCGGCATTAGTCGCATCAATACGTTCCTGACGTTTTTCCAGATAATAACTGTAATTTCCCTTATATGAATAAATCTGCTTACTGTCTATTTCAATGATTTCCGAACAGACACGGTCGAGGAAATAACGGTCGTGTGTTACCATCAGCAAACTCAGGTTGGCACGATTCAGGTATTCCTCCAGCCACTCAGTCATATCCAGATCAAGATGGTTGGTCGGCTCGTCCAATATCAGCAAATCGGGTTCATTTATCAGCACATTTGCCAAAGCTACACGTTTCAGCTGCCCTCCGGAAAGATGTTTGATTTTCTGATCAAAATGACGGATCTTCAGCTGTGAGAGAATCTGCTTGGCACGGCGCTCATAGTCCCACGCCTTTTCATGCTCCATGCGGGCCAGCAAATCCTCCAATCCCGGATTGCCGGGAGTTTCCATGCACTTTTCGTATTCTTTTATCAGCTCTACCGTACTATTGCCATGATGAAAACAAGCCTCCAGAACAGTAAGTTCTTCGGGATAAGAAGGGCTCTGCTCCAGATATCCTACACGAAGATCACGACGAAACGTAATATTCCCTTCATCGTACCCTTCCTTGCCTGCCAGAATATTCAACAATGTTGTTTTTCCACTTCCATTCTTAGCAATAAGTCCGATACGCTGTCCCTGTGCAATACCAAATGATATTTCATGAAACAACACCAAATCTCCAAACGACTTTGTCAGATTTTCGACTTGTAAATATGGAATCATTCTTTTTCTTCTAAAATATTAATTGTATAATTTAATTATCAAAGTACAGCTTCCACTTCAGAGCGAATCCGTTCATACTCAGCTTTCAGGTTGCACGGCTGACCATTTTTCACTTTATTCCAAATCAGTCGGGAAGGATACACCATCACATCAGTCTGGGCAAAACGCAAAGCCGGATACTCTTCTTTGCCGTCTATTACAGTTACCCAGTCCATTCCGTCCATTTCATTCACAAGAATAGCACCGAAAGCAAAACCGAAATTCTCCCACGCCGAGCGCTGATTTGCATTAAAGCGTCCGCTATCTATCACTTTCTGTATGCTTTCTATATCAGCCTCACTGGAAGTAAAATCTTTAGTCAGCTGTTTTTTTATGGTAGATACAGCCCAGTCGTATGCTTCATTGATCGCATTAATCTCGAGTACACGTACCGGAATAATTTCTTTCCATGGTTTATCCTTTGCACCACGTACATTCAGCGAAGCTATTATCTGCTCTGCGACTTTGATATTTTCTCCTTTAGGCACAGTAAACGAACATTCAATCGAAATATTTTCTTTACCCGTCACCCAAATGTGGGAAGTATACCACACACCGTTCTCCTGAAAACTTTCCGTCAGATATGCACAACTCCATTTGCCTACCTTGACCAATTTCACTCCACGGCTTTGCTGCATTTCATAATCAATACACTCTTGTGCATATGTATGACTTTCTCCCTGATAAGCTGATATACGGAAATTTCCCATCCATTTATCAGGATTATAAAACAAGAAGCTATCTTCTGTGTCTTCAAACTCACGCCAATCGGACGGATACTCCAATGAGAACCATGAACCGGGGGATATATATTTCATCATAACTGTTTGCTATTTTTACTGTACTACGTATAATTTTCGCTGTGAGGTTTTATCTCAGAATTACTTTACCGGCAGAATTTCAATCCAATAATCATCCGGATCATTGATAAAGTAAAGTCCCATTTTTTCATTTTCGAAACATACACAACCCATCTCTTTATGGAATTTGCGTACTTCATCGTAATCACCTTCTACACGCAGGCAAAGATGGCTTTCATTTTCTCCTAGCTCATAAGCTTCTGTATGGTCGCGCAACCAAGTAAGTTCGAGCAAGAAGTTCGAATGGTCATCAGCCATATACACTAAAATGAATGAACCGTCACTTGCTTCCTTACGATGTGATTCGTGTAATCCCAATGCTGTTTCATAAAACTTAATACTCTTTTCCAGATCAGTTACATTGATATTAAAATGGTCAAATCTTCCTTTTACTTGCATATTGTATATATTTTTTATTAAACTATAAATCTATTTCTTGCCCTCTTGAACGAAGCATAGGCATAGAAGCACCGTTTTTCTGAGCTATCGGCAGGAAAGCTGCTGCCTTATCGTATGCTTCATCAAAATGCATCGGTACAAAGATAGACGTTTTTATCTGTTCTACAAACTGACGCGCACCACGCATATATTCTGTACCCAAACGAGGATCAACAGGAAACATCACGACATCCATATTGCGAGTATAACTACAGATACAATCCAGTTCAAAAAGATAATCCCGCTCATATCCTTTCCATTCAGCTTCACTGCTTTCATCCATCCAGTGCCAGTTATTCAAGTCACCGGCATGAAATATTTTTTTGCCTTCCGCCTCAACAAGAAAAGATATACCCACATCTGTAGACCCGAAAGCATGCACCCGCAATACATCATCTGCATAGCAATCTCCCTTCTTCAACCATACAGTATCCGTTGAAAGAAGTTTCTCCTCATGCAAAATATCCTGCGAGAATATATACACTATATCAGGATGTTTTTCACGAAAGGTTAGTACCTCTTTATTAAAATGATCCGCATGACTGTGACTGGAAAGTACATATAATCTGCCGGGACGCTGCAACAATTCATCATGTACGATACCACTTGACGGAGAGGCAGAATCTTCAAAGTAATCGAAAATAATGGTATATCCTTCACCTAATAAGGCAAATCCACTATGATATAAATATATGAGTTTCATAAATATAAAGATTTACTTTCCGATAGGCTGTATATATGCACGGGTAGCCTTATCTATCTCCAAAAACATATAATTTACCTTTCCCGAATGTATCAGTTCTTCATTTTCTTTATAGATACGGGTAGCATATTCCTTCGACTTGTCAAACATAAACCGGGAAATACTTTCCTGCGATTTTCCGGCTACAGTGGAATCCAGTTTTTCCTCCGGAAAGAAATCATCCAGGTTTACATCACCTATCATCGAAGTTTCCAGAAAATGAATATTTTTATGCATGCGATCAGTATAATATCCTACAAACATATGTCCGGGAACACGCACCAGTATCGGATTTATATTGATTGCTTTCAGTAAAGATGCAAAAAGCACACTGCCATCTACACAATTAATTTGCGCCGACTGCAAAGCATCATCAAAAGTGCGAACACGTTGAGTAAAAACAACATTCGAAGACAAACTGCTGTTACTGATGGAGCTATATTTGAAGTTTCTTTTCTGCAAAACATACCACAATGCATATACCTGCTTGTCGACAACCTCTTCGCTCTTGCCTTGATACCCCCAAAAACGATTGACGATACGAGCATTCAATGCTTCACGTAAAATCTGGTCTATTTTAGGATTATCTTCATTCACATAAGCGGCAAAAAAATCTCCTGTATCGTGAAATTTCATGCGGCTGTCTATATATCCCAATAGGCATTCATTTATGCTCCGCACCGAAAATGTGTGCACCCTGCTACCCAATTCGCGTTTATTCAGTTTTAAATGCACAGAAACACTGACTGGAACAGCCTGTTCGTTTTCACGCAAAGCGTTATAATTCCATACAATATCCGGGAAAACCAAATATTCCTTTCCCGATTCGGGTAAAATAAACTCAGATACAGAACGTGAAAAGAAAGGTGTTTCGTCGACCTCTATTCTTAGCTTGCTATTGGTATAAGCACTTTTCACACGAACAGCGATGCACGATTTGGGATTACCCAAATAATTGGTATCAGCCGGAAGGATGAGATTCGCATCGGTTGTTGCCGTTGACAAAATCGTTACAGGAAATATATTCCCTCCCAATTCGTCGGAAATCTCAAAACCAGAACGAAATGGTTCATACCGATAAATATATATTCCCGTAACCAATAATATCACTACCGCCAACAGATAGGTAGAAAATTTCCACTTGTTGCCAATATGAGAAAAGAATTTTACTCCAATCATATTACTATATTTAAAATAATGTCATCCAGGAGAAGCATCAGCAACATCCTGAATGACAATACATCCAATGTAAATACTCAGATTATCTGACAGCAATACATTCAATTTCCACTAAAGCTCCCTTCGGCAAAGCCTTTACAGCAACAGCAGAACGAGCAGGGAAATCACCGTCAAAATATTTAGCATATACTCCATTCATTTCTGCAAACAATGACATATCTGCCAAAAAAACAGTAGTCTTTACAATATTTGCAGTAGTCAAACCAGCTTCTGCTAAAATATTCTTAATATTCTCGAATGACTGAGCAGTCTGTTCTGCTACCCCACCAGGAGCAAATTCACCAGTTGCAGGATCAACAGGAAGCTGACCTGACAAGAATACCATACCGTTTGCCTCGATAGCCTGGCTATACGGACCGATAGCAGCAGGAGCTTTTTCTGTAAAAATTACTTTCTTCATGTTGTTTTGTTTAGTTTTTAGTATAATAACTCAATGAATCAAATTCAACGCTAAAATAACACTTTTCTTACAAACTGAAGAAAAAAATAAAAAAAAAGGCAAGTCTATTGGATAATATCAGAAAAAGACGTAATTTTGTCAATGTAAAAACTTCTTTTTACTTACATCAAACTAAAAACAATCATTATAATCTGTAATTACTGATAGACGCATAGATAACGGCATATCCCGATTATTTGCCTGTGCGCAATCCTGCGTGCTGCGCTTTCAGATACTTACAAAATTCATTACAACATATTTATGTATAACATCATTCAACTAAATGACAAAGATTTGTCTGAATTGCAGCAGATTGCCAAAGAGTTGGGACTGAAAAAAACCAGTACGCTACGCAAGGAGGAACTGGTATACCGCATTCTGGACGAACAAGCTATCGTCGGTGCAACCAAAAAGGCGGCAGCTGCCAAAGCAAACGAAGAACGCAAAGAAGGACAGCCGCGCAAACGCTCACGCATCAGCGTAAAAAAAGAAGGCGACAAAGTGTACACAGCAACTAAAGACAAAGCACAAAAACTAGAAGCAAACACTCCTCCTTTGCCTGCACCTGCTCCAATATTCAAAGACGAAATATCTCAACCCGCAGAAGTTCAAACAGAAACAACAAATGCTGATACTGTTGCAGAAAAGCCTAAAGCAAAACGTGGCCGTAAGCCTGGCAGCAAAAACAAGACGACATTAGAAAAAGAACAACTATCAGCTCCTAAAGAAACAGAAAAACAGACTCCGGCAGTTCCAGCTCCCGTTCCTGTACCTATGGAAAACGATGATATGGAACTTCCAGCATTAAATCTCACAGGTGGTGATGATTTTATTCCAATCGAAGATCTTCCTTCAGAAAAAATAGAACTTCCTACTGAATTGCTGGGTAAATTTGAAGCTACAAAAATGGATACAGCTGCACCTGTACCTGCCGAAAAACCTGAAAAGGAAAACAAGCCTAACAATAATAAGTATCAAGCCCGTCAGCAGCGTTATAACAACAATAACAACCGCAACAACAATAACAATCAGGCAGGACGTCAACAGCAACAACATCAAAATACCAATCATCCAGCTCCTCAAAATACAACCGCTAATCTTCCTGCTCCACAGCCAGTCGTAGCAGAACAGGTTGTCCAACAGCCAAAACCGGTTGAGAAGCCTTACGAATTTGATGATATTTTATCGGGAACCGGAGTGCTGGAAATCATGCCTGATGGATATGGCTTCCTCCGTTCTTCAGACTATAATTATCTTTCTTCTCCTGATGACGTTTATGTATCTCAGTCGCAAATCAAATTATTCGGACTGAAGACTGGTGACGTAGTAGAAGGTACGATCCGTCCACCCAAAGAAGGAGAAAAATATTTCCCTCTGGTCAAAGTTTCAAAAATAAACGGACTAGACCCCGGATTGGTACGTGACCGTGTTCCATTCGACCATCTGACTCCACTCTTCCCTGATGAGAAATTCAAACTTTGCAAAGGATATGATGACAATTTATCAGCCCGTGTAGTTGATCTTTTTGCTCCAATCGGAAAAGGACAGCGTGCACTTATCGTTGCACAACCTAAAACGGGTAAAACTATATTGATGAAAGATATAGCCAATGCAATAGCTGCCAATCATCCGGAAGTATACATGATTATGCTGCTCATCGATGAACGTCCGGAAGAAGTTACAGATATGGCTCGTAGCGTAAATGCAGAAGTTATAGCCTCAACATTCGACGAACCTGCAGAACGTCACGTAAAGATTGCTGGTATCGTACTGGAAAAAGCAAAACGCATGGTAGAATGCGGACATGACGTAGTTATTTTCCTGGACTCTATTACTCGTCTGGCTCGTGCCTACAATACAGTATCTCCTGCATCTGGTAAAGTTTTATCGGGTGGTGTTGATGCAAATGCCCTTCATAAACCGAAACGTTTCTTCGGTGCTGCGCGCAATATCGAAGGTGGCGGTTCACTGACCATCATTGCTACTGCTCTGATTGATACCGGATCGAAGATGGATGAAGTAATTTTTGAAGAATTCAAGGGAACAGGTAATATGGAACTTCAGCTCGATCGCAATTTGAGCAACAAGCGTATTTTCCCAGCAGTCAACATCACAGCATCAAGTACACGCCGTGACGATTTATTGCTTGACAAGACAACATTAGACCGCATGTGGATTTTACGTAAATATCTTGCCGATATGAATCCAATAGAAGCTATGGATTTTGTAAAGGAACGTCTGGAAAGAGCCAAAGACAATGAAGAGTTTCTTATGAGCATGAATTCTTAACAAAACTGTTATATAGAAACGTTCAGGGCTGTATCGAATGATACAGCCCTTTTTTCATCACTAAAACCAGAAAAAACGACATACTTTATCTAACAGTAAATATAGAGATTCCATAAGATTTTTATATATTTGTAGTAACAGCATCCACGCAATTGTTCATATAAAATCTTAAAACTCTTCATGTTATGAAAAGGTTGTTTTTATTCATAGCTTTATTTGCCACAGTGTGGGAAATGAAAGCACAAAGTATCGGTGCCCCGTTTAGATGGGAAACTACATTGGGATTGAATGTTTCTGATCTTGGAGGTTTAGGTTCTCGTACAGGATTTCATATCGGAGCAAGATTTGAGATTCCCATTTTCGCAATGAATGAAAAGACATATATAAATGCAGGAACAATTTTGTCTTTAAAAGGCTGTTCTCAAAATCATAGAATTTTGGGAAGTATAAAAACAAATCCTTATTATTTGGATATCCCTATTCATTTCGGCTATAGACATTCCATCACGAGAAAAGTTTCAGTATTCGCCGAAGCCGGTCCATACTTCAGTATTGGCCTATTCGGCAAACACAAGATAGAACAAATATCAGCTACAGCAGATGGAGGCAGTGACCCAAATATCGTAAAAGAAGACTATACTGAGAATGTATTCGGCAGTAATGGACTAAAACGCTTCGATTTTGGATTAGGATTCAGAATAGGAGCAGAACTACAAAAAAGATATTCTGTATCTTTAGGATATGACTGGGGATTAATAGACGAATATACCTCCGATACAGATAAAAATAATACAAGCATTTATGAAACTCCTACTTTAAGAAATAGAAATCTAACAATTTCTTTAAGCTATAAATTCTAATAAAATATCAGCCCTCAACTCTAGAATCGGAAGACATTAAAAATGCCCCCAAAAGTTTAACTTTTGGGGGCATTTTCTTTAGAAATTAATCGTCTATATCTACAACTTGATATTTGCTGTCAAAGGTTATTTCCCAGCGAGTAGAAAGCTTCACTTCATATCCTTTATCTTTTCGCTCTATCTGTATTATTTTTCCATCCGGATAATTATTTTTTAAGAAAGTCCGGATAGGTTCTGGAACAATGGCAGAAGGAACTTCTGATTTCGTACATTTAACTTCGGTCCAATCACCTGACTTGTTAAACTCCAATTTTTCTCCATTAGTAAAAATTACGTCATAACTTTTACTCAAAAGACCTGACTCCATCTTAGCCAAAGCGATTTTATGGTTCTTAAAATAAGTGGTTATTAAAGTCTGTGCTTTCGTCGGTAATTGTCCTACATGAATTGGCTTATCGTTGTCTGCCCACAACATTGTCTGTATAGAAAAAAGACATACAAGTAAAAAAACTAACTTTTTCATATCGATCTGCTTTTTAGTGTTATTTTATCAAATTCTCATTATCGTATTGCAAAGATGCAAAAGGAATCTGAAAAGAAATTGAAATCAAAAAGGATATTTCTCTTTTTATTCTGAATTCTGCTTACTTATCGTAAAGATATGCCTGTTTTCTACATAAGTATAATCAATCTTCAAATGATTCGCTTTACAGATAGAATCCACTAAAGCCAGTCCAAGCCCTGTTGATCCTTCTTTTTTCTGACCTTGATAAAAGCGCTCAAAAATACGCTCCCTATCCAATGGCTTTTCTCCAGTATTGCTTATTTCAAAAGTATTTGCAGTGATCTTTATATAAATAAATCCACCATCTATATTATGTACAAAAGAATTTTTCAGCAGATTTGTCACTAATACAGAAACCAATGAATCATTCATTTCAACACAAAATGAAGAGTCTGTTGTTACTGTAACCGTAATGTTACGATAAGCATATACCTCCTTATAGTCGTCCAAATAATGAGTAAGAATATCATTCAGACAAACAGAACGTGTATCTGCAAACTGCCCGTTCTCTATTTTACACAGCAGTAATAAAGAACGATTCATACGAGTCAGATTTTCCAGTGTCTGATGAGTCTTTATCAATTCATTCAGTTGATGTTCAGTCAAAGTTTCATCTTCCATCAGCATTTCCAATCGATTACGACAAATGGCAAGAGGAGTCTGCATCTCGTGGGAAGCGTTACCTATAAATGTTTTTTGCTGCTCAAAAAGTTTCTCACCTCGCTCAGCAAATGCCATGGTTGCCGCATTCAGCTTACGAAACTCCGTAATTTTAGTAGTATTCTCCAATGGCTCATTTTTCTTTCCCAGCTGACTACTATCCAGCCATTTGAGCAATACGTACAATGGCTTCATATTTTTACGGAATACCCATATATTAATTGATAGAATAATCAGCAACAACAAAACATATAAAAAGATAATCCAGCCTAAGATAGCTCTAAGCAAATCAAGCTTTTCAATAGTTGGCGTATAAACGACCAACTCCATATAGCGTTCATCTTCTGTTCGGAAAATTGTTATCAAAACGCGAGCCGGCTCTGTTTCACTCTTTTCTGTGATAAATACCATTTCATCACGATACGTAATCTGAGGATGAGAAGCTGCATATGATTCGCTCACTTCATATAAATAATATTGATTATTCGAACCGTTACTGGCTGTTGGCATATCCTCTCCAGACAGAGCACGAATTATAAGTCCTTCCGAGTAATCTTCAAGCGTATCATCTACCTCATCGTTCACTTCCTCTACGACTGCCATATAAAAAAATCCAGCCCATACCGTCAGAACAACGATCAATGCTAAAGAGATACGCCACAGAACTAAATGAAAAAGTTTCATTCTACAACAAATTTATATCCAAAACCATAAACTGATTTCAACTCGGGAGTAGCTCCTGCATCTTTCAAACGTTTACGAAGATTTTTTATCTGAGCATATATAAAATCAAAATTATCAACCTGATCGATATGATCTCCCCACACAGATTCGGCCAGCGTATTTTTATTTACCAACCTGCCAGGACGCGACATAAAATAATTCAATATATCATACTCTTTCCGGTTTAGTTCAATTTCTTTTCCTTGAACCATAACACGAAAATCATCAGGGAAAAGTTCAACATTTCCTACTTGTAATTTGCGTTCCCCTTCACGTAACTTACGACGGAACAAGCTCTTAATACGTGCATGAAGTTCTGCCAGATGGAATGGTTTGGGCAAATAATCATCTGCACCTAAATCCAGACCATTTACCTTATCCTCTAAAGAGTCTTTAGCTGAAAGAATGATAACGTTTGTATGTTTTCCTAGTGCATGAAGTTCTGCCAACAAATCAAGTCCGTTTCCATCCGGAAGCATTATATCAAGCAAAATACAATCGTAGTCATAATCCTCAATTTTCTGTAATGCAGTACGGTAATCAGGAGCTTGGGACACTACATATCGTTCTTTTTCAAGAGAATGAGTTGTTATTTCTCTTAAATCGTTATCGTCTTCTACTATTAATATTTTCATAGCTGAATTCAACTTGCAAATGCAACAGAATTCTGATTAATAATTTGTTTAAA
>ENA-OPAL01001981-OPAL01001981.1-human-gut-metagenome-genome-assembly--contig:-NODE-1981-length-10713-cov-1.686996_pt1 | contig 10713 bp, 9 predicted proteins | sample MGYA00241057_ERZ501430 | MGnify/ENA primary metagenome ERZ501430 (study PRJEB25962, sample SAMEA2042506) | human gut metagenome | biome: human gut; feature: human-associated habitat; material: faeces...
GTTTTTCTGGTAATTCCACAGTGAAGTGTGACAAAGTCTACACCGTCTTCAGCGTGGAGACGGATGACATCAATGAAATCATGAGCAGTCAGTTCAGAGAGATCACGCTGGTAGTGGATCACGCTGTCGTACACCGGAACGGTTCCGATCATGGCAGGACATTCGTGTGTAAGTTTCTGACGGAATGGCTGTGTGTTGCCGTGACTGGAAAGATCCATGATTGCTTCTGCACCGAGATCAACGGCTTTCATGACTTTCTGCATTTCGATATCGTAATCCTTGCAGTCCCTGGAGACACCGAGGTTTACGTTGATCTTTGTGCGGAGCATGCTGCCGACACCTTCCGGATTCAGGCAGGTATGGTGTTTGTTGGCACAGATCGCAACTTTGCCTTCTGCGACCAGTTCCATCAATTTCTCAACCGGCATATGTTCTTTTTCTGCAACGGTTTTGATCTGCGGAGTTACAATCCCTTTGCGGGCAGCATCCATCTGTGTTGTGTAAGTTGTCATATAATATTTTCTCCTTTTATGTAAATGATAAGTGTTTGCATTGAGAGACGATAAATTCTGTGGTGGATTATCGTTAATTGATTCGTCCGAGCGTGTGATCAAGGGGACCGGAACCATGACCGAGGTTCATCTGCGATTTCAGAGCATCAGTGAGATACTGTTTGGAACGACGCACAGAAGCTTCGAGAGAAAAACCTCTGGCGAGGTTCGAGGCAATTGCGCTTGAAAGTGTGCAGCCGGTACCGTGAGTGTTTGGATTATCGACGCGTTCACCATGTATCCAGGTACTATGTCCGTTCGCATAAAGAAGATCGTTGGCATCATTAATACAGTGTCCGCCTTTCAGAAGGACGGAAACATGGAATGTTCCATAAAGTGCACGCGCTGCGTTTTCCATAGAAGCGGCATCTGTGATCTGCATTCCGGTGAGGGCTTCTGCCTCTGGAATATTTGGGGTGATGACCTCGGCGAGTGGAAAAAGCTCTTTCTGGAGAGTTTCTTCTGCGTCTTTGTTCATCAGGCGATGACCACTGGTAGATACCATGACGGGATCCAGAACGATGTGGCGGGCCTGATACTGACGCAGCTTGGAAGCTACGTGGCGCATGATTTCAGAAGAAGAGAGCATTCCGATCTTGACGGCATCCGGAAAAATATCAGTAAAAATGCAATCGAGCTGATTATCGAGAAATTCAGACGATGTTTCCTGAATGCCGTAAACACCGGTCGTATTCTGCGCAGTCAGGGCGGTGATCGCGCTCATTGCATAAACACCGTTCATAATCATTGTCTTGATGTCGGCCTGGATACCTGCACCACCGCTGCAGTCACTGCCGGCAATTGTTAATACAGTTTTCATAATGTTTTTGTCCTTATCATGTTTAGATATATTCAAAAGCTATATCGTTTTCAGCTGTTCGAGCAAACGTCTGACAGCGGAAGTTTTGTCTGCTGGTTTGAAAAGTCCGCTGATGACAGCTGCTCCGGCAATTCCGCTTCCGGCAAGGTATGGAAGATTGTCACTGTTTACACCGCCGATCGCCACGACAGGAATCTTTACGGCCTGACAGATCGCTTTCAGGGTTTCGATGGGAAGCTGTGATACATTGGTTTTGGTCGTACTTCCAAAGATGGCACCGCATCCGAGATAATCAGCTCCGGCAGCTTCGGCGGCAAGAGCTTCTTCAACATTATGGGCACTCCCGCCAATAATGAAATCTTTTCCAAGAAGATTTCGTGCTTTCTGGATGCCCATATCGGAAAGACCAACGTGAACACCGGAAGCACCGGATTTCTTTGCAAGATCCGGGCGGTCATTGATGATCAGAGGAACCTGATAACGATCACATAAATCTTTCAGAAGAGATGCTTCTGTCAGGATTTCTTCATCGGACATATGCTTTTCACGAAGCTGTACACAGGTAACACCTGCTTTCAGAAGCTCTTCTGTGACAGAGACCAGTGTTTCACCTGGTTTCAGCCAGCTCCGGTCAGTGACAGCATATAAATTTAATTGTCTGGCATTGATTTTCATAGATTTGTCTCCGTGTCAAAAATTTTTTCTTCCAGTACATCAAAAAGCTGTGTATGGAAAGTTCCGATACCACCATGGACGGCATCTGTCCGCTGTCCGGCACAATAAGCGACCTCTCTCCAGAGAGTTCCGGCGGCACAGGCTGCATCAAACGGTGAATCTGCGGTGCACAGGAATAAAGTGCAAAGTGCGGAAAGCATGCATCCACCGCCTGTAATGCGGCAGATTCTGGAATCACCGCCAGTAAGAAGCTGCGTGTTTTCTCCATCAGAGACAACGTCCATAGCTCCGGTGATCAGAACAGTTGTCCGAAAGAGATTTGCGGTTTGCTTTGCAGTAGAACAGACATCTGATTCGGTAAGATGCAGGGCACTTTCAACTCCACCATGGGAGCCGGGAGTAACACTGTCAGAAAAAAGAGCACAGAGAACGGCCGCTTCTTCCTGATTACAGCGGATCAGATCCGGGTATACCTGATCGAGCAGTTTTTTTATAGCTTTCTGACGAAAGATGCTGGCTCCGACACCGACCGGATCCAGTACTACGGGATGCCCGAGAACATTGGCTTCTTTTCCGGCATGGATACAGGCTTTGATTTTTGCATCGTCAGGAACTCCGGTGTTCAGGAGAGTTCCCTGACAAAATTCCGTGATCTCTGCCACTTCTTTGTCATCCTGCCCCATAACGGCACTTCCGCCGGCGGCCAGAAGAAGATTGGCAACATCCTGCATAGTCACCGGATTGGTGAGACAGTGGATTTTGGGCGCTTTCCTGCGGATATTTTGAAAAATTACTTCTATATTAGTAACATGTGGCATAGATTATCTCCTGACTGTATGAAGTATCTGGCTTTTTTCAAAAACGCGAAGCAGTACAAAAGCGAGGACACTTCCTGCGAAGGTTGAGATAAAAAACGGAAGCATGTACACTGTGAATCCAGCCGGTGCAAGTCCCATAAGCAGTTTTGCGACAGGGTATGCGGCAAGTCCGACGAGAATGCCGGTTCCGAGTGCTTCAGCACAGGTAGGAGCAAGTTTTCCGGTCAGGCGGAATACCAGTCCGCAGCACAGTGCACCGAACATACTTCCCGGGAAAGCAAGCAGGCTTCCGATGCCGAGAAGATTACGGATCAGGCTTGCGCAGAATGCGATTCCGACACCCCACCATGGACCGAGGATGACGGCGGCAAATACATTGACCATGTGCTGGACTGGGGCGCACTTGCTTCCGGCAACCGGGACGCTGATCAGACTTCCGGCAACTGCAGCAGCAGTCAGAACGCCGGCAATGGCAAGTTTCTGGGTTGATGTTGTTTCATTTTGGTTCATAATAACCTCCTGTTTTTCCTGAGGATAGATGGCAACAAAAAAGAAGATACCGCGCAGGTACCTTCTCAACTTGTCTGATATCAAAAAGAAAATCCAGATGGAAACTCTTTATGGGCATTCGGTATATCCCTACGTTGGCATTATCCAAATCAGGTTAAGGGTCGAAACGAAGAAGTTTCCTCTCAGCCGGCTTAAGGCCAACTCCCCTGTTTTTATTTACAGATATATTATATAGCCGGAAATGACAGATGGCAAGAAAAAAATCTGCTGCATTGAAAATAGAATGCACTTGTGCTATTCTGTAATGGAATATATCCGTTGGGAGAAACGGAGTAAATAACACATATATCCCGAGGCAGAGGAGGAAAATATGAAAGTATCAACACTATTAGAAGGTTTGGAATATATCTGCTGTCAGGGCAGTACAGGACAGGAAGTCACTACCGTTGTGTATGACTCCCGCAAAGTAGAAGAAAATTCGTTGTTTATCTGCATCCGTGGTGCGGTTGTGGACGGACACAAATTTGTACCGGATGTCATCGAAAAAGGTGCAAAAACTCTGATCGTTGAAGAAGAAGTTGAGGCTCCTTCAGATGTAACAGTGATCAAAGTTGCGGATACCCGTTATGCGATGGCATTTATTTCTGCAGCATATTTCGGTCATCCGGCAAAAGAACTCAAAACTATTGGAATTACCGGAACAAAAGGAAAGACAACGACAACTTACATGGTAAAATCGATTCTGGAAAATGCCGGTTATAAAGTTGGTCTGATTGGAACAATCGAGGCAATCATCGGAGATAAGCATATTCCGGCACACAATACGACACCGGAATCATATCTGGTTCAGGAATATTTTCGCAAGATGGCAGATGCCGGCTGTGACTGTGTAGTTATGGAGGTTTCTTCACAGGGACTGATGCTTCACCGTACACAGGGATTTGTTTTTGACTATGGTATTTTTACAAACATTGAACCGGACCATATCGGACCAAATGAGCATAAGGATTTTGACGATTATTTAAGATGCAAATCCATGCTGCTCCGTCAGTGTAAAGTCGGAATAGTCAATCGCGATGATGAACATTTCGAGAGGATCATCGAGGGACATACCTGCACACTTGAGACTTACGGATTTTCTCCGGAGGCAGATCTGCGGGCCGAGGATGCACATATGGTAGGTGGCAGAGGCTATCTTGGAATTTCCTATCAGCTCAAAGGTCTGATGGAGTTTCCGGTAGAGATCGACATTCCGGGTAAATTCAGCATTTACAATTCTCTGACAGCAATTGCAATCTGTCGTCATTTTAATGTTTCACAGGAAAACATCATTAAGGCGCTGAAAGTTGCAAAAGTAAAAGGTCGTATCGAGATGATCAAAGTATCTGATGAATTTACATTGATGATTGATTATGCACACAATGCGATGGCACTGGAGAGCCTTCTGACGACACTTCGTGAATATCATCCGCATCGTCTTGTATGTATGTTTGGATGTGGAGGAAACCGTGCAAAATCCCGCCGCTATGAGATGGGGGAAGTTTCCGGAAGACTTGCAGATCTGACGATCATCACATCCGATAATCCGAGATATGAGGAGCCACAGGATATCATCAATGATATTAAGATCGGTATTTCAAAGACAGACGGCAAATATGTCGAGATCTGCGACCGTAAGGAAGCAATCGCATATGCGATCCACCACGGAGAACCGGGGGATATCATCGTTCTTGCAGGAAAAGGCCATGAGGATTATCAGGAGATCAAAGGCAAGAAATACCCGATGGATGAGAGAGTGCTGATCGAAGAAATCCTTCAGGAGGATAAAGAAAGAGCAGAAAAATAAATGACTTATGCGGATATTATCGTGGACATATCCCACGAAAAAGTTGACCGCAGTTTTCAGTATAAAGTTCCTGAAGAACTGCAGTACAAACTGCAGGTGGGAATGGTGGTGACGATTCCTTTTGGAAACGGAAACCACGAACGAAAGGGCTATGTGATCGGTCTTTCAGATACACCGGCATTTGATACATCACGTATGAAAGAACTTACGGGTATCTGCAGCAGTGAAGAAACTACGGAGGAGAGGCTGATTGCGCTTGCCGTGTGGATGAAAAAACAGTATGGCTCCACCATGGTTCAGGCACTGAAAACCGTTCTCCCCGTGAGAGAAAAGGTCAAAGCCAAAGAAAAACGATATATCATATTGAATGTCAGCGAAGAAAAGGCGGAAAAAATTGCAGGGAAGCTGGAGAGTGGACGATGTAAGGCAAGGGCAAGGCTTGTGCGGGCGCTTCTTGAGGAAAAGAAACTCGATTATACAAAAGCATCCAAAGAATTTGGTATGACTGCCTCTGTTCTTCGTCCGCTTGCGGATGAGGGAATTGTTCAGGTTGTGCAGGATGAAGTTTACCGCATGACTGTAGACGGGGCGAACATTCCGCATGAGGAACTTTCAATTCTTACAGAACCGCAGCAGGAAGCTTTTGACCAGATTCAGGAAGAATGGAAAGCAGACCCTCCCCGGCCGGTTCTAATTCATGGAGTCACCGGAAGCGGCAAGACACAGGTTTATATGAAACTGATCCGTCAGGTGATCGATGAGGGAAAACAGGTTATTGTGCTTGTTCCGGAGATTGCGCTGACATATCAGACAGTTCGGAGATTTTACGGCTGGTTTGGTGAAAAGGTTTCCGTACTGAATTCCCGTCTGTCCGCCGGAGAACGCTACGACCAGTTCAAAAGAGCCAAGCGCGGTGAGATCCAGATTATGGTAGGACCGCGTTCGGCGTTGTTCACACCGTTTTCAAATCTCGGTCTTATTATTATAGATGAAGAACATGAGCAGTCCTACAAGAGCGAAAACAGTCCGAGGTATCATGCGAGAGAGACTGCACTTTACCGTGCACAGATGGAAAATGCCCGCCTTGTCCTCGGTTCGGCGACACCGTCGCTGGAAGCCTATACGAAAGCGAAGAATGGTGAGTTCCGTCTTGTAAAGCTTAAAGCCCGGTTTGAAGACCGACCGCTTCCGAAGGTAAGCGTTGTAGATCTCAGAGAAGAATTGCGGGAGGGAAATCGTTCGGTTTTGAGCCGCAGTCTGACAAATGCTATCGAAAACCGACTGGAATGCGGAGAACAGGCAATTCTTTTTCTGAACAGGAGAGGGTATGCAGGATTTGTTTCCTGCCGTTCCTGTGGTGAAGTTCTGAAATGCCCACATTGTGATGTGGCTTTGACGGAGCACAATAATGGCAGACTGGTCTGTCACTATTGCGGATATGAACAGCCACGGGTGGAAAAATGTCCGGTATGCGGTTCGCCTTATATCGGAGGATTTAAGGCAGGAACGCAGCAGATCGAGCAGGTTCTGCACAAGAATTTCCCAAAAGCGCGTATCCTTCGTATGGACTATGACACGACCAGAGCAAAAGGCAGCTACGAAAAGATATTGTCTTCGTTTGCAGCGCATGCGGCTGACATCCTCGTCGGTACGCAGATGATCGTCAAAGGACACGATTTTCCGGACGTAACACTGGTAGGGGCGCTTGCAGCAGATCTTTCCTTAAATGCAGCAGATTACCGTTGTGCGGAGCGGACGTTTCAGCTTCTGACACAGGCGGTAGGCAGATCGGGACGTGGAACGAAGCCGGGTGAGGCAATCATTCAGAGCTATCATCCGGACCATTACAGTATCCGGACCGCGGCAGAACAGGATTATGAAGCGTTTTATCAGGAAGAAATGGCATACCGCATGCTGATGGATTATCCGCCGGCGGCGCATATGCTTTCCGTGTTGGTATCAGGCGAGAATGAAGAGCTTCTGGAGCAGGGAATGGATTATCTTGCGAAGTTTGTGGAGCGGATCGCTTCCAGATATCGGATCCATGTGATTGGCCCTGCGTATGCGGCGGTCGGAAAGGTGAATGATATTTACCGTAAGGTTCTGTATCTCAAGCACAGAGATGAACGCATCCTAATGGATATCAAAGATAAAACAGAAAAGTACATTGAATTAAATTCCGGATTCAGGAGACTGTATATACAGTTTGATTACACTTAGGGTTAGAAAGTAGAAAATTACATAAGATAAAAAAGAGAGGAAGAAATAAAAATGGCAATCAGAGTAATCAGAACAGAAGAAGACCCGGTTCTGCGCAAGATCAGCAGACCGGTAAAAGAAGTAACACCGAAGATCATAACTTTGATCGACGATATGCTTGATACAATGTACGAGGCAATGGGCGTTGGTCTTGCAGCACCGCAGGTCGGCATCCTGAAACGTATCGTTGTAATCGATATCGGCGAGGGACCGATCGTTCTGATCAATCCGGAGATTCTGGAAACTTCCGGAGAGCAGACCGGCGATGAGGGCTGCTTAAGTGTTCCGGGAATGGCTGGTCAGGTAACAAGACCAAACTATGTAAAAGTAAAAGCCATGGATGAGGACATGAATGAAGTGATTTATGAGGGAACCGAGCTTCTGGCACGTGCATTCTGCCATGAGATCGACCACCTCGACGGAAAAATGTATACCGACCTGGTTGAGGGCGAACTGCACAGAACCAGTTATGACGAAGAAGACTGAGCTGGTATTTACAAGCAGACCCGTGTATTACGGAGAAAAGAGGAGACTACTATATGAAAATTGTTTATATGGGAACACCGGACTTTGCAGTGCCGCCGCTTGCCGCACTTGTAAAAAACGGATATGAGGTTACCGCTGTAGTAACGCAGCCGGACAAACCAAAAGGAAGAGGAAAGACACTTCTGCCGACTCCTGTCAAGGAAGAGGCAATGAAACATGACATCCCGGTCTATCAGCCGCTTAAGGTACGTGATCCGGAATTTGTAGAAACATTAAAAGAACTTGAGCCGGATATGATCGTGGTTGCTGCATTTGGCCAGATTATTCCAAAGACGATTCTGGATATGCCCAAATATGGATGTCTGAATATCCATGCATCCCTTCTTCCGAAATACAGAGGAGCCGCACCGATTCAGCAGGCTGTGATTGACGGAGAAAAAGAATCTGGGGTGACGATTATGAAAATGGGTGTCGGACTGGACACCGGAGATATGATCTCCCAGGGAATCGTACCGCTTGCTGCGGATGAAACGGGTGGAAGCCTCTTTGACAAACTGGCAGAGGAAGGCGCTGAACTTCTGATCCGTACGATCCCGTCTATCGTGGATGGAACTGCGGTCTATACGAAACAGCCGGAAGAAAGCCCGACTCCGTATGCGGCAATGATCAGTAAAAAAATGGGGCTGATGGATTTTTCAAAGAGTGCCACAGAGCTGGAGCGACTGGTGCGTGGAATGAATCCATGGCCGAGCGCCTATACTTTCCTGAACGGAAAGACACTGAAGGTGTGGAAATGCTCTGTTGAAAGTGAAAATTGTGGAAAAGAGGCACCGGGAACCATCACCGGTGTGGATAAAAAAGGAATTCATGTAGCCTGTGGAACAGACAAGCTGGTTCTTGAAGAAGTACAACTGGAAGGCAAGAAGCGGATGGAGACAGATGCTTTTCTTCGCGGCTATCAGGTAACAGAAGGTATTATGCTGAAAGATCATAAGGAGTGATGCGGATGTACGGATATGGTTATGGATATTACGGATTCGACTGGACTTATATACTGCTGATTATCGGAATGCTGCTGTCACTTGCTGCATCCGCAAGGCTGAAGAGTACTTTTTCCTATTACAGGAGAATACGGAGTGCCTCAGGGCTTACCGGTGCAGAAACAGCAAAAAGAATCCTGCAGGCAGCCGGTATCACAGATGTGCATGTACGTGCAATTTCCGGAAGTCTGACGGACCATTATGATCCGCGGACAAAAACAGTAAGCCTTTCCGAAGATATTTACGGACAGACTTCACTGGCGGCTGTGGGTGTTGCTGCCCATGAATGCGGACATGCCATTCAGCATGCGATTGGTTATGCACCGCTTGAATTCCGAAGTGCGATTGTTCCGGTGGCAAACTTTGGAAGTACACTTTCTTGGCCGCTTTTTCTGATCGGGCTTTTTTCAGGAATCCGTCCGCTGGTGACAGCAGGTATTGTACTTTTTTCACTGGCAGTACTGTTTCAGCTTGTGACACTTCCTGTTGAGATCAATGCATCCTCACGTGCATTAAAGATGCTGCAGAGTACCGGAATCCTCGGGACAGACGAGACACGCGGGGCAAGAAAGGTACTGACCGCAGCTGCAATGACTTATGTGGCAGCGCTGGCAGCTTCCATATTACAGCTTTTAAGACTTTTGATACTTGCAGGAGGACGAAGAAGGGATGACTAACGGAATTAATACGAGAGAGATGATACTGGAGATTCTTCTTCAGATCAATGAAGAGGGAGAACACAGTCACATTGCAATTCGCAATGCACTCTCCAAATATCAGTTCCTTCCCAAACAGGAGAGAGCTTTTATCACAAGAGTGTGCGAGGGAACACTGGAATACAGAATACAGATTGATTATATTATTAATTCCTTTTCGAAAATTCCTGTTGATAAAATGAAAGCACCAATACGTGAAATATTACGAAGTGCTATCTATCAGATGAAATTCATGGATCGTGTGCCGGACAGTGCCGTCTGCAATGAGGCGGTAAAACTTGCACAGAAAAAAGGTTTTTATAATCTGAAACCTTTTGTAAACGGCGTTCTTCGGACTGCGGCAAGACAGATGAATGAACTGGAATACCCGTCAAGAGAAGAGAATCTTGTCCGCTATCTGTCCGTTCGTTATTCCATGCCGGAGGAGCTGGTAAACCGCTGGCTGGAAGATTATGGTGAGGAAACTGCCGAAAAAATACTTGCAGATTTCCTTAAAGAAAAACCAGTGACCATTCGCTGCCGTACATATTTGAATTCTGTTGATAAAATTTGCGACAGCCTGAAAAATCAGGGAGTTACCGTCGAACCGGCGCCATATCTTCCTTATGCAAAGCGCATTTCAGGATACAATCATATCCTGGCGCTTGATGCATTTATTCAGGGGAAAATCCTTGTACAGGATGTAAGTTCTATGCTTGTGGCGGAGATTGCAAACCCGTCCAGAGGAGATTATGTCATTGACATGTGTGCTGCACCGGGCGGAAAGAGTCTTCATATGGGAGATAAGATGGAAGGGTTTGGTACAGTAGATGCCCGTGATATCAGTCAATACAAGGTGAATCTGATCGAGGAAAATATTCAGAGAACCGGTTCTATTAATGTGCAGGCAAAAGTGCAGGATGCCACACTGTTTGATGTAGAATCCGAATGTAAGGCAGATATTGTTCTTGCAGATGTACCATGCTCCGGCTATGGTGTGATAGGCAAAAAAC
>ENA-OPAL01001991-OPAL01001991.1-human-gut-metagenome-genome-assembly--contig:-NODE-1991-length-10656-cov-4.279502_pt1 | contig 10656 bp, 15 predicted proteins | sample MGYA00241057_ERZ501430 | MGnify/ENA primary metagenome ERZ501430 (study PRJEB25962, sample SAMEA2042506) | human gut metagenome | biome: human gut; feature: human-associated habitat; material: faeces...
CCCCAGCCGCCAGCGATGATGGCACGCTGCAGGCTGCCGGCAACGGCCGGATCCATCTCGAAGAACAGCACCGACTTCTCCTGACGGCGGAAGAAGAACGACATGTCCGGAATACGATCCATGCAGAGGAGGATGCGCCGGGTGGCCGTGGAGACCCTGCCACCATCCGTCATGCGGATGTAGGACTTCACCAGGTGGTTCATCACTACCGTCATGTCGGAAAAATGATAGTCGGCAACCTTCCCGCGGAACAGTTCATGAAGCAGAACGGGCAGCTTCACAACGTAGTTGTAATACTCCTTTCTCATGGCTCACTTGCTTGAAGGTTTCCAGTCCACTGTTATAATCGCATCCAGCTCACCGCTGCCGCCACACACCGGGCAGGATACATGCACGTCCTCGCGGCTGCCCTCTTCCGTTCCCCAGAACCAGCCGTTGCCCTTGCAGTAACCACACTTGTGGCCGGTACTGACGAAGTTCTCACGGTTAGGGCCCTTACACATATAGGCGGGAGGACAAATCTCCAGCTGTTTCTTTATCCTGCTCATGCCTGGCCTCCTTTCTGTTTCGGTCCCGCCACATTCCAATAGTCATAGGCGCCCTTCTCCCAGATTGTGTATTCACCAGTGGCCCCCTGATAACGTCCCTTACTGAAGGCGACGTAGCCCTCTACCCATATCTTCAGGTCGGCATCATACATCACGCTCGTGGCCGCATCACCTTTAGGATTCTTGCCACGGGCATGGCTGATGAAAACAAACAGCTTGTCCGGAAACTCCTCCTTCAGCTGGATATAGTCACGATACGTCATCTGTGTGTATTGGAAGCTGTCAATGATCACGATGTTGAAACTCTTATGACGCCGGAGCCTGATCTTCAAGGTGGGGATGTCCTCCTTGATGAACGCCAAATGGCGGCTTACCTCGGCCATACCAAAGCGCCGCAGGTTATTCTGGACTGTCAGAGAAGTTCCTTCCTCCAGGGAGTTGAACGCCACACGGTCATACTTGCAAAGTTCCTTGCAGAGCTGCATCACGAAAGAGGTCTTACCGTTACCGCTGTTGCCCCACACGAACCAGCAGCCCCGGACTTCCGGAGTGTCGAAGGCATCCTTCCATTTCCCTTCGAAAGGGAATACGTCATACTTCTTGTTCAGGATGTCCCTGACATTCAAGGCACGTCTCATGCCCGCTTTTTTATTATCCTTTTTCTCTTCTTCCATGGTCAGAACAGTGTTAGTTGTCGGATATTGTCAATTCGGTCAAGTACGGCCTGCCGTGCGGCACCCCGCAGTTTCTCGTGGCAGAGCATCCTGCCGAGTGCCCACAAAAGGGCATTCTCACGGGTGGCAAACTGTCCCCATTTACGTCCCGGGTTGAAACCACCGCCGGAACCGCCCACCTCCATGTGAACGCCGGCAACCCACCAGCCGTCCTGCTGTCCCACAAGGGCGTCCAGGTAGTCGCGACCATTCCGGTAAACGGTCACCGTCTCGTATTCCCTCAAGACTGGGTAATCGCTCCAGGGAGCGGGAAGCTGCTCGCGACCGTCGATCTTTAAGTATTCAAATTTGTTTTCCATATCCTTAAAATTACGTTTGAACGGTATTTGAACGGGGGTCATTCCCCCGTCATGCGTTTCACCTTGTGAATGGACTTCCTCACACGCCGCAAATCAAAGTCACATGTCGAAGCCTCCTTTATCACCTTATCGATGTCTTTCCTGTCAGTCACACCGTTGGCGGAACAGATCGCAAACACGTCGTTCACGTCCGTAGGCTCCAACTCATAAAATTTCCGTCCGATACGGCTGTAGAACTCCTTGTAGCCGGGCTTCTGGTACCGCAAGCCGTTGCTGATGCGCTTGGCAATATAATCGGTACTCAAGAACACGACACCGCATTTCTCCTCCAGCTTGTTGTACAGGCTGATGAAATAGTGGAACACCGGTTCGGTCAGCTTGTCCGCCTCGTCGAACACCAGCAGGGGCGCGTCCATCTGGATGATGTCATCCAATATAAGCCCCCACACCTCACGGATATTATACCCTTCGGTCCGGATTCCGACCGTACGGGCGATCTCGCGGACAAAGTCACCTTTCTTCATGTCCTCAGAGCAGAGGATATAGAAAACCTCCTTATGCTCCTGGAGGTAAACACGGGCGGTGGTACTCTTGCCACAACCGGCCTCGCCGGTCACCCAGGTAACATTGCGCCAGCGCTGCGCATCGGAGAGTACAGCCGTGATCTCCTGGTAAGCACCGGTCTCCACGATCTGCCAGCCGGTAGCGCTTACACCACCGACCTGCGAGGCGACATTACGGAACATCTCGTCGCTGATATTCTCATAACGGCCATTCAGGATATTGCTAACAGTACCTACACTAACCCCCTTCAGGCTGCCAGCAGCCTTCGTCTGGCTCGGGTATTTCGCCACGTAAGCCCGGAGGCTTTCACTGATGGCGTCCTTTTCTTTCATTGTAATTTCCATAATCAATATTTTTTATCTTGTTATAAATCTGTTCCTTATAATTTCCCGACCACCTTGCGGATGCTCACTTCCTTCTTCTCAAAGCTGTCCCATGTCACGTTGCTGATGACTTTCATGTCTCGGCCGATGGAAGGACGGGCCGGCTGGCTGTATTTTCTTGTGCGACGGTCAATCTGGCGTTGCGCCTCCTTTCCGAGACCTTTCAGGTCAGGGGTACGCAGACCGTTCTGTTCCGGTGCGACACCATGTTCGTACTCGATGTCCTTGGCAACGACCTGGCGGTTTATACGCTCGTTGATGACGGCCTCCTGCTGGGCGCGGATGAAACGTTTCTCGGCTTCCGTCTGCTCCTGCTGGGCACGGTGGATCATCAGCGGGAACGAAGCCACACACTCAAAGCGCATCGCTCCGCCCTTATCCTTGTACAGCAGACGTACGCTGCTCATGTCATAAGGATCGTACTGGACATAGAACTTCTTGTAGGTGTTACGTCGGCGCCATTCCAGATCAGGCTCACCGGGGGCGGAGAAAACCTCGTAAGGGTATTTCTTTCCCTGTACCGTGATCTCGATACCGTTGGCGGTGAACAGCGACGGTTTCTCGGTCGTGTACCAGAACATCTCCACCATATCCGACACACTTACCGCATCGGTAGCCTCGTTCACGCTGGTATTGTACATCTCAATCCGGGAGATGCCGGTGGCAGGGTGTTTCATTGAATTCCACTGCTCACGGGCGGCGGCATACTGTTCCTTCAGTTCCTCCAATGTGGGGAGGGAGTCGATGTTCGCGTTGATGAATTCCAAATTCGGACGGCTTGTATCTCTCTTTGCCGTAATATTCTGCCCGGTGAAACCGAAACGTTTCTTCAATACCTGGCTCTGGAAGCGGTAGAAAATGTTCTCAATCGTCTTAGATTCGCCATTATACGGAGCTGTCGGGCGGTGGATACGGCTGATCTTCGAGAAAAGGCCCAGCGCCGCGTTCTTCTTATGACCGCCCTGGTTGTCGCACACGATCTCGTAGGGTTTGTGCCGGCTCGTCTGGATAGCCATGCGGAAAGCATGGTACTGGGCGATATAGTCCTCGTTGTCGCTGATGTAATAACCGAGCAGGACTTCACTATAGGCATCCACCACCTCGTACACGCTTGTAGTGCACTTGTTTCCGTTCTCGTCACGATAGTAGAGGTTCAGCTTCGTGCCGTCGCCATACCAGAGGCTGTCACGACGGCCCGGAAGGATGGTCCGGTGCTTGCGGTCATAACGCTGGTGTGCCTTCATTTCCCCATAAACGGCATCGTACCACAGAGGTTCGACACGCGGGCTGTTGAACCATTCGCGGAGGCTGCGGGGACTCTTCAGGGGCTTCCAGCCACGTTCCGGAGCGACACGGTTGTACTCCTCGAAGATCTCCATGTCAGTATAAACCGGAACGCGGCTGCGTTTCAATGCTACAAGGTAACGCCCGCCGTCCTCCTCGATCTTCAGCGTGTTGCTGTTGCCGTATTTACCGCTCACAAGCACACCGTAGTTGTCGGGACGGAACTTGTTTATCAGGGCTTTCAAACGCCCCACACTGCCCGGAAGACTGTGCCCGTACACCGGACGCCATTCCTCACTCGTGACAAGCAGAAGTTCCCAAAGGTTACGGCGGAAACCGGTCAGCTTGTTATTGGATGAACTCAAGCGTTTGAACTCTTCCATCAACGCGTTCAGCACCGAAGCGTTCCAGGTGTATTCCTTCTTCACATCCTCGGGAAGAGCGACCATCTCACCGTTCTTGTCGTAACGGTAATCCTCGAAAAAGTTCTCGGCCTTCTCGTCTTTCTTCACTATGTTACGGATCATTTCCTGTCTCATTTGTTTCTCGGGTTCGCCATGACGCTCAACCCAACGTTTCTTGTATTTCTCGGGAAGGGAGGAATAGGCATACAGAGCCGGATTATTTTCACCACCGCCACGGGAAACGACATCCAGTTTTTCTCGGGACAGCTGGCTATTCAAAGTGCCTTTGGGCATTATATCCAGCAACTCTTTGTAAGTTACACACAATATATTATCAAAGTATTCCATCTCCCAGCTTGATTATCAATCCTCTAAATCATTCAAAGGGACATGCTTCTTCAGCAGCCGCACGGAGATCCCGAAATTCAACACTACGAGAAGTTCCAGCAGCGGATTAATAAAAAAAATAGAGAGCAGGATCCCGAAACTCATACAGAAGTAAAGCACGCAAAAGCGCTGTTTTCGTTTCAGACGAGCAAACCAGTGCAGCTGGTCGCTGAACAATGTCATCAAATCATTTTTCATGGCTACTTGTATTTTGAGGATTACCACCTACTTTGGATCCACCGCGCTCAATGGCGAGCTTACGAATGGAACGGGCCAGTTTGCTGTTCTTACGGAAGGCAAGCGCATGACTCACCATCACGTTTGTACAGCCCATCAGTTCGGCAATTTTATTCACCTCACCGTATTCTACAACTATTCGTTCTTTCATACTATCTAATATTTAAATTATCGTAGTGGGCAGTCGCGGATTCGAACCGCGGACCATAACCTCTCCATTATAGGAGTTTAGTTTGTTCTACCAGCTGAACTAACTGCCCGAGAAAATTATTAAAGCTCCTTTATCGCATCCTCCGGAACACATATTACAGTCCAAACCTGACCATTTTTCATATAATCGATATTATATTCCCGCACGAACGTACAAATGTTATAATCCCAGTCACGAACTATACCATCAATGATCTCACCATTTCTCTTGGTGATTCTCACACTTTGTCCCTTTTTAAATTTTACTTCCATTTTGCTTCTTTTTAAATTCTCATTGTTACCTCAAGCCTTTTTTGTAGCTTTGGGGCGTGTTTAAACTTTAATCACGTGGCAAATATAGTCTAAGTTTCTTAGACAACAAAGTGTTAATCCAAATAATTTAGATTTATGAGCGTTTTTTCTAAGAATCTTAGATATCTAAGGGAGAGTAGGGGACTTAAATTAGATGAATTTGAGTTTCTGGGCATCAAAAAAGGTACAATGTCAAACTATGAACTGGGTAATACAGAACCTAAATTGAGTTTGTTATGTGAAATATCTAAGTTTTTTAGAATATCAATCGACGACTTTCTTTTAAAAGATATAGAAGCCGAAAAAATTACACCAGTAGTAACGGAAACAGCTCCTCCAGAAACAGCTAACAATAATTTTAGGGAGCTTCTGGATGTTTTAAGGGAAAAAGACTCCACCATTCGAGAAATGGCAGAGGAAATAGGGATGCTCAAACAGACAATTACACAACTTAAACAGGACAAGTCGGGGCGTGTTTCGGATGCAAGCGATTCTACGGTTGCCAATGCCATCTAAAACGTGTTTTATGGGGAAAGGGAGGTAAAAACAGTTAAATCACTATTTTACAGCAGAATATATAAAAATACAGGGGAGTAAATAAATATTATCTATATACAATTTACCCCCTACAATATTATAAAAACCGATGAATACCAAATAAAAAAAAGATATTTCCCCGTTTTATTAGAACAAAATAGGCACAAAAATGAATAACCAAATGAATAAGCAATCAAAACATTTCGTTTTTGTAATAGCTTAAATGAATAACCAAATGAATAAGCAAGTGAATAACCTTTCCACTTTTTAAGACGTTCAAAGCGTTCAAACGGATAAATACAGCCTTCCATCATAGTTTGACACTTATAAGGGCAAAAAAAGCCGCTTTTGCGGCTTTTAATTGCGTTCTAAGGCATTTTATCCCTTTCTGGTACATGTTATCAAGCGAGACTGAATAATCATTGCACGTTTCGTGTATTTGGCAATGTCATCAACCAGTCCAGCATGTAAAAGACTACTCTTAGTGATTCCGACCTGTTTCTCCGTCAGAGTTTCAAAAATGGCCGATATACTACCAAAGTAGATGTTCTTTTTCTCAAAAATCAAATGTACATGGATAACTTTACTCATGATATATAGTATTTATTTCACTGCAAATATACCAAATATCAGCTATATGGAATAATTTTAATAAATAAAAATAGGAGAGAAGCGAAGCGCTCCCCTACTCCACTTGCATAAATTACACCATTTGGTTATCTTTGTATATGGAAGTATGGCCTGGGCAAAGCATCGGAGTGAAATAATACCATACTGCCTGAATTCTCCCCTACTCCACTCCTAATGTAAAGAGATTCATTTGAACGGCGTTCAAACAAGGTTCAAATGTAAGCTCGATGTAAAGCGATGTAAACGCTTCGTTTTTCCACCCAGCTCACTCCTACCCCGTTCTAACGCTTTGAAAACCAAAGCAATCAGATATTTTCAGACCGACCGAACTTTGACACGCATCGTTTCTCCCCCCTTAAATGCAGCCGTTCCACAACACAATACTAAAAAACACGACAATACAGTGATTGCCGTCTTGTAAGGTCTCAGAGCCTGCTGTCTGAACAGACTGAGTCTGCGGGTCAGGCCGATGGAACCTACTGTCGATTTTTTCCCGGTTGGGATGATGAATCCCAGTTTCGGCCCGTTTACGGAAAGCTGTATTTCATCACCATTCTGCAGGTACCATTCTGTTTTGATGGGCCGTCCATTCAGGAAGGTGGAGTTTGTCTGCGAAATCTGTACCAGTTTCCATGTATCTCCCTCTCTTACGATAGCCGCATGACGACGGGATACCGTCTTGAAACTTTCATCGAAGCGTACCTGGCAGTGTGAGTCACGTCCCAATGTAATGTTGTCTACAATGATTTCCTGACATTCACCGGCACGATGATATTTACTGCTTACTTTATGCTCCAGTATATAATACTTTTTTCCCCCCGGAGCAAAGATTGACCCCATTCCGGCTCCTACTGATCCGGAAAAGGTATTTTTATAAGGTTTAGTAGTTTGACCAGCCATAGTTTGATTAGTTTATTCGTTATACTTCATTTTAATATGCTTCTGCACGTAGTTTCGTATCTCCAATTGAAATGATATCACCCGGGCTGAAAGGAAGTCCGTTAATCGAGACTTCCCTAAGTACCGTTCGTCGATTTCCTCCATCCGCCGGTTTCATATCTATCCCATTGTCCATCCCTGATAACCCAGGAACCAATATCATAATCCAGTTCCAGCGTACAATGCTTGCGGGATATATAACTGCTGTTTTCTTCCCGGATAGCGATATCGTTGTATACACCTTCATCCATCCGTCCCATACGTAAGATGGAAGATTCTCCGCGGAGCATGTCATCCAACTTATATACCCTGCCGAATTCCTCTCCCTGCATGATACGGAGCAAAACACCATTGATAATCCTTGTCTGGAAATCCTTTCCTTCTTCCACAATCGTTTGTTGCACACGTTGAACTTGCGGAACAAGTTCCAGTACCTCCTCTACATTCTGAAGCCGACCGTGAAAATTAGGTATGAGGCATCCGTCAATCAACTGATACCACTCTTTACCAGAAGGAGCACTCAGCAGAGAATCCTTGTCCCAATCACCGTTCTTACCGCGGCGTAAGTAACTCACCAGATCCCGCTCCAGAACCAGTTGTCCGAAAGGCAGACAGTTCGTAATGAGTTGATACATCATTACTCCAAAAGAAAAAATATCGGTAGTAGGAAGAACAGTAGCGTCTTTACGCGGATTCAACTGTTCAGGTGGCATATAGGCATATGTTCCGAATATCTGCTTAGGCTTTCCCAGAATATTCCGCTCCGTCATTCGCTTGTTTCTATCGCCGGATATGCCAAAATCCGTCAGTGCATAGTCACCGTTCTTCTTCACCAGAACATTCTCCGGCTTCAGATCCCGATGTACTTTCCCACAGCTATGCAACGCTTTCAGGCCATACAATACATGAGTAGCTACTTTAGACAAATCCACATATTGCTGGGCCATGACACTCAACAGGTCACCGTTAGGACAATACTCCATCACGATGTACGGATTTCCGCTTACAGCACCGTGTGCAATGGAATGAACCAGGTAATTGCTGTCTATACGTCCGGTCTCGAACTCCATGTCAAAACGTGCCATCAGCGAAGCCCGGATTTCAGACGGAACCTCCCACAATTTCAGAAGTTTCAGTGCATACAGTTCACCGTTAGGGTCTGTCACAGCATATACCTTCCCGAAAGAGCCCTCTCCCAGTATCTTTTGAACTTGAAATTGATGATCAATTCTGTCACCTATAAAGAAATCACATCGCTGAACAACAGACATCACAATAAAGATTTATTCATGGAACTCAAACAACCGGTTTCCCAGTAAAATGATATCTCCGTCATGTAATTCGATACGCTGGGCAGCCTGCACAAATGTAGTTTTCTGTTCACTTTTGTCTTCTATATACCAGCGTCCGTCTATACGGGTTACAACAGCCTGCTGGCGTGACGTAATGGACGAATTATTAGGTTCCGTATTTGCACGGTTCAAAGAGATTTCCTTCCCTTCGTATTCCTGTTCCTCCAGTTCATGCCGCTCATTCATGCGTCTGATCGGTTTCAATGCAAATGTAGGTTCCATCTCCATGTTCATCATATAGGGATTGATGGTTCCACGGAAACCGGTCGGTCTGTTCTCATCCGGATTCATTCTGGTCGGACGTAAATGGGGATCCCTCGGCTGCGGTTCATTGACCGTTACAGTAGGCTGTCTCTGAGCTGCTCCCCCACCCTGCGAAACAGGGAACTTGCAGTTCGGACATTTTTCTGTCCCTATACGTACAGGGTAGCCGCACTTCGGACACGGCTTGGTTTTTTCTTCAGCTATTTCATCCTGCTTGTTGTCTGCAGGATACGGTTCACGCATACCCTGACCGAAAATGTCCTCCTCACATACTGTCTTGTTCAAAGAAACATTTTCTCTCTGAGGTTCACTACCACCCCCGTCTCTTTCCATAGAATCATCATCCGCACTTAATGGAGCATGACATTTCACACAAACTCTTTCATTAGGCTTGTTAGGCCAACCACAATTCTTGCATCTCATAATATACTGTTTTAAGGAATTTCCATATAGCATCCGCTTGTCTACCTGTCGGACGAATCAGATTTTTCGTTTTCTGACGGAACAAGTTCTATAAAAGCCGTCGGAATATACGCCGTAGCCACCAGACATACCCCCGGAAGTTCTATCACTACCCGCTGCTGCCCACATATCATAACCTGCTTTGGTTGAGATAAAAAGTTCACTGCCCTGCCACTCTGGCCACTCTTCCTTCAATACCGGCAAAATCGCCGTCAATAATCCTTACCCTGTCCCCGCTCTTGTAATGGCAATGCTGGGATTCCACCAGACGGACATGTTCATTTCTGATACTCGTCACACGGATAAAATTCATCATGTCCTGATAACTGACCGTCAAAGGAGGATTTTTTCCGGATTCACCGACTCTGAAATGATTGTAGTAATAAGTCAGAAAGTGCAACTCAGGAGTATGCTTCACATAGGTTTCCACTTTTTCGGGAGTGGCATATACAAAAAGAAAATTGGGAAGCAGAGACGCCAGAATGCGTTTCTTCTTCCCATTACAGAGTTTCATCACATAACGTACCGGAAGGTAGGCTTCCGTACCGTCACCCGTTATAAAATTGTATGCCTTGAATTCTCTACCGTAGGTGACCCTCAAGACGAACCATTTCTTCTTTGGGTCAGGAGCATATTCTACCGACACCCCATCCGGTAAACTCCGGTTTTTGAGGGAGACGTCGGAGGTAAGTCCGGCGTTTGAAGAGGGTGAGTCTTCCTCTCGTTTTTTGTTCACATTAGACAATGTGTTCATGGCTGAAAACGCCTGCCAAATCCCTTTACCTGAAGATAACAACCCCGAAATTCCGGCTATTATCCAAAGCATGGAATTTTAAATTTTGTTTCAAACTTAACAAAAATAAACAAGAAGAAGAAGACTGGATTCCCTCATTACTGACTATCCGGCTTTATAAAGCGACTATTCATTCAAATTCATTAACTATCCGGTCAAAAAAAAAGTAAAATTGATTTCAGGAGAACCGTTAGGATTTCACGCTAAACAAAAATTATCCCGCTGTTTCAGTTTCCCACTTCCGGGCATAAAAAAAGGGAATCTTCCCAGACTCCCAATCTTAATTAACCTTAAATCTAATACCATGAAAAACACGATGCAAAGATAGAGGTTTTATG
>ENA-OPAL01001998-OPAL01001998.1-human-gut-metagenome-genome-assembly--contig:-NODE-1998-length-10596-cov-2.467413_pt1 | contig 10596 bp, 6 predicted proteins | sample MGYA00241057_ERZ501430 | MGnify/ENA primary metagenome ERZ501430 (study PRJEB25962, sample SAMEA2042506) | human gut metagenome | biome: human gut; feature: human-associated habitat; material: faeces...
AATCCCTCTTGCATGCGATTGTTATTTCCGGCATGAGTTGTGCCGCCTGTCAAAGCCGTGTAGAAAAAGCAGTTAACGCCCTGCCAAATGTTGATTCAGCAGTTGTAAGTCTGCTGACTAACAGCATGCAGGTTGAAGGCTCCGCCAGCGACAGTGAAATAATTCAGGCTGTGGAGAAGGCAGGTTATGGTGCAAAAACTGCAGGAAGTTCTAAGAAAGATACAACATCAATGGAGGAAGACCAGTTAAAGGATACTCAGACACCTATTTTAAGAAAACGTTTAATTGTGTCTTTAGTATTATTAATTCCACTTATGTATATTTCCATGGGACATTTGATGTGGGATTGGCCTTTGCCATCTTTCTTAATTGGCAACCATATTGCTATGGGATTAATTCAAATGCTTTTTACTATTGCTATTCTTATAATTAATCAGAAGTTCTTTATTAGTGGTTTTAAAGGTGTTTTAAATAAGGCACCTAATATGGATACTTTGGTGGCAATGGGAGCAGGTGCGGCTTTTGCATATAGTACCTATGTTTTATTTGCAATGACAGATGCACAGGTTGCAGGCAATATGGACAAGGTTATGGAATACATGCATGATTTTTATTTTGAATCTGCTGCAATGATTGTAACTCTTATTACATTAGGAAAGATGCTTGAATCTTATTCTAAGGGCAAGACAACAGATGCACTAAAAAGTCTTATGAAGATGGTTCCAAAGACTGCTACAATTATCGAAAAGGATTTAACCGGAAACGAAAAGGAAAAAATAGTTTCCATTGAAGATATAAATATAAATGATGTATTTGTGGTAAAACCGGGCGAAAATATACCGGTAGATGGTATAGTTATAGATGGCTTCGGTGCAGTTGATGAATCTGCTATTACAGGAGAAAGTATTCCGGTTGATAAGACTATAGGCTCTAAGGTTTCATCAGCAGGCGTTAACCAGTCAGGTTACTTAAAATGTAAAGCCACAAGAGTTGGTGAAGATACAACTTTAGCTCAGATTATTCAGATGGTCAGTGATGCATCTGCCACAAAAGCACCAATAGCAAAGGTTGCAGATAAGGTTTCAGGAATATTTGTTCCTGTTGTAATATGTATTGCACTTGTAACTATTTTTGCCTGGCTTATTGCAGGTGATACAGTTGGTTTTGCCTTAGCAAGAGGCATTTCAGTTCTTGTAATCAGTTGCCCTTGTGCATTAGGACTTGCCACACCTGTTGCAATTATGGTTGGTAACGGAGTAGGCGCAAAAAAAGGTATTCTTTTTAAGAATGCAACATCCCTTGAAACTACAGGTAAAACCCAGATTGTTGCACTTGATAAAACAGGAACTATTACAGTTGGAAAGCCTAAGGTTACTGCTATTATTACTGAAAAAGAAACAGATGAAAAAGAATTGCTTGGAATTGCAATGGGTCTTGAAAGTAAAAGCGAACATCCTCTTGCAAAAGCAATTACCAGTTATGCAAAAGAAAACAACATTAAGCCATATGAAATTGTTAATTTTAAGTCAGAAGTTGGTAATGGTTTAGTTGGCGAATATAATGGCTCAAAAGTTTTTACGGGAAATAGAAAGTTTATTGAAAAGAACTGTACTATTTCAACTAATTTAATTAATAAAACTGAGAAGTTATCAGAAAAAGGTATGACACCTTTGTTTTTTGCCAAAGATAATAAAGTTCTTGGCATAATTGCTGTTGCCGATGTTATTAAAGAGGACAGCAGGGAAGCTATTTTGGAACTTGAAAATATGGGAATAAAAGTTATAATGCTTACAGGAGATAACGAGAAAACTGCCAAAGCCATTGGCCATAAAGCAGGTGTTGATCAGGTTATTGCCGGAGTGCTTCCACAGGGGAAGGAATCTACTATCAGAGAACTAACTGAATACGGTAATACTGTTATGGTAGGTGATGGAATAAACGATGCTCCTGCACTTACAAGAGCTAATATAGGAATGGCAATCGGTGCCGGAACTGATGTGGCAATTGATGCCGCTGACGTGGTTCTTATGAAAAGTAATTTAAAGGATGTTCCTGCTGCAATCAGATTAAGTAAGGCAGTTCTTCGAAACATTCACGAAAATCTTTTCTGGGCATTTATTTACAACATAATAGGCATTCCACTTGCAGCCGGAATATGGTATCCTATATTTGGTTGGAAACTTAATCCGATGTTTGGTGCAGCAGCCATGAGCTTATCAAGTTTCTGCGTTGTAACCAATGCATTAAGATTAAATCTTGTAAATATTTATAATAACAAGAAAGACAGAAAGATTAAAAATAGCATTACAGAAGTAATAGGAAATAATGAATTATCAAATAATTTAGACAATAAAGAATCAGAAAAGGAGACTAACACTATGGAAAAGACAATGAAAATAACAGGTATGATGTGTGGACATTGTGAAGCAACTGTTAAGAAGGCTTTAGAAGCATTAGAACAGGTTGACGAGGCAATTGTAAGTCATGAAGAAGGAACAGCTGTTGTAAAATTAAACAGCGACCTCTCAAATGATGTTCTTAAGAAAACAGTAGAAGATAAGGATTACACAGTAAACGATATTATCGGTTAGTTTATTATTTAGGTGTTAAGTATGGAATGTAAGGATTTTCAAAAATTAATAAATGATTTTATTTTCGACAAAATTGAATATTCTGAAGATTTAAAGGAATTTTTGAATCACGCAAAAACATGCAAAAACTGTGGAGAAGAATTAGAACTTTACTACACTATCAGAAGGGGACTTGGCGATGTCAAGGCCCCTGATGGCAGTGAGGAAAGTGTTGATGCTACACAGGAATTGGAAAATATTATTAATTTTTATGATGAATATTTTGAAAAACAAAGAAAAAGAAAGAAAGCAGCCATTATTTCTGTTATAATAGCAATGTTAATGATTATATTTGTAATTGTATGTTTATATTTAAATACCATTGGTATTATATAAAGTGTATTACTTTGGAAAGGACTATATTTTAATGAGTAAATTTGTGTTAATAGACGGACATAGTATTTTAAACAGAGCATTTTATGGAGTTCCTATTTTTACTAACAGTGAGGGACTACATACAAATGCTGTTTTTGGTTTTCTGAATATTATGTTTAAAATAATAGATTCAAAACAGCCGGATTACATGGCTGTTGCTTTTGACGTTCATCAGCCTACATTCAGACACGAAATGTTTAAGGATTACAAAGGCACAAGAAAGCCTATGATGGAAGAATTAAGGGAACAGGTGCCTGTAATTAAGGAATTATTACAGAAAATGAACATTACAACTGTAGAATTGCCGGGATACGAAGCAGACGATGTTATTGGTACTTTGTCTAAGGAAGGTGAAAAAGCAGGCATGGAAGTAGATGTTATTTCAGGAGATAGAGATTTACTTCAGCTTGCAAGCGACCATATTACAATCTGTATTCCAAAGACTAAGAAAGGTCAGACTACAGTTGAGGAATATAATACAGAAGGTGTTAAGGAATTATATAAAGTTACTCCAAAAGAGTTTATTGATGTTAAAGCTTTAATGGGTGATTCATCTGACAATATTCCGGGGGTTCCGGGAATTGGAGAGAAAGGTGCAACAGCCATTATTTCTCAGTTTGGTTCAATTGAAAATGCCTACGATCACGCAGATGAAATTTCTAACACACGTAACAGAAACGCACTTTTAAATAATTACGAAATGGCACAGATGAGTAAAACTCTTGCCACAATTAATATTCAGTCACCTGTAGAAGTAACACCCAAACAGTGTAAGTTAGAAGATATTTACACAGAAGATGCTCTTGAAATGATTAAACGTTTGGAATTTAAAAGTATGATTCAAAGATTCGGCTCAGTTACTTCAACTAATGATTGTGAGGGAGGATTTAAGTCTATTAATAATCCTTTTGATGCTGATCCTATTTTTGAGCAGGCTAAAAATGCTGACAATGTAGGTATTTTTATTTATAGAAACAAAGACAATTTTGGTGTTTCTTTGTGTTTTAACAATGACAATGTTTATTACATTGGAAAAGAAGGTTTTGTAACAGAAGATTATATAATCGAAAAAGTTAGAGACCTTGTAAATGCCAAGGCTAAACTTACAATTTTAAATATTAAAGAAAATAATGATATTTTGGAAAATGATGACGCGGAAAGTATTTTCGATATTTCTATTGCCGCATATCTATTAAATCCATTGCAGAATACTTACGATTATGACGATATTGCAAGAGAATATTTAGGAATGAATGTGCCGGCTTTTGATGAGATTTTTCCAAAAACTAAGAAAAGCGAAACTCCATCAGATGAAATACCTGAAAACATATTAAAATATGCCTGCTATAATGCTTATGTAGCTTACAAGGCAAAAGATGCTTTAACTGAAAAGTTAAAAGAAACAGAAATGCTTGATATTTACAACAATGTGGAAATTCCTTTAACTTATGCCTTATATGATATGGAGCAGGCAGGAATTATGGTTGCAGGCGACAAGCTTAAAGAATATGGTGAAAGACTTAAAACTGGCATTGAGGCATTAGAGAAAGATATTTTTGCTGAAGCAGGTCACGAATTTAATATTAATTCACCTAAGCAGTTAGGCGAGATTTTATTTGGTGAAATGCAGCTTCCCGGTGGCAAAAAAACTAAAACAGGATATTCAACATCTGCTTCTGTATTAGAGAAACTTGAACCTGATTATCCTTTTGTAAGTAAGATATTAGAGTACAGGCAGCTTGCAAAATTAAAGTCAACATATGCTGATGGATTGGCTGTTTATATAGGCGAAGATAACAGAATACACGGTAAGTTTAATCAAACAATTACCGCAACAGGCAGAATAAGCAGTACTGAGCCAAACCTTCAGAATATTCCTGTACGTATGCCTCTTGGAAGAGAGATTAGGAAAGTCTTTATTCCAAAAGAAGGTTGTGTGTTTATTGATGCGGATTATTCTCAGATTGAATTAAGAATTTTAGCTCATATGTCTGATGACAAGAATTTAATTGATGCATATAATCATTCTAAAGATATTCATGCTGCAACAGCTTCCTTGGTTTTCCATGTTCCACTTGAAGAAGTTACTAAGGAACAGAGAAGTAATGCCAAGGCTGTAAACTTTGGAATCGTATACGGAATCAGTTCATTTGGTTTAAGTAATGACCTTTCGATTAGCAGAAAGGAAGCTGAACAGTATATAAAGGATTATTTTATCAGTTATCCGGGTATTAAGAATTATCTTGATAATTCAGTAAAAGAAGCTAAGGAAAAAGGATACTCTGTTACAATGTTTGGCAGAAGAAGACCTATCCCTGAATTAACATCAGGCAACTTTATGCAAAGACAGTTCGGTGAACGTGTGGCAATGAACTCTCCTATTCAGGGTTCTGCTGCAGATATTATGAAAATAGCAATGATTAATGTGGCAAAAGAGTTAAAAGAGAAAGATTTAAAATCTAAAATTGTTTTGCAGGTACACGATGAACTTTTAATTGAAGCGTACGAAAATGAAGTTGAACAGGTTAAGGATATTCTGAAACGCAACATGGAGCAGGCAGCTCATCTTAATGTTCCTTTGGATGTTGATGTTCAGGTCGGAAATAACTGGGATGAAGCACATTAAAAAGGCGGTGTTATTATGGTTATAGGATTAATGGGTGGCGTAGGCAGCGGAAAGTCTACAGTACTTGATTATTTAGAAGAAAATTATGGTGCATATATTATTCAGTCAGACCATGTGGCAAAGGAAATCATGACTCCCGGCTTTAAGGTTTTTGATAAACTTTCAAAAGCTTTTCCGGAAGTTATTGAAAATGGAAAGATTAACAGCAAGAAGCTTGCCTCAATAGTTTTTAATAATAAGGACAAGCTTGACACTCTTAATTCCATTACTCATCCGGGAACAATAGAAGAAATTCTTAATAGAATAGAGCAAAGTAATAATTCAATTATTGTTGTGGAATCAGCCTTACTTTTAGGCTCAGGCCTTGAATCCCATTGTGATGAATTATGGTATGTATACTGTGAACATAATGAGAGAGTAAACCGTCTTGTTGAAAACAGAGGCTATTCAGTAGAAAAGTCTGAGGAGATTATTTCTAATCAACCAAGTGATGAAGAATATAACCACTTCGCAGATGAGTTTATTGACAATACTTTTAGTGTGGAAAAAACAAGAGAACAAATAGATATGATTTTAAGCAACAAAGAATGCTAAAAAATAAAATGATTTTTTACTAAAAATCGTATTGACAATATTTTTAAAAAGAACTACAATAAGTAGCACGCTACATATTGTGGTTCTTTTTGTGTTTAGATTTTTTTTGAAAGGAGGAATTATGGGACATTTAGGTCACAAAATCAAGCTTATTGACAGACAGTTTAGAAGCCGTATGGATAAGAATCTTGAGAATCTTGGCATTACAACGGCACAGATGAATGTATTATGTTATATGGAACATCACACTGAAAGAAATGTAACCCAGAAACAATTATCTGAAGCTTTTAATGTGAAGCATTCTACAATGGCAGGCATACTTCAAAGAATGGTTGAAAAAGATCTTCTTGAAATAAGACCAAATCCTGACAATAAGAAATTTAAAAATATATTCCTTACGGAAAAAGCTAAAAGTCTTCAGGATAAAGCCTCAGCATATCGTGAGTATACGGAATCTGTTATAATAAAGGACTTTACACCTGATGAAAAAGAATACTTTGAAAAAACATTATTTAAGGTTTTTCATAACTTATTAAACGATTCTTCATTATCACCGGAAGAGAAAGACTTAATAGAGAGGAGATTTATGGAAAATGATTAAAACATTATTAGGTCAGGTTAAAGAATTTAAACTTGTTTCTTTGCTTACACCTTTAGGTATGTTGGCGGAAGTAATTGTTGAAAACTTTATTCCACTTCAAATGGCCGTTATAATTGATTCAATTGGAAAAAATGACTTAAGTACAATTTACAAAACATCCTTTATAATGCTTTTACTTGCATTGTCAGGTTTAATTGCCGGATATATGGGCGGTGTATGGGGAGCTAAGGCTTCTACAGGTTTTGCAAGAAACTTAAGAAAGGCAATGTATGAAAATATTCAGACATTTTCATTTTCAAATATTGACAAATTTAGCACAGCAGGACTTGTTACACGTTTGACAACAGACGTTACTAATGTTCAAAACGCATATCAGATGATTCTTAGAATGTGCGTAAGAGCACCTTTCAGTTTACTTGTTGCAATGATTATGGCATTCTCAGTTTCACCAAGAGTTGCAAGTGTATATTTAATAACTGTTATTATTCTTGGAATTGTACTTGCAATTATTACACTTAATGCCCATAAGTATTTTACACAGGTATTTAAGAAATACGATAAGCTTAATGAAAGCGTACAGGAAAATGTAAGTGCAATGCGAGTAGTTAAGGCTTATGTTCGTGAAGATTATGAGCGTGGTAAGTTTGGAAAGGCAAGCTACAATATTTACAAGATGTTTATTAAGGCAGAAGGTATTGTTTCATTAAATGCACCTTCAATGATGCTTGCCATGTACAGCTGTATTTTATTTATAAGTTGGCTTAGTGCACATATGATAATTGCCAGCGGAAACAATCCTGCTGTAGGTCTTACAACAGGTAACTTAACTTCACTTCTTGCATATTGTATGAATATTCTTATGAGCCTCATGATGCTTTCAATGGTATTCGTTATGGTTACAATGAGTATGGCAAGTGCTGAGAGAATTGCTGAAGTTATAAATGAAAAAGCTGATATTACTAATCCTGAAAACCCTGAATATGAAGTTGCCAACGGAAGCATTCGTTTTGAAAATGTTGATTTCAGGTATAACAAGACAAGCGAAAAACCTGTTCTCGAAAATATTAATATTTCAATTAAATCAGGTGAAACAATCGGTATTATGGGTGGTACCGGTAGTGCAAAATCAAGTTTTGTTAATCTTTTAAGTCGACTTTATGATGTAGAAAAGGGCAACGTAATTGTTGGTGGAAAGGATGTTAGAGAATACGACCTTGATGTATTAAGAAAAGAAGTTAGCGTTGTTCTTCAGAAGAACGTATTGTTCTCAGGAACAATTCTTGAAAACCTTCGTTGGGGAGATGAAAACGCAACTGATGAAGAATGTATTAGAGCATGTAAGCTTGCCTGTGCTGATGAATTTATTGAAAGAATGCCTGACAAATATAATACATATATTGAACAGGGTGGTTCTAACGTATCAGGTGGACAGAAACAGCGATTATGTATTGCAAGAGCATTACTTAAAAAACCTAAGATTCTTATCCTTGATGATAGTACAAGTGCCGTAGATACAGTAACTGATGCAAAAATTAGGAAAGCTTTCAGAGAAGAAATTCCTGATACTACAAAAATTATTATTGCACAAAGAATTTCCAGTGTTAAGGACGCTGACAGAATTATTGTATTTGATGACGGTAAGATAGATGGCGTTGGAACACATGAAGAATTACTTAAAAACAATAGCATTTATAGAGAAGTATATAATCAGCAGATGAATGATAATGCTGACTTTGATAAGAAAGGAGGAGAACAGTAATGGAAAAAGCTAAAACAGTAAAAGGTCCGGGAAACAGACGTAATATGGGACCAAGACCAAGACTTAATAATCCATTAAAAACTCTTTCACGTCTTATTAAGTATATGGGAAAATATTATGGCATACATATGGTTATTGTAGTTTTATGTATTATTGCCAATGTATTTGCCAGTGTTAACGGAACATGGTTCATGAAGGCATTAGTTGACGAATATATTTTACCAATGATTAAAGAAGGCAGTAATGATTTCGGACCACTTCTTAAAGCAATGATTCGAGTAGGCGGTTTCTATGGAGTAGGTGTTATTGCTTCATTGATTCAGGCTGAAATCATGGTTTTTGTTACTCAGGGAACTTTAAAGCATTTAAGAGATGATATGTTTAATCATATGCAGGGCCTTCCAATTAAGTATTTTGACACACATTCTCATGGCGATATTATGTCTATGTACACTAATGATATTGATACATTAAGACAGATGATAAGCCAGTCAATGCCTCAGATGTTTAATAGTGCAATGACTATTGTCAGTGTATTTGCATGTATGGTTGCTTTAAGCATCCCCCTTACACTTTTAACTTTAATTATGATCGGTGTAATTACACTAGGTTCAAAGAAACTTACATCTTTATCAGGTAAGTACTTTATTGCTCAGCAGAAAGATATTGGTGCTGTTAACGGTTACATTGAAGAAATGATGGAAGGTCAGAAAGTTGTTAAAGTATTCTGTCACGAAGAAAAATCAATGGAAGAATTTAACAAGTTAAACGACCACCTTTTTGAATCAGCTAATAATGCTAACAAATTTGCCAATGTTATGGGACCTTTTAATGCACAGGTCGGTAATGTAAGTTACGTTCTTTGTGCCTGCATTGGTGCCATTATTGCCATTAAAGGTATTGCCGGTTTTACAATGACACCGGGAAGTTTAATTAGTTTCTTAACTTATAATAAACAGTTTGCACAGCCAATTAACCAGATTACAATGCAGATGAACAGTATTGTTATGGCTATTGCAGGTGGCGAGCGAATCTTCAAATTATTAGATGAGAAACCTGAAGTTGACGACGGATATGTTACACTTGTTAGAGCTAAAAAGGTTGACGGTAATATTGTTGAATGTGAAAACAGAACAGGAATGTGGGCTTGGAAACATTACCACAAGGACACAGATACAACTACTTATGTTGAAATGAAGGGCGAAATCGTATTTAACGGTGTTGACTTCGGATATACTGATGACAAGATTGTTTTACATGATGTAAAACTTTACGCTAATCCGGGTGAAAAGCTTGCTTTTGTTGGCTCAACAGGTGCAGGAAAAACTACTATTACAAACCTTATTAACCGTTTCTATGACATTCAGGATGGAAAAATCCGATATGATGGTATTAATATTAATAAGATTAAAAAGGCTGACCTTAGACGTTCTCTTGGTATAGTTTTACAGGAAACAAATCTTTTCTCAGCTACAGTAATGGAAAATATCAGATATGGTAAATTGGATGCTACGGATGAAGAAGTTATTGCAGCAGCTAAGCTTGCCAATGCTGACAGTTTTATTAGAAGACTTCCTGACGGTTATAACACTATGTTAACAGGAAACGGCGGTAACTTAAGTCAGGGACAGAGACAGTTGCTTTCAATTGCCAGAGCAGCAGTTGCAAATCCACCGGCACTTATTTTGGATGAAGCAACTTCTTCTATCGATACGAGAACAGAAGCTATCGTACAGCGTGGTATGGATGCACTGATGAAAGGGCGTACCGTATTCGTTATCGCCCACAGACTGTCTACCGTACAGAATTCAGATGTTATTATGGTTCTGGAGCAGGGACGTGTTATTGAGAGAGGCTCTCATGATGAGTTAATTGCGCAGAAAGGTAAATATTATCAGCTGTATAATGGGTGATATGGGGTAAATAAGTAAGAGGTAACGTTTGGAAGGTTCAAGCGTTACCTCTTACTTTTGGTTTTGGAAGATTTAGAGCGTGTTTGAAAAAGGCTTTC
>ENA-OPAL01002002-OPAL01002002.1-human-gut-metagenome-genome-assembly--contig:-NODE-2002-length-10581-cov-5.391982_pt1 | contig 10581 bp, 9 predicted proteins | sample MGYA00241057_ERZ501430 | MGnify/ENA primary metagenome ERZ501430 (study PRJEB25962, sample SAMEA2042506) | human gut metagenome | biome: human gut; feature: human-associated habitat; material: faeces...
GAAACCACTATTCCTTAATTAATTTGACGACTTTGTCCACAAGGGTCATAAGCGTCAAAGTAAGTAAGCCAACGAGATATCCAAAAATGTTAAGCGGCGTAAATACCACAGCTACACAGGTAAGGATTTGCAGCACCAGACGGCACATGGCAAACAGAGACAGTCTCTGGCTGATGAAAACCGGATCCTTCTCCTGCCTTTCCCACTGCTGTTCTTTAGCCAAAAGAAAAGAGAGAAAAAGAATCTGAAATAATCCGCCTGCCACTACTCCAGCGCCTACCTGCCAGTTCCAGTACATGGTACCGGCTATGGCAAATATCCCTGCTGTAACGGCAGTCTGTCTGATCATACGTCTGGCAAATCTGGCAAATGTCTGATCATATTTCATGAAACTTATCTCTCCAACATTTTTCGAATTACTGACCAAAGTCCTGCTGCACCACCCATAACTGACATAATCATCAGTCCATAAGGGGAACAGCCTGCATACTCATCAATCTTGAGCCCACAATACACGCCTACGCCTATACAGGTCAGTAGTGTCATCCCTGCTCCGGATGCTACCGCAATCCGATGAAGAGGATTAAAATCATCGGGCTTCTTTTCCGTCCCTTTCATTTTATCCGTCTCCTGCCTGAGAATCTACCACTTTTTGTATACACGTTAAAAGACGTGTTAAAACACACAGATATATTGTAACATAAAGTTTTCTATCTTGCTATAAAAACAGAGGGTTTCTTTTCAGAAATTCCATAAAAATACAAAATAGCCTGTACAATGCGTTCCGAGGTATGTCCGTCACCATATGGATTTATGGATTCAGCCATTTCACGGTATGCCTCTTCATCTGTAAGCAACTTATACGCTGTATTATACACCTTGTCTTCATCGGTTCCTACCAGTTTCACTGTCCCGGAGGCTACCGCTTCCGGACGTTCTGTCGTATCACGAAGAACCAGGACCGGCTTACCAAGACTCGGAGCCTCTTCCTGAATTCCGCCGGAATCGGTAAGGATTGGTCTGTCCCAGTTCATAAATTCGTGAAGACCTCCCAGCTGCTTTACCACCTTGTCGCCAGGGCGCACATGAAGATGATAGGTATTGGACAGCTCTACCTGTGTACCGATCTCATGAAGATCCACAGTGGAAACTGCACCTTTAATTGCTGCAATTGTTCCTACATTCATAAAAACAGGAGTCTGGATCGTTCCGTGGACCGTCTTAAACTCTCCTCTTTTCGCTCTTCCTTCTGTTGTAATCAGTTTATATTCTGCCATTTCATTCCCCTTCTAAAAAACATTTTGGGTCATCTGGTTCCGGTTCTCTTCCTAAAAAGCAGCCCAAACTGCCTCCTGGCACAGTCACTATCCGGAACTTTTAGTCAATATCATAACACATTTTTTTCTTTCCTGCTACTGATTGTTAAACTTTTACATTGCCATTTTTTAAACGATATCGTATAATATAGGATATTCGCTTAAAAATCCTTTATAATAAGAAGAAACAACTCCCATCTGACAGAAATGTCAGAGTCGGGCAACCCCTGTATAGATACAACGAGGAGGAAATCAATTTTTTATGAAGAAACACACACTTGGAATTGACATTGGTTCCACCACTGTTAAGATTGCGATCTTAGACGAAAACGATACACTTGTCTTCTCCGACTATGAGAGACATTTTGCAAATATCCAGGAAACCCTTGCAGATCTTCTTCAGAAAGCTGAGGATCAGCTTGGTGAACTGACACTCTGTCCGGTCATTACAGGTTCCGGCGGACTGACACTTGCCAATCATCTGGAAGTACCTTTTGTACAGGAGGTTATCGCCGTATCCACTTCCCTGCAGAAGCTGGCACCAAAGACGGATGTTGCTATCGAGCTTGGAGGCGAGGATGCCAAGATCATCTATTTCGAAAACGGAAATGTAGAGCAGCGTATGAATGGTATCTGTGCCGGCGGTACCGGTTCCTTCATTGACCAGATGGCATCTCTTCTCCAGACCGATGCACCGGGCCTCAATGAATACGCCAAACATTACAAGGCTCTTTATCCCATTGCGGCACGCTGCGGTGTTTTCGCAAAGACAGATATCCAGCCGCTGATCAACGACGGAGCAACCAAGGAAGATCTTTCCGCTTCCATTTTCCAGGCAGTTGTCAACCAGACCATCTCCGGTCTTGCCTGCGGTAAACCGATCCGCGGACATGTTGCATTCCTGGGCGGCCCGCTTCACTTCCTTTCCGAACTGAAGACCGCTTTTATCCGCACCCTGAAGCTGGATGACGAACACATTATCGCGCCGGACAATTCCCATCTGTTCGCAGCCATCGGCTCCGCCCTCAACGCGAAGCAGGACGTAACCGTATCTCTGGTTGAACTGAAGGAACGCATGCGTACCACCATCAAACTGGACTTTGAGGTAGAACGTATGGAACCGCTTTTTGCCACAGAGGAGGACTATCAGGCTTTCCACGACCGCCAGAGTGCCTACAAGGTAAAAACAGGCGACCTTTCTACATATAAGGGAAAATGTTTCCTGGGAATCGACGCCGGTTCCACCACCACCAAAACTGCACTGGTAGGCGAAGACGGAACACTTTTGTACTCTTTCTACAGCAATAATAACGGAAATCCGCTGAAGACCACCATCGGTTCCATCCAGGAGATCTATGAACTTCTTCCGGAAGACGCCGAGATTGCCTTTTCCTGCTCCACCGGTTACGGCGAGGCCCTGATCAAAGCGGCTCTTCTTCTTGATGAAGGCGAGGTTGAGACTGTTTCCCATTACTATGCAGCTGCTTTCTTTGATCCGGAAGTAGACTGCATCCTGGATATCGGCGGTCAGGATATGAAATGCATCAAGATCCGTAACCAGACGGTAGACAGTGTACAGCTTAACGAGGCATGTTCCTCCGGTTGTGGTTCCTTTATCGAGACTTTCGCAAAATCCCTGAACTACACCGTACAGGACTTTGCAAAAGCAGCTCTTTTTGCAAAACATCCTATTGATCTTGGAACACGCTGTACTGTATTTATGAACTCCAAGGTTAAGCAGGCACAGAAAGAAGGCGCCGAAGTTTCCGATATCTCCGCTGGTCTTGCCTACTCCGTTATCAAAAACGCCCTCTACAAAGTTATCAAGGTTTCCGATGCTTCCGAGCTTGGAAAACACATCGTTGTACAGGGTGGTACCTTCTACAATGACGCGGTTCTCCGCAGTTTTGAGAAAATTGCCAACTGTCAGGCTATCCGCCCGGATATCGCCGGAATCATGGGTGCCTTCGGTGCCGCTCTGATCGCAAGGGAGCGCTATCAGGAGGATGAAAAAACCTCCATGCTTTCCATCGATCAGATCAACAGCCTCCAGTACACCACCTCCATGGCAAACTGCCGCGGATGTACCAACAACTGCCGTCTGACCATCAACAAATTCTCCGGCGGCCGCAAATATATCAGTGGAAACCGCTGTGAGCGCGGACTTGGAAAAGAAAAGAACAAGGATCATATCCCGAACCTTTTCGACTATAAATATAAGAGAATTTTTTCCTACGAGCCACTTTCCGCAGACAAGGCATCCCGTGGACAGGTCGGTATCCCTCGTGTTCTGAACATGTTTGAGAATTACCCGTTCTGGTATACTTTCTTTACCGAACTGAAATACCAGGTGGTGCTTTCTCCGACTTCCACACGTAAGATCTATGAGCTGGGTATCGAGTCCATCCCAAGTGAGTCCGAATGCTATCCTGCAAAACTTGCTCACGGACATGTCACATGGCTGATCCGTAACGGTGTGAAGTTTATCTTCTATCCGTGCATCCCTTACGAGCGCAACGAGTTCCCGGATGCAGTCAACCACTACAACTGCCCGATCGTTACTTCCTATGCGGAAAACATCAAGAACAATGTGGACGAACTTAACGATCCGTCCATCACTTTCCGCAACCCGTTCCTGGCATTTACTTCCGAAGAGATCCTTACAAACCGCCTTGTGGAAGAATTCCCGGACATTCCTGCCGCCGAGGTAAAAGCTGCCGCCCATAAAGCCTGGGAAGAACTTGCAGCCGTACATACGGATATCCAGAAAAAGGGTGAGGAAACCCTGCAGTACCTGAAAGAAACCGGCCGCCGCGGAATCGTTCTTGCAGGCCGTCCATACCATATTGACCCGGAAATCCACCACGGTATCCCGGATATGATCAACAGCTACGGAATCGCCGTATTTACCGAAGACTCCGTTGCACACCTTGGACATCTGGAGCGTCCCATCCGTGTCAACGACCAGTGGATGTATCACTCCCGTCTCTACTCTGCCGCAAATTTTGTAAAAACAAGAGAGGATCTGGATCTGATCCAGCTGAATTCCTTCGGATGCGGACTTGATGCCGTTACCACCGATGAGGTTTATGAGATCCTGGATGGAAGTGACAAGATCTACACCTGCCTGAAAATCGATGAGGTCAACAACCTGGGTGCGGCAAGGATCCGTATCCGTTCCCTGATCGCTGCCATCCGTGCAAAACAGGCACAGAATAAAAAAAGGAACATCAATCCGGCTTCCATTGAGAAGATATCCTTTACCAAGCAGATGCGTAAGGAGTACACCATTCTCTGCCCGCAGATGTCTCCATTCCACTTCGGAATCTTTGAGGCTGCTTTTAAAGCATCCGGCTATAACCTGGAAGTCCTCCCCAACGACAACAAGCATGCTGTTGATGTGGGCCTTAAATATGTAAACAACGATGCCTGCTATCCGTCCCTGATGGTTGTGGGACAGATCATGGATGCTCTTCTTTCCGGCAAATATGACCTGAACAAAACTGCAGTCATCATGTCTCAGACAGGCGGCGGCTGCCGTGCCTCCAACTATATCGCATTCATCCGCCGTGCTCTGAAAAAAGCCGGCATGGAACAGATTCCGGTTATCTCCCTCAACTTAAGCGGACTGGAAAGCAACCCTGGCTTTAAGCTGACACTGCCGCTGATCAGGCGTATCGTTTACGGTGCCGTATTCGGTGATATCCTGATGAAATGCGTATATCGCATGCGTCCTTACGAGCTGGAAAAGGGTATCGTAAACCGCAAGCACAAAATCTGGGAGCAGCGCGTCATTGCCTTCGTAACAGGCAGCAGCGTCAGCCATGGTACCTTCAAAAAAATGTGCCGTGAGATGGTCCATGATTTTGATACGATCCCGATCTCCGATGAGAAAAAGCCTCGCGTTGGTATCGTAGGTGAGATCCTTGTCAAGTTCCTGCCTGCTGCCAACAACCACCTGGCAGATCTTCTGGAGGCAGAAGGGGCAGAACCGGTTGTTCCGGATCTTATTGACTTTATCTGCTACTGCTTCTACAACCAGAATTTCAAGGTTGAAAAGCTTGGATTCAAGAAATCCAAGGCAACCATCGCAAATCTTGGTCTCAGAGCCATCGACTGGCTGAGAAAAACAGCAAATGAGGCTCTGGAGCAGAGCCGCCACTTTACACCGGCCGCAGATATCCGTGATCTTGCAAAAATGGCTGCGCCCATCGTTTCTGCCGGAAATCAGACCGGTGAAGGATGGTTCCTGACCGGAGAGATGATGGAACTCATCCACGGCGGTGTCCCGAACATCGTCTGCATCCAGCCTTTTGGATGCCTGCCGAACCACATCGTAGGAAAAGGTGTCATCAAGGAAGTTCGCCGTGAGCATCCAGAAGCCAACATTGTTGCCATCGACTACGATCCAGGTGCCAGCGAAGTAAATCAGCTGAACAGGATCAAGCTTATGCTTTCCACAGCACAGAAGAATCTGCATAAAGACGATAAAAAAGACGCATAACAAGAAATGCAGGTTACAAACATCTTTTTCCCAAAAACAAATTCAAAGCTGCACAGCCGCAGGATCCCTGCTGGCTGTGCAGCTCTTTTTATTTCAGATATGATTCCTGTCAGACAGATTTTTTCTCTGATCCATCACTCTTCACAGGAGGCTTTGCACGGAGCATCAAAGCTCGGGTTAAAGGCATAGAAATTTTTGGCATCCAGCTGCTCCTGCACGGATCTCAGTGCTTCACCGAAACGCTGGAAATGGACTACCTCTCTTGCCCGAAGGAAACGGATGGGATCTGCAACCTCCGGGATATTTTTCACCACCCGGAGGATATTATCGTAGGTGGAGCGTGCCTTCTGTTCTGCTGCCAGATCTTCAAACAGATCCGTGATCGGATCACCCTTACTCTGGAATTCGCAGGCATTAAAGGGCACTCCACCTGCAGCCTGCGGCCAGATTCCCACCGTGTGGTCAATATAATACGGCCCAAGTCCGCTGTTCTCGATTTCTTCCATAGAAAGATCCTTTGTCAGCTGATGGACAATGGTGGATACAATTTCCAAATGAGCTAATTCTTCCGTTCCCACATCATTCAGCACCGCCGCGACCATCCGGTTCGGCGCAGTAAATCTCTGGGAAAGATACCTCATGGAAGCGCCTATTTCGCCATCGGGACCGCCGTACTGGCTAGAGATGAACTGTGCCAGTTTTGCATTGGGCGTTTTGATATTTACAGGATACTGGAGTCTTTTTTCATAATTCCACATAACTATCTGCACCCTCCTTCCTGTTCCCACGGAAACGGCTGCTCCATCCACTGCCAGGAGTTAAGATTGCTGTCGTTTCCGGTATCGATGGTCAACGGACCATAAAGTTTTGCATATTTTTCCAGAAGTTCATTTCTTCTGGCAGAAAGTTCGCTGAAATACTCCAGCGCCCGTTTTTCCCCTGGATGTGTATCCAGGAAAAGAAGAAGATCATCAATAGCAAAACTTACCTGATCAATGGACTGTAACAGTTCTTTTTTTGAAGTACAGTTTCCGGACATCATCTACGGCCTCCTCTCCTGCCGCAGAACGGCTTGCAAAGCTCAGGAAAGATTGTTCCAACCTGAAGCGCTTTTTTCAGCTCAAACGTAGGCGCAAATTCCTGGCATGGCACATAAGCCATTGCCGGAACCAGATATTTAAGATGCGAATACATCTCCTGGTCAGCGCTGTTTCCGGTTCCCGGCATTTTGCATCCACAGGTTTCCTTCGGCATATTTTTCTTCATGCTGTTGCAATAGTTCCCGTTCTGGTTACCGTGATTTGCCATATCTGAAGATGAACGATCGTTCCTGGCTGCCATTCCGCCATTCATGCCACAGGTATACTGATATGGCCGGCACCCTGAACGATTCATCTGAAATCGATCCATAAGCGAAATCCTTTCATTCATGATCACGCTATATTTTATGACAGTTTTTTAAACTTGTGAAAACAGTAATGTTCACTTTCCTTCACAAATCTCTATCTTTCCATCATTTTTTTCTATAAATACAGGAAAATATTACTGTTTAAAAATCAGATATACAATGCTATAATATCCTTGCCTATCTTTACACGGATGGGCGCTTTTACTTATGATTTGTAGCCCTGACCGGCTATTGAAGGAGGAAATTATGCAGGTAATTATTGTAGGCTGCGGAAAAGTCGGTAGAAATCTTGCAGAGCAGCTTCAGGCAGAGGATATTGATATCACCCTCGTCGACGTTATTGCCGACAAGATCAATGATCTCTGCGAAAATATCGACGCTATGGGAATCGTCGGTAATGGTGCCAGCATCAATACTTTAATGGAGGCAGGTGTTGATACTGCAGATATCCTGATCGCAGTTACCGCTTCTGACGAGCTGAACCTTCTCTGCTGTCTGATCGCGCAGAAGGCCAACCACTGCCAGACTATCGCCCGCGTCCGTAACCCCATTTATGAAAAAGAAATCGGATTCATCAAAGAACGTCTTGGTGTTACCATGATCATTAACCCGGAGCTTGCCGCTGCCCAGGAAATTTCACGGCTTCTCCGTTTTCCATCTGCGATCAAGATTGACACCTTTGCTCGTGGCCGTGTAGAACTTCTCAAGTTTAAAGTTCTCCCGGAATTCAAGCTGGACGGAATGAGCGTTTCCCAGATCTCAGATGCTTTCCGAAGTGATATTCTGGTCTGCGCGATTGAAAGCCGTGACAATGTATCCATTCCTGGTGGTGATCACATTATACACGACGGAGATATGGTTTCCATTCTGGCCTCTCCGCTTAATGCAGCGGCATTTTTCCGTAAGATCGGTCTCAAGACCAATCAGGTCAAAAACTGTATCATTGTAGGTGGTGGAACCATTTCCTACTATCTTGCACACGCACTTCTTGATATGAAGATCGGTGTCAAGATTATCGAGCAGAACAAAGACCGCTGCGAACACTTAAGCGAACTGCTTCCAGACGCAACTATCATCAATGGCGACGGAACAAATCGTTCTCTCCTTCTTGAAGAGGGACTGACAGAATCTGAATCCTTTGTCACCCTGACCAATCTGGATGAGGAGAATGTTTTCCTTGCACTCTTTGCAAAGAGTATTTCCGATGCCAAGCTGGTTGCCAAAGTCAACCGTCTGGAATTCGATGATGTCATTGACTCTCTGGATATCGGAAGCGTCATCTATCCGAAGAATATTACCGCCGACTACATTCTGCAGTATGTCCGTGCCACCCAGAACAGTATCGGAAGCAATGTGGAAACGCTTTATCATATTCTGGATGGCAATGCAGAAGCACTGGAATTTGCCATCCGCGAGGAATCTGCCGTAACGGACATTCCTCTTGCAGAACTGAATCTCCGGAAGAACCTTCTGGTGGGATGCCTGAACCGCAACGGCCGCATCCGCATTCCCCGTGGTCAGGATACCATTCAGGTAGGCGACACGGTCATCATTGTAACCACTCACAAAGGCCTCCGTGACATCACAGACATACTTGCAAAATAGAGGTACTGAAAAATGAATTATTCAATTATTGTTTATATCCTGGGATGGATCATGAACGTGGAGGCTGTCTGTATGCTGGTTCCCGGCATCACTGCCCTTATCTACCGTGAAAAAGCCGGAATCGCCTTTGTGATCACAATTCTGGCATGCCTGGCGATCGGTGTTCCACTGGTCAGCCGCAAACCGTCCAAGAAAGCGTTTTACGCCCGTGAAGGCCTTGTGACTACTGCTTTAAGCTGGATCGTCCTCAGTATTGTCGGTGCTGTGCCGTTTGTGCTCAGCGGGGCTATCCCGAATCCCATTGATGCTTTTTTTGAGATTGTTTCCGGTTTCACTACAACCGGTTCCAGTATTCTCTCCGATCCATCACAGATGCCTTACAGCATCAATATCTGGAGATGTTTTTCCCACTGGATCGGTGGTATGGGTGTTCTGGTATTTATCCTGACACTGCTTCCGCTTGCAGGTGGCTATCATATGAACCTTATGAAGGCAGAAAGCCCCGGTCCTTCCGTAGGAAAGCTTCTTCCAAAAGTCCAGTCAACTGCCAAGATCCTGTACAAGATCTACATTGCACTCACTGTTGCACTGATCATCCTCCTGCTTCTTGGGGGGATGCCTCTTTACGACAGTCTCTGTGCAGCATTTGGAACTGCCGGAACCGGTGGGTTCGGAATCAAATCCGACAGTATGGGAAGTTACAGCTTATATATTCAGATCGTCATCACTATCTTTATGATCCTGTTTGGCGTAAACTTCAATGTCTATTTTCTTCTTCTCACCAGGAAGTTTTCTCAGGCATTGAAATCTGAAGAGGTCCGCTGCTATTTCTTTGTGATCATCGCTTCTGCCCTGATGATCACTTTCAACGTCCGGCATCTGTTTGACAATGTGTGGGAAGCACTTCAGCAGGCATTTTTCCAGGTTGGTTCTATTATCACCACCACCGGTTATGCCACTACGGATTTTAACCAGTGGCCTGCGGTATCCAGGACGATCCTGGTACTGCTTACCTTCTGTGGTGCCTGTGCCGGCAGTACAGGCGGCGGAATCAAGATTTCCCGTCTTCTGCTTCTTGCAAAATCCGTCCGCAAGGAACTGCATCTTTATCTGCATCCCAATGCAGTAAAAAAGATCAAAATGGACGGAAAAGCGGTGTCTCACGAAGTTATGCGTGCCACCAATATTTATATGATCGTTTATCTGATGATCGTGGCTGCATCTATCTTTATCATCAGTTTTGATGAATTTGATCTTGTAACAAATTTCACAGCCGTAGTCACCACTTTAAACAATGTGGGTCCCGGTCTTTCCCTGATCGGTCCTACAGGAAACTTCGGGATCTTTTCTCCCCTGTCCAAGCTGGTTCTCTCTTTTGACATGCTTGCCGGACGACTGGAGCTGTTCCCGATTCTGATTCTTTTCCTTCGGGAAACCTGGAAAAAATTCTGATAAAAAATATAACCGGAGAAACATGGGTTTTTCCCATTTCTCCGGTTTTTGTTTCCCGCCGCCCTCGATCGGACATTCGCGGATCTCTTTCACTTTTTACTCATATCCATTTCACTGCAAGCATATTTTGTCATATTTGCGTCATAAATCGCATTTTTTCACATTTATTTCAAATCTTAGTCACACTTTCTTCACATTTTTCCTGTATATTATTAGCCATAGAAGGCGATGAGCTTTCTATAATATTTTTCTTTTTCATACGCGCCGGTACGAAAGTACCGGCCTCCTTCCATTTA
>ENA-OPAL01002011-OPAL01002011.1-human-gut-metagenome-genome-assembly--contig:-NODE-2011-length-10550-cov-4.052787_pt1 | contig 10550 bp, 9 predicted proteins | sample MGYA00241057_ERZ501430 | MGnify/ENA primary metagenome ERZ501430 (study PRJEB25962, sample SAMEA2042506) | human gut metagenome | biome: human gut; feature: human-associated habitat; material: faeces...
AAGACGAACCGACGAAACCGCAGCCGACAATAGCGACCTTCTTCTCGTTAACCATTAGAAACTCCCATCTCTCTCCACAAACAAGCCGCTCGGGAACGACCCGAGCGGCTTGCCGTAATCCCAATACATCCAATCGGGACTTTGATTATGCTCCTATTCGCAGCCAAATATCGACCGCTTACCGAAATTATTTGCAGAATTCGTAAAATAACTGCACGAAATCGGTTTCGAGCTATTGACGAGCCGAAACAACTTTCTAATACAGGCCCGCCTCGCGAATGGCCTCGACAGCCAAAGCGATCTGGTCGGGCGGCAAGACCAGCGCCATGCGCACGTGCCCCTCGCCCGAAGGACCAAAGCTCGCGCCCGGCGTCACCACAACGCCGGCCTTCTCCATAAGCTCCTCGCAAAACGCCATGGAATCGGTGCGACCACCGGGAAGCTTGGCCCACACGAACATAGAGCCATGCGCGTTGGGACGCTCCCAGCCCAGGCCCTCAAGACCGTCGCACAGGGCATCGCGGCGCTCCTGGTACTTCAGACGCTGCGCCTCGACCTCATCGCGCGGACCGTTCAGACAGGCGATAGCAGCCTTCTGGATCGGGAAGAACATACCAAAGTCGATTTGGCTGCGCAGCTTGGCAAAGGCCGAGACCACGTCCTCGCGGCCGACCAAAAAGCCGATACGCGCACCGGTGACGTTAAACGACTTGGAGAGCGAGAAGAACTCAACGCCCACCTCGAGCGCACCGGGATACTGCAAGAAGCTTCCGCCCGGTTCGCCGTCGAACACGATGTCGGAGTACGCGTTGTCGTGAACAATCAGTAGATCGTGCTCACGCGCGAAGGCGATAATCTCCTCGTAGACCTCGGGCGTACCCACCGAGCCGACCGGGTTCGCGGGCAACGAAACGATCATGTACTTGGCGCGATCGGCCACCTCGGGATCGATGCCCGCCACATAGGGCAGGTAATTGTGCTCGGCAACCAGCGGATAGTACTCGAGCTTGGCATCGGCGATCTTCGCACCCGCCTCAAAGACCGGGTAGCACGGATCGGGAACTAGAATGGTGTCACCCGGATCGAGCAGAGCCAGGCCCAAATGACCCACGCCCTCCTGCGTGCCGTTGCACGACTGCACCATGGACGACGTAATGCCCGAAACGCCAAAGCGACGCTCGTAGTAATCGCACACGGCTTGCTTAAGCTCAGGCAGGTCGCGCAGGGCGTACTTCCACATCTCGGGATCTTGGGCCGCCTGCGTGAGCGCCTCGACCACGTGGTCGTACGGCTTAAAGTCGGGCGTGCCCACGCTCATGTTGTAAATGGTCTTGCCCTGAGCCTTCAGCGCGAGAAGCTTGTTGTTGAGCGAGGCGAAGACCTCCGCGCCAAAGCGGTCGAGACGCTGCGATGCCTGCATGGTGCCACCTTTCGATATGAAAAACGCGACAAGAGCGCCGCGCGATACGGGCCATCAGATTGCAAAAGTGTAACGCTTGCAACCCCCGTATTGGTTCAATTTAGCCAACCTTAGTCAACTGCATCGAGCGCGTCGATCTGCGCAAGCCACAGATGCGAGCTGGCGTCACTCGGCATACGCCAATCACCGCGCGGGCTGAGTGTCACCGAGCCCACCTTGGGACCATCAGGCAGACAGCTGCGCTTAAACTGCTGGGCAAAGAAGCGACGGTAGAACGTACGCAACCACGTGTGAACGGTCTTGGCGTCGTAGACGCCCTCAAAGCTCTTGAGCGCCATGCGGTAGATCTTGCCCGGCTCAAAGCCAAAACGCAGCAGGTAATAGAGGAAGTAATCGTGCAGCTCGTACGGCCCCACCAAATCCTCGGTCTTCTGCGCAATCTCGCCATCGCCCGTGGGCGGCAGAAGCTCGGGGGACACTGGCGTATCGAGGATATCGAGCAGGACCTCGGCAATGCGCCCACCAAAGACATCGGCCGCATAGCGCACCAGATGGCGCACAAGCGTCTTGGGCACGCTCGCGTTGACGGCGTACATGCTCATGTGGTCGCCGTTATAGGTAGCCCAGCCGAGCGCCAGCTCCGACAGATCGCCCGTGCCGATGACAAAACCGCCAGCCTGGTTGGCCAGATCCATCAAAATCTGCGTACGCTCGCGCGCCTGGCTGTTCTCGTAGGTCACGTCCTGCACGGCCGGATCGTGCTCAATGTCCTTGAAGTGCTGTTCCACAGCCGCGTGGATCGAAACCTCGCGGAAGCTCACACCCAGGTCGCGGGCGAGCGACTCGGCATTCGACTTGGTGCGATGCGTCGTGCCAAAGCCGGGCATGGACACGGCCGTGATACCGGTGCGCGGCAGCCCCAGTGCATCGAAGGCGCGAACCGTCACGAGCAGCGCCAGCGTGGAGTCCAGGCCGCCTGAAAGACCGATGACTGCGGCCGTGGTACCCGTATGGGCAAGGCGGGTCTTGAGGCCCGCGGTCTGCAGGTCGAGGATGGTCTTGCAGCGCTCAGCCAGGTCACCATGGTCGGCAGGCACGAAGGGCGCGCGGGGGAAGACACGGTCGATGTCGAGCGCATCGCGCAGGACAGGCTCTTCGGCGAGCGAGCCCTCAAACGAGAACTCGACGGTCACGGCCTCCGGCGCATCGTCCGAGCGCGTCCATGTCGTCGAGCGACGGCGCTCGGCAACCAGGCGGTCAAGGTCAACGTCGGCGATGGCCATATCGCAGGTAAGCAGTTTGGTGGCGGCGAGCTTGGAGCCATTTTCGTAGATAAGGTTCTCGCCCGCAAAGACCATGTCGGTCGTGGACTCGCCCTCGCTCGCGTCCGCGTAGGCATAGGCGCAGTACAGGCGTGCGCTCTGGTTAGAGATGAGGCTGCGGCGATAGTCTGCCTTACCGATGATTTCGTCCGAAGCCGACGGGTTGAGAATCACCGTCGCACCGGCAAGCGCCATCTCGGTCGAAGGCGGCGCCGGCACCCACAGGTCCTCACAGACCTCAACGCCCAGCACCATATCCTCGGCACCCTCATCACAGCAACGGTAGATAAGCCCCGAACCCAGCGGAACCGGACCCTGACCGGCAAATTCAACCCACACGGGATCCGCAGGCGCCGGAGCAAACCAACGGCGCTCATAGAACTCGCCATAGTTGGGCAGATACTTCTTGGCCGTGAGGCCCAAAAGCTCGCCCGCGCAGCACACGGCGGCGCAGTTGTAGATGTTTTCTGCCACCGCAACGGGCAAGCCAACGGTAAAGACAACCGGCAGCTCACGAGTCTCATCGAGGATATGCACTAGAGCAGCCTCGCAGGCATGCAGCAGCGTGCGGTTATGGAACAGATCGGCCGCGGTATAGCCGGTCAGGTTAAGCTCGGGCAACACCAGCGCGCGAACGCCGCGCTCGGTAGCCTCGCGAACAGCCGCCAGCGCAACCTCGGCATTGCCCTCGACATCGGCCACGCGAATCTGCGGCGAAGCCGCCGCCACACGCAAAAAGCCATCGTTCTTATTAGCCGAAACGCAGCATTGCCTAGTTGATCTGGACACTGGAGGCCCCTTCTACCCTGAGATTCAGTCTAACGGACGTTCACATATCTCTAACTAGCCAAAGCAACCTCCCAGTTTACTGAGAGGCCAACCTGTGCTAGGAGCATGTATTTCAATAATATCTTTAATTAAAAAAGGAGAAATCGATAATCGACTTCTCCTTTAAGCGAGGCGAGTAAATTCCGAAACTAATGGCAGAATTTATCCATGTAGTCCTCAAAGTCGAACACTTCTACCACGACGCCCTCTTCCTGAAACTCTTTCAGTTGCTCCAAGAGATCTTTATTAATAACGTCCATGCAGAAACCTCCTCTATCTAATCAACTGTAGTATATCTGCTTTCATGCAATTATCAACCAACTTGTTTAATTGCTCCTCGTTTGCCGATAGTCCCTCTTTTTTCAAAATGTCGCGCACCTCGTTCTTAGTAATCGGCTTTTCAAACAACGAAAGCAAAGCGAACGAAAAATCATTAACCGCACACATTCTATGGGTGGCACAACTCAGCAGTACTCTTAACCCCTCTTTTGAGCGTCCGACTTCTTTCACAAACGAACTTTTAACCAATTGAAAACCATTATCGTGCATTACATAATCGGCATCGATATTTGTATTCAGCAATCCATAATGCAACAGTTCTTCTATCGTCCTTGTCAGCTCGAGGTCGCCTTGATCAAGGATAAGAGAAATGCTACAATTGGCCTCCAATAAACGGGCCAACTTAAGGTATACCAACTGGGAAACAGCATAGACATGATGGTATTCAGAATTATAGATGTAGGCAAATGGCTCAACGAGCACGACAGAGGTCTTGGAATCCAGCCAGATTCGATCAGCTGGATTTAGACTAGTTAGCCGTCGCTTTACTTTGGTCAAATGTCCCTTATACCTGACAGCGTGAATAGAATCTAGGATCCAGGTCACCTCTGAAATATGAAGCCGCTGGGGCAAGTCAATTGTGTCGCTACCGTTTATGACCTCTTGCATATAAAAATCAATATGATGCTCATCAGATAAGGATTTTGCTTCATTTAAAGTTAAACCAGTGCCTGAAACATAATCCACTTCGAGGCGCAAATCCTCATATTGGGACTTCGGCATTACAGAGACACCATACTTATCGGGATGATTCCAAACATCCGACCCCATAACGAGACCAAAATTCGTAAATCCTCTCGTGGAATATGGAACACCACATACCTGTTTTGAATAATTCAAAACATTCTCTGTATAAGCTAAGGTGTTCAGAGCCTCTTCTTTAGTTTCGGTCGGAAAGCCAATCATAAAGAATAGATGAACAGGAATACCCGCATTGAGACAATCATGGATATTGCGATCAATCCAATCAACTCTCGTGTTCTTCTTCATTAGATCAAGAACTCTTTGGTTGTATGACTCGAGGCCAAACTGAATCTGCCTACATCCACTTTGGTATATCTTGTTGAAAACGTCTGTACTTAGGGTTGGAGAGAACCTCGTTTCTCCATGCCAGAAAAACGTTTTTCCCGATGCGTTTATTTCATCCGCGAGTTGCTCCATTCTTTTGCCTTCGAATGTTTCATCCACAAAAGAGAAAACTCTCGTGCCGTATTTTTCATTTAACCGACACATTATTTCAAATACTCTCGATATAGGCATCTTTCGGTAACAACCACCGGTAGCACCGGGAATGGTGCAGAAGGCGCAATGATTAAAACACTGCCTAGAGGAATAAACCGGCAATATTAACTCAGGCATGAAGTATTTAGAAAGGGCGAAGCCATCGAAATCGGGAACCGTATCGTTGATAAATGTTTGCTCAATCCGATGGTTTTTATATATCTTCCCACCTTTAGCATGGCAAAGGTTTGGAACACAGTCGAGATTGTCATCACCAGAGTCAAGAGCCTCAAGAAGACGTGCAAGCGGCTCTTCGCCGTCATACATCATTATCGAATCAATGTATTCAAAAAAGGGATGCCATTCTTTCATGCAGTCATCTGCTAAACGAGTAATGTAATTGCCGCCCAATGAGACGTGTTTAACAGATGGACATTCTTCTTTAATCAGTTTCGCTAACGTAACTGCAGAAATCAATTGGAAACAGCCGCTCACCGAAATCCCAATAAACTCGATTTTTTCCCTCTGAATACGCTTAAGAAAGGCAGTTTCATAGAAGGAAATAAACGGATTATGCAAGGTATCCGCAAGCGATTTCATTATTTCTGGTGTCGAATAATAATCATAGGGCAGATCTATGGAGTTGAACGTGTATTTAACTCCATATGAGACGTGATTTATGATATAGAGTGCATTTCTAAAAATGTTTTCAGCATATTGTCTTTCTTTTAGATTAAAGTATCTCTTCGATCTGAAAATATCTTTTGCCTCGTCAACATTAAGTGCTGACTTTTGTATCAACTCGATTGTTAATTGAACATTCGAACTAAACGAATCCTTTGATTCCCGATACCTTTTACAGCACTCTTCGACATGTCTAAAAGATAGGAGGTCATCGTAAAATTCCACGTTTAAGTCAACGATGTCAACTTTATATTGTTCAACCTCTTGAAGATATGACTTCAAAACAGGCAAGGCAAGATACGGCCCCACTGGACTCCATCCTGGGGGAAATACTAAAAGCGTTTTAGGCATATCAACGTCACATCTTTCGCAAATAATTCAATTGAAACACAACTACCATCATAATTGAAAATACACCAAGTCCTGTAACGAGAATTGAGAACATCGCGATGCTCGTGAACAGCGAAACAAGGAGTGTTGAAATAACAACAGCAACCGATTGCAAAGACTCCCTAATTGAAAACAGGCTTATCGATTCAGATTCGTCTCTCGCCAAATCCTGCAGCGATGTTATGAGAAGCACATCTTGAATGGCGTTTCCGGCACCGACGATAAAAAGGAAAATAAACGATATTCCAGACGCATAGCGATAGCCAAACGCCAGATACGCACCGAGCGCAAGATACGTCACAAAACAATATGATTTAATGCAATCGGAACCATTAATTAAACGACCATATATTGTATTTCCGAACAACAGTCCGATTGTAAGACTACTCTGAAGGAATCCGTATTGTATCGATGACGAGTCAAATTGCAATTGCGCAATAGCTGGCAAAAGAGAATTCAGAGAGCCGAATGCCACGCCACTAGAAATATCGATTAATAGGAAACCAATTGCCAAGTGCTTCGCGCTAAGATCACTAAATGCAGTCCTGTTTTTTTCATTTTTGCTTATCCCCTCTTTATCATTAACCTCGATAACCGACGGAACATCTCGCAGCAACCAGAACGACGCGGCAAAAGAAAGCGCGTCTAATGCAAGAACAGCCTCCGCCCCAAATTGAGCGACAACAAAACCGCCGGCAACTGGCCCCAGAACCATCATCAAATTCTGCAGAAACCCAAACGAATTATTAATTACGTCGCGATTGATACTATTCGTATTGGCTCTTAACAACGAGTAAAAGCAGGGCATTTCAACCGTTCGGCAAAGCGATACCGCGCACGTAATAGCAAACATACTCCATTTACTATCAACAAAAATATAGCAAACGAATAATCCCGCGCGAATTAAGTCTGCCAATCTCATGGCCTGCAGCGTCCCGATACCCATCTTCTGAGGCAGCTGCGCGAGCGCAACTGAAAACAGAGAGGGGGCAAATCTACAGCAGACCATCAAAGCAGTTGCAGAAACATCGTGAGTTACCTCGTAAATCAGCATTGGCAAAGCAATATTCGCACACCAATTGCCTATTTCGCTTATCCCTCTAGCAATATATAGGACCCGAACCGGACGGCTAGCTCTCAATACCGTGAACATCACGATTAACCTCGTATTTCAGGCCTCGCTCATCCCTTAATAGGAATCCATAATCAACCAAGTACCGCCTCAACACGGCATAATCAGGATAGAGCTGTGACAGCACACGATTAACCTGAAGCTCCGTATAACTTGTATTTAATTCAAAGAAAGAGACGGCCCATAGCAGCATGATTCTTTTATAGCTTTCCTTTTTTGGAATTGAAACCAGCTCGCCATTCTTGAGAAATCGTTTTTTAAAGTCTATTAGCTCATCCATTCACATCCTCCATTTCATACGCATCTAATACTAAAAATGCATACGCTTTAGGTCATCGCATTCGGCTTCTATATTCGAACTAAACTCGAACTAATCTAAATGATTTGCTCAAACACTCTTCGAAAGCTCGTTTTTCACTTTGAGTAAAATGCCCTTCCCAGTCAGTCCACGAACAGGAAGGCAACTCACAACGAGCGGAGTCGAAGCCCTCTGCCGTCGGTCGTTCAAAATGCACGATAACCTTTTCGATATCCCCATCTGCTATCAGGTCAGAATGAACGACCTCGGCACCGTCTTCGAATGTCATATACGGGTACATCACGTAAACCACCTCACAATCGTAAATCCAGTTTAGCATCAAGCTATTGCACCAAAGACAGCAAGCCCCCCTTGATGAGTTGATGGTATCTGTTAAATGTCACGTACGATTCACATCTGGTGGGTACCCTGATGGCTACATGAAACGAAGCAGATTTACACCGGGAGGACCCCGTATGACAACCAAGTACACCGACGCGCCGCGCACGCGCGTCATGACACCGGCCGCGCTCAACAACGGCGTGCACGAGAACCATTCCATCGGACAGACCATGGCCATCGCGCCCAAAAAGGGCCTGTTTGACGACATTTCCATTCCCCAGATCATCGCCGGCGCCGCAGCTGCCGCCACGAGCGTCGCACTTGCCTCCAAGATTGGTATCGCTGGTTCAGTAATTGGCGCCGCCGTGAGCTCGGTCATCACCGTTGTGTCATCGCAGGTCTACCGCCACTTTATCTCTGCCAGCGCCGAAGCCATCAAAGGTACGCACGCCGCCGTCGACTACCCCGCCGGCGCCTACGAGCCCGTTGAGTTTAATGCCGAGGAGCACCTGGGCGGCGCCGCGACTACGCAGGAGATGCGCCAGATTGCGGGGCGCGCGACCACGGCGCGCGTTGCTCCCGACAGCCTGCGCGCCAAGGCGGCGGCAGAGCGCAGTCAGACGCAAAAGAAGGTCATCGTCTTCTCGATCGCCATCGCCATCGTCGCGGTCATCGCCTGCGCCGGCGCCATCCTTATCACCACCGCCGGTGAGGGTCTGGGCGAGCGCCCCGAGCCAATCCTTTCGTCGCGCACGACGGAAAGCGATGCAAATGGCAACACCCAGTCGCAAGACCAGCAGGCACAGACGGACGGCACGCAAGACAGTTCCACCTCTACCGATTCGTCCTCGAATACCCAAAACCAATCGCAGGGCGCCGATTCTTCTGTGAACAACAGCGGCGCGCAATCCGGCACGACCGACTCAAGCCAAACGACTGACGGTTCGCAGCCGAACACGGGAGGCCAGACGAGCGACACCACGTCGGGAACGGGTACAGCAGACAGCAACAACACCAACGGCTCGAACAGCTCGAGTGGAACCGCGTCCGGCACGGCATCTGACAACTCGAGCCAAGGCACGGCATCGGGCAACTAAGTACATTTGCCTCTCATAGATAACCGACCTGTACAACGGGCGCGAATCGAAAGCGGTTCGCGCCCGTTTGCCTTGGGCGCCGCCATGGCGAACGCTATGCGATGGTAAGATGCTTTACATGTGTAAAGAGGAGATTTGCCATGAGCAAGACAATAGTTAGGCCCACGCTTTCGCTGGGCAACCACATCTATCTGTATCGCCTGCTGCGCGACGCGATTGGGTGCGGCAAGCAAACGTTTATGACACAGGTCGAGGAGGCGCTCGCCGCCGGCGACATGACCGCTTATGACCTGGGCTTTGAGTCCACGCGTGAGCTGCTCGAGGAGCTCGACGACTGCATTAAGCTGACCGTCTTTAAGGGCGGTCGCCTGTATGCCACCGTCATCGCCAACGAGGCCTGGGATGCCGCCCTTGCCAAGGGCGAGGACAAGCCCAAGGCTGCCAAGGGCGCCAAGCAGTCCTACAAAAAGAAAAAGCGCGGTGAGAAGGACCTCAAGGCCGTGCGTCCCAAGCACGTTAAGCGTCCCGAGCCCGAAGTCATGGTTGAAGCCGTGCCGGAACCCGAGCCCGAGACAGAGATCGAAGCCGCTATTGAGGTAACAGCGGAAGCCGAAACCACCGCCACGACCGATCCCGAAGTCATATCTGAGCAGGAAACCACTGCGGAGCTCAACGAAGCTCCCAAGTCGACAACCGAAGAAGCCGCTGACCGGCCCGAGACGTCTGCATTCCAAAACAGCGATGTCTTTGGTGACAAGACCGAGGACGATCAGTCCGACGAGCCCGCCGATCAAGGCGCTACCGAGTCGGCGCCGGAGCCCGAGGCACCGCAGCCCGCCATCTCGCTCACGGTCGTCTATGACCCCGAGAACGCAAACGCCGGCATCACCACCATGGCATCCACGCCCATCGAGGCAAAGTCGAGCGTCGAGAATCAGAGCGCTCCGCAAGTCGAGTTCGACACCGCGACCGCAGACGCACCTGCCATCGTCGAACCCGCAGATTCCGCGGCGATGCCGAAAGCGGACACCGAATCAGTACTCGGCGCCGAACCCGCGCCCGTCATCGAGGTGACGCCCGTCAATGAGCAGGCCTTCGCACCGACGATGGTACCGGCCCCCGCACCCGTAGCGCCCGCCATCCCCGAGGACTTCCCCGTCGATTTCGCAACCGAGGTCTTCTGCCCCGGCCCGCTTCTGCACCAGCTGTCAACCTATCTCCCCTACGGCGCCGACACGCTCGGCATCGTCGGCGAGTACTACTGGATCGCCCGCGAGCGCGGTACCATCGAGGCCGCGCGAAACCGCGCAAGCTTCCCTCTGCGCTACACGCAAGCCGGCGAGCGCCACGAAGTCACCGTGCGCATCCGCCGCAACACCACCGGCGGTCTCGGAGCCGCCTGGACCATCGATAAAGTCGAGCCTTCTACCAAGTAACAAAAAGGGACGATAACCCTCAAGGTTATCGTCCCTTTCTC
>ENA-OPAL01002016-OPAL01002016.1-human-gut-metagenome-genome-assembly--contig:-NODE-2016-length-10514-cov-2.266087_pt1 | contig 10514 bp, 8 predicted proteins | sample MGYA00241057_ERZ501430 | MGnify/ENA primary metagenome ERZ501430 (study PRJEB25962, sample SAMEA2042506) | human gut metagenome | biome: human gut; feature: human-associated habitat; material: faeces...
AATGAAAGAGATTGGGTTTTGGAATAATATAGAGTATCGCATCAAACATCTGGGCGCAGATCGCTCCGCTGATAGAAGGACTTCCACTGGTAGCACACAACAAATCGTTTGATGAAGGTTGCCTTAAAGCGGTGTTCCGTTGTTATTGCATGGATTATCCCGATTATACGTTCTACGATACCCTTTGGGCTTCCCGTCGTGCCTTCCCGAAGGCGGAGAATCATCAGCTTCATACGGTGGCGGCTCTTTGTGGTTACCGGTTGGAGAACCATCACCATGCACTGGCCGATGCGGAAGCTTGTGCATGGATAGCGATGAAAATACTCTGATTGACAGCTGGCTAAGTGGTTGGACCTGTTCAGCTTGTAACAGCCGGTTGAAAAAGAATAGGGGGATGTTGCGATGTTGAAAGTCGATGGAAAATGTTTCTTTCAAATAGCAGAGAGTCCGGTTCTTTTGTGTGGAGAGCTCTTGTCTGAAAATCCCCGAAAATGAAAAATGGAACAATTGGGGTCCTGATTTCGTGGGTAGATTCTCGAAAAATTGGCGAAAAATAAAAAAAACAGACCTTGTAGGGATGAATGGATTGTCGTTATTTTGCACCGTAAAAAACTAAGACAAATAGTGATAATTTAATTAATGATGAAAAACGTTCTTTTAAGTGCTTTGGGAGTATGTACGATACTCTCTTCGATGACTTCCTGTTCCTCAGCGGAAGACAGCCCAATGAACAATGACGGTTATGGAACTGTCAGTTTAAGTATTTCAACCGATACGCAGTTCAAATCCAGAGCGGTGGATGAATCTCTCTATATGAATTTGGAAAACTATACAGTTCAGATTTTGAAAGATGGTCAGGTTGTTAGTGGTATGGAATGGAAATATGGAGATATACCGCAAGAATTGATAAAACTGAGTAATGGTGATTATGAGCTTAATGCCTTTTATGGAGAAGATAAGGCTGCTTCTACTACCGGAATGTATGTGAAGGGTACAAAGGTATTCAATGTAAACAGTAATCAGTCGCAAGTAGAAGTTTCTTGTCAGCCGGTCTGTGCCCGTGTAAAAGTGGAATTCGATGCTAAGATGGCAGATTATTATCAGGATTATTCGGTAGCATTCCATACGTTAGCTTTGGTAAATGAAAATGATGATTTGGATGCTTCGTTCGTTTGGACAAAGAGTAATACGGATCCGGTTTATTTGAAGGTTAACCAAAAAGAATCGGTGAAGGCTGTGATTACATTGATTGATAAGAATAGTAAAACTACTACAATTGATAAATCATACGAATTGAGTCCGAATGAAGCCCTGAAGATGAAAATTGTTCCTACTGTTTCGGAAGGTAATCTGGGTATTACAATTGAAATTGATGAAACAACCAATGATATTCCGGTAGATATTGAAATACCATCGGAATGGGTAGACGAGAATAATGAGACAAAATAAAAAATAAAACCGATGAGAAAATTACAGATAATGATATGGGTAGCCGGTTTACTGTTGACAACCGGTCTCGCTTCGTGTGAAATGAAGGACGAACTGAAAGGCAATGCTGGAGTCATTTCTTCTGAAGTAGGCTACTTGGATTTGGATGTAGCCATAGGACAGAAGACGCGAGCTAACGAAATGACTTCTGTAAGTGCCGATGATTTTCCTGTAGAAATCAAGGGAACCGATGTGGATTATACCAAAACGTTTGAGAGCTATGAGGCATTGACCAAGGAATTACCGCTCGCTCTTCCGGTAGGAAATTATACGGTCTCAGCACATACCAATGCGGAGTTGAAAGCTGTAATGGATATCCCTTATTACAGTGGTGAAACTCTATTGACCATTACAAAGGGTGTGACAGCAAATGCAGAAGTTGTATGCAAGATGAAAAATACCAAGATTCAATTGGTATACGATCCGGAATTCTCTACGACGTTCAAAGAATGGGATATTACAGTTTCTGATGGAAGTGCTAATATTTTGACTTACGATGAAACAGACTTGAATCCGAAAGCCAAATATTGGTTGGTAGCTGATAATGTGAAAACAATCAAAATGCACGTTGATGCTGTTACTCAGGATGGTACAAAGGTATCAGAAGACCGTTCTATCACAAAACCTGATGATGCAGATTCTGATTTCTGGGCAGGCAGTGATGCTCTTACCGTTACAATGGAACCAGGTGAGCCGACTGATCCGGAAAATCCGAATGGAGTTACTGGCATTAAGGTGACCGTACAGATCGCTTTCGATGATAATGAACAGGAAGATGTGGTGGAAATTCCGGTAGAAGATGAGGAGGAAGTAACTGACCCCAGTGAACCTGGAGATGGAGAAGAGGATACTGAAAATCCTGAAGTGAGTGTACCTTCTATTTCTATTCCACAGAGTACATATACTTTACCGGGTGACGCAGCCAAGAATGCGGATGCTACAATCACAGCAGAGGCAGGTATAAAGAGTGTAAAGGTACAGATTGTTCCAGGAAATGAGATGTTTACGAGTATTGTAAGCGGTATGTTCGGTGTAGAACCTTTTGAGCTGATTGGAAATGAAACATTGGGTGCTGTCTTTTCCGGAATGGGAATTTCATTACCTGATGAGGGGGATACAGAATACATTTTTCCTGTAGGCAATTTCTTTAGTCTATTGTCTGAAATGGGAACAACCGAAGCTTCGGAAGGTCATGTATTTAATATTACGGTGGAAGATAACAATGGAAAGACCGCTTCTGCCAGTTTAGGTGTCATTGTGGAATAATAAAAGTAATAGAAACTTATGAAACAGATCAATCATATATTGTTATTGATGCTGATGGCTTTTTCCTTTTTTGCTTGTCAGAAAGATGATATGGGAGGAGAGTCAGTAGGGTATCTCAGACTGAATGTCGGGGAAAGTACTTCTACCAATAGTAGAAGCATTGTACCGGAAGATTATCAGCCGAAACAGATTGCTGTGCAGATTTTAAATTCCAGCAATCAGGTAGTAGAAGAAACGGAAGACTGGGAACTTTGGAAAGAAAAGGCTATTGCCTTAAAACCAGGTGTATATACCATAAAGGCTACATCGAATGGTTTTGATGGTCAGGCTGCCGATTTTGATATCCCTTATTATGCCGGCTCTGAAACGGTAACTATCGAGAATGGTAAAGAGGCTCAGAAAACAGTTGTCTGTACTTTGGCTAATGTGAAGGTGACTGTCAAGTTTGACGAGAATTTTGTCAGTAAATTTAAGTCTGTAACTGTTCAGGTAGGAGATATAGCAGGAGATTACACACCGCTGAATTTTACAACTTCAGAGACTCGTTCGGCTTATTTCCCTGTAACCAGTTTGTTCTCAAAGATTTCAGTAACGAACAATAACGGTGTGAACAATTCTTTGAGAAATGAATTTACAGACGTGAAAGCCCGCGACCATTATATCCTGAATTATAAGTTGGCAGAAACAGGAAACAGTAATATTACGGTAACTGTAGATCCGACTACACATGAATATACCTATACTTTCACTGTGTCGCCAGAGTCTACCAACGGAGCTGAAATTAGTGCAAGTGCATGGGATCGGTTGGCCTATTTGAAAGCCCAATCTGTTAACTTAGGAACAGGTGTAAACGCAGAAGAATTAAAATTCCAGTATCGTTCCAAACCATCCGGTGAAGACGGTGCTTGGACGGATGTATCTGTTTCTGAAAAGGAAGGAATCTATACTGGATTTGTAACAGGACTGACAGCTGTTACAGAATATGAATATCGTTTTGTCAATAAGGATGAAGTGGTTATCGGCGCTGTCCAGTCATTTACTACAGCTGCCGTAGATGCACAGACTGCATTGTATAACGGTAATTTTGACCTCTGGTCAGAAAGCGGATCTACTATATATCCGGGATCTGCCGAAGAAGCCGGCAATACAACTTCTTTCTGGAATACAAGTAATCCTGGTACTACTCAGGGGTTGGGAGCTATCGGTGGTGCCGTTAATCCGACAACCGGTGTTCAGTCTCCTGTGCATACTACAGGTGAAGGTGCTTATGCTGCGAAATTGCAGACAACGAATAAGCTGGGCGTTTTAGCTGCAGCCAGTTTGTATACAGGTAGTTTCATGGGACTTAGCGGTATGTCTGCAAATATGGAGTTCGGTAAACCGTTTACTTCACGTCCTGTTGCCCTGCGCGGATATTATATGTATACTCCACAGGTGATCAATCGTGTGAGCCGGGTACCGGAAGGTGTTGAAATTGTTAAGGATGAGACCATGGACCAATGTGCTATCTTTATAGCATTGGCAAAGAAAAGCTTTACTTTCAATAACAACAAAGAAGAAGAATACATTGATTATGAAGGTGATGATAATATCATCGCTTACGGTGAACTTCCTTCGGGTGCTGCTACTTCCGGAGATGGTTACACAGAATTTACCATTCCTTTGAAATACAAAGAGAGTCAGTTCGGCGAACAGCCTACTCACATCATCATCGTATGTAGTGCCAGCAAATATGGTGACTATATGACTGGAGGTGACAACAGTTTGCTGTATGTAGATGATTTTTCATTGGTTTACGAAGGTACACCAACTATTTGGGAAAATAAATAATTCTCATTTTGAATCTGAATTATAAGGAGAGAACACCCCTTCGGCTTTTTCTTTCATAAGAAAACAGCCGAAGGGCTTGTTTGGGTTTAAACAATATGATGATTGAATATAACCATTGTTTAATGATAAAAAAAATACTGATAGTTAGTATATTCTTCCTGATGACAGTTCCTGCTGTCCAAGCACAGAAACGTAAGATACAGCGGATTGACCGCGAGGTTCAGGAGCGGGTGTTTATCCCTAAAGGACAGTGGATGACCGGAGGTAGTATTTCCTATTCTGAACACGAGGAGGAAAATTTGAACTTCTTGGTCTTGAAGAATATTGAAGGAAATGGCTACAATTTTAAAGTGAGTCCTTATATTGGATATTTTTTTCGTAATAATTTAGCAGCAGGAGTCCGTTTTTCCTATAACCGGAATTACCTGGATATGGGAAACTTTGAATTGAATCTGGGAGATGATTTTAATATCAGCCTAAAAGATTTGTATTATCTGGAGCATAAGTATGAAGTTTCCGGCTTTTTGCGTTCTTATATGCCTGTTGGTCGAAGCAAGATTTTCGGTTTGTTTAATGAATGCCGTTTGTCTTATGGATATAGTACTGGCAAGAATTCCACCGGTTCCGGGACTGAGTACGATGGGACTTTCGAACGTGCACATAGTTTGCAGATCGGTATTGCTCCGGGGCTGACTGCTTTTGTTACTAATTTTGCGGCTGTAGAAGTTTCCATGGACGTAATGGGATTTGAATTTAAATGGCAGGATCAGAAAACCAATCAGGTAGAAACCGGAATGCGTCGGACTTCTTCTGGAAATTTTAAAATCAATCTGTTCTCAATTAATATTGGAATGACTTTTTATCTGTAACAACCGTTATCTAAATTAGTAGAAAGATGATAAATAAATTAATATATACGTTATGCTGTACGGCTGTACTGACTTCGTGTGCCATTCGCAATGATATTCCTTATCCGATAGAAGAGGCAAATATTGTTTCTTTTGAAGTGGAAGGTCAGCGGGCTGAGACGGAGGGAGGAAATGCGCAGGCTACTATTAATACCAAGGACCGTTCAGTGACATTGTTTGTTAATGATGCCGTTGATATCAGTAACTTGAAAATCACAAAACTGGTAGCCTCTTCTACTAATATGGAGGTTGAAATTTTTCCAGATTCGGCGGCTTGCAAAAATTATGATAAGTTTCCTCGGACTAGTTTTGAATCGCTGGATGATATACCGTTATCCATGGATACACGGATGAATTTTTCTCAGCCGGTAAAGTTTCTGTTGCGTACATATCAGGACTATACATGGACCGTTACAGTCAAACAGTTATTGGAACGTACTATTGTACTTGAGAAACAGATTGGAGATCCGGTTATTGATGTAAATACAAATAAGGTAATTGTTTATGTGGCTCCCGAGCAGGATCTGAATGCTGTGGCTGTTACAACTTTTAACTTGGCAGGAGAACATGGTTCGGTGGATCCGGATCCTACAACTTTTGCTACATTCGATTTTTCGTCTCCAAGAGATTTTCATATCAGTTATGGATGGGACAAAGATACGTGGTACAAATGGACGGTATATGTTTATCATGCTTCCGATGATTCACAATCGGGCTCGTCTAGTGTTTTTCCTATGTGTACATCAGCTACGCTGACCGGCAGTATCCAGAGCGGCAAGACGCCGGTAGTGGAATATAAAAAACAGGCTGCAACCTCATGGAGCCAGCTTCCCGCATCAGCAGTAACAGTAAAAGGTACTTCTTATTCGGCTTCTTTTTCGAATTTGTCGCCAGGAACAGCTTATGCTTATCGGGTAAGCGTTGATGGAACGGCTGGTGAGGAACAGAGCTTTATCACGGTGGCGGCTACTCCATTGGAAAATGGCAGTTTTGATGACTGGTCATCTGAAGCGGCTGTAAATGGCACTTTATGGCAACCGTGGTCTACTTCTTCTTTTTGGGATACGGGAAATAGAGGTGCCACGACGATAGCCGATAGTAACAGCATACCTACTTCTGAAACATGTAACGGATCGGGTAAAGCAGCTTCACTTGAAACTAGATGGGTTGTAATGAAACTTGCTGCAGGTAACATTTTTACGGGTTCTTATGTACGTACAGATGGTACCAACGGCGTTTTGAGTTTTGGTCGTGAATTCAGCTCTTTCCCTTCCAAGTTGCGTATCAATTATAAATATACTTCTGCTACGATTGATAAGATAGGTGAGGATGCATTATCATATTTGAAAGGCCAACCTGACTCCTGTCATATTTATATTGCCTTGACAGACTGGGACCAACCGCTTGAAATACGTACACGTCCCAGCGAACGTCAGCTGTTTGATAAAAACGATTCACACGTTATAGCTTACGCTGAGTATATCAGCGGAAATTCAGACAGTCAATACCAGCAAAAAGATTTGGTACTGGATTACCGTTATACGAACCGTACTCCTAAATATATTCTGGTAGTAGCATCTGCCAGTAAATATGGTGATTATTTTACGGGAGGTGTAGGGAGTAAGCTATTGATAGATAACTTTGAATTGATTTATGATTAAATAAGCGAATAATTCTATAACAATGAAATACATCAAAGTCTTTTATACAGGATTGATTGGACTGCTGCTGGCGGCTTGTACCAATGATACCTTTTATTCAGAGAAGGAAGAGGGAACAGGATATTTGCGTCTGGCACTGGGAAGTATCGATGTGGAACTTTCATCTACTTCAAGGGCAGAAGTTGTATCACTTCCTGATGATCTGATACCGCAGACCGCTGATTTTATGATTGATATTCGTCAAGGAAACAGTTCTGTAGAGGGCTTTCCTAAAAAATACAGCGAACTGGCGGATGAAGGAATCGAATTGATGGCCGGAGGATATACGGTAACCGCTTATTGTGGAGAGAATGAACCGATACAAGATACCCCTTACTTTTCCGGTTCTGCTACCGTTCAGATCCGTCCCAATGAGCCTGTTACAGCATCGATAAATGCTGCCTTGGCCAATGCGATGCTGACACCTGCTGTCAGCGAGAGTCTGCAAAACCATTATTCAGCCTGGACCTTGACTGTTAAGTCGGGAGAGTCTTCGATGAAGCTGGCAGATAACGAAAAGGCAGACGGTTATTTGTTTGCACAAGTCGGACAGCCGGTAAATGCCGTGTTCGAGGGAACGAATATATTGGGACATGAGAGTTCGCATGAATGGGCAGTTATTTCTTCGGCTGCCGCACAGACGAAATATGTGATTCAGTGTGATCCGGATATACCTGTGTTTTCTTTTGGACTAAATGCCGTAGCTGAACATACGACTGATGAATCAGGTTATTTAAATGGAACGAAGGTTTCACTTTCCTTTGGCGATTTATCCAATGTCCCTCTCTCTTTGATTTCAAACTGGAAGGCAACATTGGTCAATGCAACAGGCGAAATCGTACGTAGTTATACCACCAATAATTTCACTAGTACGGGAGATATGGCTGTAGAAAACGATTGGTCTTATTTGCCGCAAGGAAATTATACATTGAGATATAGTTATACAATTGACGGAAATGAGGTAAGTGAGGAGGCAACTGCGATTGAAGCAAAAACAGTTACGATGCCTTTGCCTACTTTTGAAGCAGCAGTTTCTGCTCAAACCAGTTATTCGGTTTATACATCGCAAGGAGCAACGGCTGCTAATGAAACAGATGGATCCGGCATCTTTGATATAGCCACCACAACAACTATATCTCCAGATATTTTGAACAATGAGAAATACAGGGATTTATTAAGTATCACTTATTCTTTGGATAGTGGTGAAAGTTCAACAGAGGAATCACCAGTATTTCAAAATCTTCAATGGGGTACACGTAAGTTAACCGCTTTTGCCTTGTTTGATGGAAATAACGCAACTTCATCCGTTGATTGTGAGGTTACGGGAATACCATATAAAGGGGATTATACAAATCATTCTCCATTTGATGATACTGTGAATCCTTGGATTAGTGTTGGTTCTGGGGAATATTGGGAAAAATATGGATATCTTCTCTTTCAGTATAGTGGTACTATAAGTACAAGTATAAAATATAATTCTTATGTTTTTTCCCCAGCCTTTCAAGTTCCAGCTATAGTTGATGTTAGTTATTCAACTAAGGTAGCCTATTTTACATGGGGATCTGCTAGTAATTCAATAGAAGTCTACACTGGCGTGGGCGAGAAAACAGATAATAGTATCAAAGATAAAACAACATCTATTGATAAGTTTTTCGTTGCTGGTGGAGGTGTACCAGATGATGACAAATTCACAGTAATATCAGACAATACAACTATAAAAAATAATTATAGAGTTTGTATATCTCATAATAGTAATGCAAATAAAAATTGGGCTGATAATTGGTTGATATTTAAATCATTAGATGTATTATATAGATAACAGATATTGACTATGCATAAACAAATCCTATACATTCTCTCCCTGATGGGACTGTTCTCATTTGCTGCTTGTACGAATGAGGAAAGTCCGTTGCTTTCTGACGGAACGGGAGAGATCCGTTTTTCCGTGGTGGATACAACGGAAGTGGAGATTACTACCAGAGCATCGTATTATTTTGATGTGAATAAGTTTAATGTTAGTTTAAACCGAGGAAGTGAACAGATTTTCTCTAATAAGAAATATGGCGACCTTGCAGGAAAAACCTTTACGTATTCTGCGAGTCCGGATTACGTGTTGACAGCAGAAAGCTGCACAGAGGCCGAAGCGGAAAGTGCGAATCAAGGCTGGGGACAAGCACGTGTAAGTGGAAAAGAGTCTTTTGCTATCGTCAAAGATGAGTCAAAGACTGTAACGGTCAATTGTGGTGTGGTGAATTCGTCTGTAAGCGTTAAGTTCAGCGACTACATAACCAGTATGTTCACTACTTATTCTATCGAACTCTATGCGACTGATGCAACTAGCCGCACCTTTATGTTCGATAAGAGTAACTATACTTTTAAGACGGCTTATTTCAATGTTGGTGAATCGGGAAGAAAGGTGGCCTATACGGTTAGCTTACCTTTCTTCAAGAATCCTTATACGGGGACATTGACTTTGGAGCCTTCCAAGAGTTACAATCTTTCGGTAAAAGTAGAAGGAGAAGGTACCAATACAACAGTTACACTTGGTATTACCGTAGATGGTACGTTGCTTGAAGAGAAAGTCCTGACGGTAAAGATAAATCCGTATATGTAATCCCCAATATAATTATGGACAAGGCTGTCATATATAGTCTGTGTCTCATAAATACAAGGAGTTATATTATTTTGATATAGCTCCTTGTATTTTTCTAACTATTCGGTATCAAGTATTTATTCTATCACTTCCAGCAGAAAGCTGACTGGCCGGAAGCCGTCGTTGCACGAAATCATGGCCGATTTCTCGTTCTTCATCCATCCTTCGTAGATATTGGTGCCTCCGTGAGCCAGTGTCATTACAAAGGGAGACATACTCTGCCAGGCGCTTTCGCAGAGTCCTTCGGGTTTCTCCCATCCGTTGGCAATGAATACCTGTCCCACATGCATGTCGCAGGCATGTTCCATTGGGTTTTCGTATTCTTCCATCAAGTCCTTGTAGCAGGCCATCCGCATAACGGTGATTCTGATTTTCTTCATGGTCGTGAATCTTTTAGGTTCCCCAAAGTTAATGATTCTGTCCAGAAATAACAAAGCTGTCCGAAAGAAGAAAAAAATACTTACCTTTGTTACTTGTCTCGATAATATAAAAGTATAAATATGAAAAAAGACTGGACTACATGGCTTCGGAAGCGACTTACCGGCCGCATTGGTGAAGACGATATCATGGAGGTTGCTTATCTGACGCAGGGAGAGGAGAATAATCCCGTTAAGGAAGCCCTTTATGCATTGCTGTTTGATTCCGATGATCGGGTGGCAGAGAATGCTG
>ENA-OPAL01002019-OPAL01002019.1-human-gut-metagenome-genome-assembly--contig:-NODE-2019-length-10496-cov-9.725409_pt1 | contig 10496 bp, 9 predicted proteins | sample MGYA00241057_ERZ501430 | MGnify/ENA primary metagenome ERZ501430 (study PRJEB25962, sample SAMEA2042506) | human gut metagenome | biome: human gut; feature: human-associated habitat; material: faeces...
CGCAAAGGTAGGTTTAGGGAACATGCGTGTCAAGGCGGAAAATAGAATGGTTACCAAATATATCAATCTCTTTTTGTTGTAAATACTCAATTAAAAAGTTTTCAGCTGAAGATTCGTCAAAGGCAGATTTCTGGTTAGGAATTTCTATAATATTTTTAATATATGGAAAATTTTTATCTTGCGTTTTATTTGAAGTCATAACATGAATCTCATAGTTTTTATTACTAAGAAATTTAGCTATGTTGATAGTTACTTTTTCTGTACCTCCTGCAGGAAATTCTAAATGGTAAAAAAGAACTTTATTCATATTTATCAATTGTTTTTGTGAATTCTGTAATGAAACCTTTCATAGTATAAAGATCTTTTATGCGATTTACTGCATATTCACTCATTTTTTTTCGTTTTTGTTTATCACTTAATTCAATAATATGTTGGGCTAACTCGCTATAGCTTCCTCTTTGGTATAATAATCCATTATATCCTGATTCGATTAGTTCTTTGTTAGGTTGAATAGAAGTAGCAATAACGGGTATTCCTAATTTTTGTGCCTCAATAATCACTCTTGGTAATCCTTCAGAAGCGGAACAGGTAATTAGTACGTCTGCCTGTTGGTAATAGTCTATTATTGAAGAAGTAAAGTCTATTACTTTAATTTGTTGAGTAAGTCCTTCTTGTTTAATAATTTCTTTTACTTCATGGGTATATTTATCTTTATTGGCACCTACTAATAATAATTGAAATGGTATTTGATACTTATTCTTAACAATATTACTAGCATATACAGCTTCTTTCTGTCCTTTATTTTCATTAAAAGAACCTACCATTATTAGGGTATAAATGTGATTTGGGGTGGAAGTTATACTAGGTATTTCAATAGCATAATGTATACGTTCTATTTTAGTTTTGTCTGTTAAATAACGACTATAGTATGTTGAAATAGCTTCAGAAACAGATAATATCTTGATAGAAGAATTCTCTATATATTTGCATATATATTTTTCTCGATATAAAAATGTACAATCTGTAGACAGTGTTGGTATTTCGTGAATAAACCAGATATGTTTAAATTTACCCCAATAAGCGGCTAAAGCAGCTGTTGGAGATGCTAAAGTATTAGTAATGACAAAATCTGGCTGTATTTTTCGAAGATATTGTAAAGTTTTTATAGCATATTTCACTATACGGAAAAAACGTCCTATTGCTGTATGGCATTTGATTTTTTTTCCTGGTATGATCCACCATGGTTGTTTAATTATTTTGTAGCCATTGATGTATGGAGAGCATATATCAATTAAGTCCCCTTTTTTAGGAAAGATAATATATATTTGGTATTCAGGATAGTATTGTTTTAACCCTTTTATTAAATCTACAAGAACTCCTTGAGCTCCTCCTTGAGAATGTGCTAGATGGGAAATGAATACAATTTTCATGATCTGTTGGATTTAATCATATTAAGCAAAAATATAAAAATAAATTATATTTGTTCTTTGAAATTAGTACATTTGTATATTAAAACATATATTTATAATAACTTTCTTTCTTTTATCATTTTTATGACTACCTCTAACCCATTAGTTTCTGTGATTATACCTGTTTATAATACTGAGTCATTTCTGGATTCATGTCTTTGGAGTGTTGTTCAACAAACTTATAAAGAACTTGAAATTATTATTGTAAATGATGGAAGTACAGATCGAAGTGAAGATATTATTAATAAATATAGAAAATTAGACACTCGTATAATTTATATATACCAAAAAAATAAGGGTTTACCTTCGGCTAGAAGAACTGGAGTAGATATTGCTTCTGGAAAATATATACAACATCTTGATAGTGATGATTGTTTATTAAAAGATGCTATAGAATCTTTAGTCTGTAGAGCCGAGAGTAGCGGAGCTGATATAGTGAATGCTAGATTTATTTTTGCGTATCCGAAGGATAAGAAAAAAAATGAATTAGCTCCTTTTACTGATTTTAAGGAAATAACAGGAATTCAATGCTTGAAATATTCATTTTCCAATTTAGTATTCTGGTCAGTTTGGAGTAACTTTCAGAAAAGGAGTTTATATTTAGAAAATTCTATTATATTAGTTCCTGATATTTCATATGGAGAAGATGCTATATTAATGTCACAACTTTTTTTATATGCTCATAAAGTTGTTTTTTTAGATAAACCTATTTTATTGTACAATAGGCATGTGGATGCAATGTCTCATATCTCTTCATTAACTGATAAAAAGTATGAGGAATTTAAAAGATTTCCTTTATGGATAAAAGATTTCTTAGAAAGTAAGCAAGTTTTTTCTGAGGTAGAAAAAGAGTTTACTTTTTTAGAAATTAATAATTTTTGGGTAGAGATAATGTTTAGAAAGCTAGAGAGGATTGATTTGTTAATGCCAGCATTGCTAGCTAAGTTAAAGCAATATCCAGATTTAAAAAAAATGTTGTCGCGTCGGAAAAGAAAATTATTTCGTTATTATAAATTTTCTCCTTTACTTGGCAAATGGTATTTAAATAAATGTATTGCAAAAGGTAAACTTTAAATGAGTGTTACTGTGGGCTGTAAAAGATAAATATTTCTCTTTTATAGGATATTTTTCTAAAAACATCCTCATCTTTTTTTCTTTTTTGTACAAGACCTTTTGGTTATATTATACGTTTGGTATGGTCAGAATCTACAGAGCCTGCATATCGTTCAAACGTTTATAGTAACCGTTTTTCTGGAGCAGCTCTTCGTGTCTGCCGCTTTCTACGATACGGCCTTCATAGAGTACATAAATGCAGTCGGCATTCTTGATAGTCGACAAGCGATGTGCGATAGCAATAGTAGTGCGGGTCTTCATCAAACGTTCCAAAGCCTCCTGTACCAGGCGTTCACTTTCTGTATCAAGGGCAGAAGTAGCTTCGTCCAGAATCAAGATGGCCGGGTTTTTCAAGATGGCACGGGCTATCGAGATACGTTGACGCTGTCCTCCTGAAAGGCGGCAGCCGCGGTCGCCAATGTTGGTGTCGTAGCCTTTTCCACTTTCCATAATGAAATCGTGGGCATTGGCTATCTTGGCAGCGGCAACAACTTGTTCCATGGTGGCATTGTCTACACCGAAAGCAATGTTGTTGAAGAAACTGTCGTTGAACAGGATGGCTTCCTGATTTACATTACCTATCAGTCCGCGGAGGTCTTTTACTACCAGATCTTTAATATTTTTTCCGTCTATCAGAATTTCACCAGCCTGCACATCGTGAAAGCGGGGAACTAAATCGACTAGTGTTGACTTTCCTGAACCACTTTGTCCTACCAATGCAATAGTCTGTCCTTTGCGTACTTTCAGGCTGACGTCGTGGAGTACTTCATGCGTGCCGTAGCTGAACGAAATATTGCGGAATTCCAGTCCTTCTTTCATTTCGCTGATATGTTCGGCATCGGTACGTTCTGTAATGTTGTTTGGAGCTTTCAGAATCTTGTCTACACGTTCCATTGAAGCGAGCCCCTTCGGGATATTGTAACTTGCCTTGGAGAAATCTTTCAACGGGTTGATGATGCTGTAAAGTATCACCATATAGAAAATGAAGGTAGAAGCGTTGATGGTAGAGTTAGCACTTAGAATCAGTGAACCACCAAACCAAAGTACAAGTACGATGAGTACGGTTCCCAAGAACTCGCTCATCGGGTGGGCAAGACTCTGGCGCATGGCTACGCGATTGGTTGCACTACGATATTCATTACTGCACTTCACGAAGCGGTTTATCATTTTTTCTTCTGCGATAAATGCCTTGATGATACGCATACCGCCTAATGTTTCTTCCAACTGCGACATGGTTTCGCTCCATTTGTTCTGGGCTTCGAGCGACTGGCGTTTCAGTTTGCGTCCTACACGTCCCATGATCCATCCCATAACTGGCAGCACGATGATGGTAAACAGGGTAAGTTGCCAGCTGGTTACAATCAGGGTGGCGAAATAAGAGATGATAAGAATCGGGTTTTTCAACAGCATGTCGAGTGAGCTGGTGATGGAGTTTTCTATTTCGCCAACGTCGCCGCTCATACGGGCGATGATGTCACCTTTTCGTTCGTCAGATAGGAAGCTGAGTGGGAGGTACATTACCTTTGAATAAACCATGATGCGGATATCGCGTACTACACCGGTACGAAGCGGAATCATGATGGCTGTAGAACCGAAATAGCATGCGGTTTTCAGCAGGGTCATTCCTGCAAGGAAAAGTCCCAGCCAAAGTAAAGTAGTGGCAGGGCCGAATATTTCTATCAATTCGGATACGTAATAATAGAAATTATTTACGGCAACGTCTTTCAGTTCTCCGCTTCCCCATTCCATAAAATGATATACTTTTTCTGACTCTCCAGTCTTGAACAGGATGTTCAGAATCGGTATAAGAAGTGAAAAAGAGAAGACATTGAATATTGCCGACAGCAGATTAAGACCTATTGCTCCGACAACATACTTTTTGTAGGGCGAAATGAACCGCCGCATCATTTGGAAAAATTCTTTCATGCAGGAAAAATTTCTGTTATAATATAGTGCACAAAGATAGTGTAATTTATTGTTTTATTTTATATAAAGCAGGTGCTTTTGCATATTATTTTATAAATTTGCACTTTAACTGAAACATGGCAATTCAATGAAATTCATATATTATCTGATTTTTTTCTTCTGGTATCTGCTCTCTTTGCTGCCATTGAGGGTACTCTATTTCATATCCGACCTGCTGTTTGTACCGTTATTCTATGGCTTGAAATATCGCCGGGATATTGTACACCGCAACATTGCCGGTTCGTTTCCGGAAAAAAGTGAAAAGGAGATTCTGAAGATAGAAAAGGAGTTCTATCATTTTTTCTGCGATTATGTGGTAGAAACCATCAAATTGTTTTCCATGTCGAAAAAGCAGATGATGAAGCGTATGACTTTCAGCGGACTGGATGAGGTACGCGCGGAGTTGGACAAGGCTGGGAAAAAATGTTGCTTCGTATGTCTGGGACATTATTGCAACTGGGAGTATGTAGCTTCTCTGCAATACTGGTTTCCTGAAATTCATTGCGGACAGATTTATCATCCTTTATATAATAAGGCGTTCGATAAGTTATATCTCCGCCTTCGCGGACAGTTTGGTGGTGAGTCCATTCCGATGAAGGAGACGTTACGCCGGCTGGTTACACTCAGCAGAGGAGAAAAGAAAGTGATGATAGGCTTTATTTCCGACCAGGCGCCTGGATGGGAAGGGATGAGCCACTGGACAAAGTTTTTGCATCGGGACACTGCTTTCTTTCAAGGAACGGAACGCATAGGGCGCCGGCTGGATGCTGCCGTTTACTACCTGAAAGTAACACGGGTAAAGCGCGGATACTATCATGCTTCTTTCGAACTGCTGACCTTGCATCCTGCCGAATTACCTGAGTATCAGCTGACGGATATGTACTCGGAGCATCTGGAGCAACAGATAAAGGAAGCTCCTGCGTATTGGCTGTGGAGTCATAACCGATGGAAACGGACAAAAGAAGAATGGTTGAAAATGTCGTGGAACACTCAAAATTCGTAGATATCATGCCCCCGAAAATTATTCATTTATGCTGGTTCAGCAAGGATCCTTATCCGCTGGAAATCAAGATTTGTCTGGCAAGCTGGAAGCGTGTTCTTCCTGATTATAAGGTACGTGTCTGGACGTACGAGGATGCAAAGGCTATCGGTTGTAAATATATAGACCAGGCGCTGTCGGTCAGGAAATGGGCATTTGCGGCAGATGTAGTCCGTTTTTATGCTGTATATAAAGAAGGTGGCGTGTATATGGACAGTGATATTTATCTGCGTAAGCGTTTCGACCGGTTTATTCCTGAAACCGGATGTGCTACGTTTAATGAGCGGTGGGAAGAAGGAGAAACCGATTATGGTATTCAGGCCGCGTTCTTTATCGGTTCAAAGGGAAATGATTTCTGTAAGGAGGTCTTTGAGTATTATCAGGAACGGGACTTTATCCGTCCTGACGGTTCGCTGGACCAGACGATTTCTCCGTATATCATGCGAAGTGTTGCGGAACGTAGGGGATATGTCTGCAAGGAGGAGGAACAGCATTTGGATGGTATACATATATATCCTACTCATTGGTTGTCGCCAAGAAGCCGCTTCAAGCATAGTCCGGATGCTTTTGGGGAACATCGGGTGTACGGAAGCTGGCGTGACCATAAGTTTGGCAGGAAACTGGAACGTTCGTTCAAGCATTTCTGTAATGCGGTAAGATTTTATCTGCTTGGCAGATAATGTGACTGGATTACATGGTAAACTAAAAAATAGAGTAAGTATGGCTTTTAAAAATTTACGTTTAGGTTCTGATACATCAAGGCTTATATTATTATTTGTCGCGATATTGCCTGCTACGGAGTCTAAGGACTGGCTCTTTTATACGGTTTCTGTCTTAATCATTGGGCTGTTTATAATGCATGTGATTTATGCTATACAATTGTACAGAAAGGAAAAGTCTTTCTTGTGTATAACGGGCAATCTGCGGAGTGAGCTGATTGATTTGATGGTTGACATCGCAGGGCTTATGGTAGCTTATTCTATGGATTATACTGGATATATCCGCTTTTGGTGGTTCATGATTGCTATTACGCTGGTAGGGATTCTGCTTCAACTGAAACTGAAAAATCAAAAGAAAGGATAATTGCTTAATACGATATGGAAAAAGGATTTATGACATTTCAAAAGTCATAAATCCTTTTTTCATCTTATATTTATTGGATACCTTTCCGCTGTTTGTATTCATCGATTCGCTTCTGGAAGGCTTCTTCTTTTTTTCCGCCGTTGGAATGGAATATCAGTGCTTCGGGAATCTCTTTTCCACGGTCTTCCAGTCGGGATTTTCCGGTTTTATCTTTTATTATATCGACAGCATCGTATAAGTCGTTGGTCGTGGCATCGTAGGCGTTCATGGTGAGGGTGTCGCCATGTACACGGATTTGCTGATAGTAACGGCTACCTGTTCCGAACTTGTCGAACCGCTTGTCGAACTCAATGTAGTAGTTTTTGGGTGAGCAGTGACTGACTGTATAAACAGGTGCTTGGGCTTCTCCATTTTCACCGTGGGCAGTCATACGGGCATAAGCGTGTTCGTGTCCTTGCAGTACGAGATCGACTCCATATTCCTCAACCAGCGGGTTGAACATGGTACGTTGAAACAGGTTGTTCATACTGCCTTTAATGGAGTATAGCGGATGATGAAGTACGACGATCTTCCATCGTGCATTGCTTTTCTTGAGCTGTTCTTCTAACCATTTTTTCTGAGTCCACAGGTAGAAGAACTCGCGGTTACTGTCGAGACAGAAGATTTGCATGTCGTTATACTTCAGAGTATATACTTGATTTTCGCCTACCATTGAGTCGAGATAGTATGAAAATACCAGTGAGAAGCGGCGTTCCAGTTTGCGAATGATGTATTTCAGGTATTCGTGGTTTCCTGTAACGGTGATGACAGGGTATTGTTGTCCGATGGAATCCAGCCCGCGATATGTTTCTTCCCAGCGTTGTTCAGTTGGACGTTCGGTCAGATCGCCTCCGAACACAAAAAACTCTGTATCGGGATGACGTTGCAATGCTTCACGGAAAAAATGGTTTGCTTTCCCGTTGATGCTGTCTTGCACATCGCCTACATACATGAATGAATAATCGTTGCGGGTAGACTGATTGTATGTACGGAAGCTATACCAGGATGAGGTCTTGCCTTCATTACAAACGCGGTAAGTATAATAGCGGTCAGGTTGTAAGGTACGGAGTTTGGCAACGTAGTATGCTGCCTTTCCGCTACGTGACTGGAAAATTTCTCCTTGTACATCGATTTGTATGGTATCTTTCGAAAGTGTATCTACCAATTCGACATGCGACGGTACGACTATAGAGTCGTACTGCCAGCTGATATTGCGCGACAGTTCGTTTTCATCGCCGAAAGTGAGTAGTACTCGTCCGGGTTCTGACTGCGGTGCATAAGGAAGTTCTGCTTCGTTGTGGAACCATGCGCTCCAGCGTGAATTGATCCACAGTGCGAGTGCCGCGATGACAATCAATGTGATGCTAAGTCGGATGATAGTTTTCTTTTTCATGTTGTAACAGATTGTTATTCGGTTACAAAGATAGAAAATGGTACTTTAAATTTCTTATATTGTGTTCTGTTTTACAGAAAAGTTATTTTAAAATAAGGTCTTGAGAGGGTTTGGAAAATAATCGTTAACTTTGTCGCTCTTAACCTCCAAAAACATTGGCAATGAAAAAAGAATTGTTTTCGAATGTCTTTTCCTTGATATGGAATTTGTTCATTATCTATGTGTGTTATTCGCTTTGCCGTTTGACTTTTTTGCTTGAGAATTTCCGTCTGTTCAGTGAGAACTTGACAGGAGAATATGCGCTGAATATGTTCGGAGCAGGTATTATTTTTGATACGACGGCCATTTTGTATAGCAATGCCTTGTTTATTTTATTGTTTCTGCTGCCGTTTCATTGGAAAGAGAATGCTACCTTTTATAAGGTTGTCCGCTGGATTTTTACGGTAGTCAATGGCTTTTTCCTGATATCGAATCTGGTAGACTGTGTGTATTTCCGTTTTTCCGGACGGCGTACTACCATGAGTGTCTTTCAGGAATTTAGCAATGAGGGTGGGGGTAATCTGGCTTCTATCTTCATGGATGAGTTTATTTCGCACTGGTATCTGGTGGTATTGGCGGCAGTGTTCTGTTATGCTATTTATAAATTGTATCGGGCACCACGGAATATTCCGGTATATAGCAAGTGGCAATATTATCTGATACAGACCGTTACTTTGCTGGTTGCCATACTGTTTACAGTATTTGGTATGCGTGGAGGTATGACAACTGCTACACGTCCGATTACCATTAGTAATGCCAATCAGTATGTCGACCGGCCGCTGGATGCGGGGGTGGTGCTGAATACACCGTTTTCTATTTTCCGTACACTCGGGAAAAAGGCTTTTATTGTTCCCGACTATATGCCCGAAAGTGAAGCACTTGCCGTATATTCTCCGGTACATGTTCCTGCCGATTCAGTACAGTTCAAGCCGATGAATGTGGTTGTGATTATTTGGGAAAGCTTTACGAAAGAATTTGTAGGCAAGCTGAATCCTGATCTGGATAACGGGACATATAAGGGTTATACACCGTTTATCGATTCACTGTTGACAAAGAGTCTGAGTTTTACATATACTTATGCCAACGGGCGAAAGAGTATCGAGGGAATGCCTTCGGTCTTGTCGTCCATACCGAGTTTTGTTGAGCCGTTCTTCCTTACACCGGCTTCGCTGAACGATGTATCCAGCATTGCAGGTGAGCTGACTAAGAACAAAGGATATTATTCGGCTTTCTTCCATGGGGCTATGAACGGTTCGATGGGATTTCAGGCCTTTGCTCGTTCAGTAGGATTTACTGATTATTACGGACGTACGGAGTATAATGAAGATCCTCGCTATCACGGTGATGATGATTTCGACGGTACATGGGCTATCTGGGACGAAGAGTTTCTGCAATACTATTGTGATAAGATGACAGAATTTAAGCAGCCGTTTGTTACTTCCGTATTTACGGCAAGTTCACATCATCCGTTTGCAATACCAGCATGTTATGAAGGAAAGTTTCCAGACGGACCAACTCCGCTTCAGCGTTGTATCGGCTACACGGATCATGCCTTGCAGCTCTTTTTTGAGAAAGCTTCCCGTCAGCCTTGGTTCAATAATACATTGTTTGTGATAACTGCCGATCATACCAGCTTTGGTACATATCCAGAGTATATGACCGACTTGGGTTTGTATAGTGTTCCTATCTTGTTTTATGCTCCCGGTATGCCGGAGCTTCGCGGTATGGAGGACAAGATTGTCGAGCAGATAGATATTATGCCGACTGTACTGGGATTGCTGGGTTATGATCGCCCGTATATCAGTTTCGGGCAGGATGCGCTCCAGACTCCGGCTGCTGAGAAATTCTCAGTGAATAATGTAATGGGTACAAATGTCTATCAGTTTGTAAAGGGAGATTATATGATTCAGTTCGATGGAGAGAAAGTGCTGAAAGCTTATCGTTACCGTACCGACCGTTTACTGAAAGATGATGTGAAGGATACCATGCCTCAGGACACACTTCGGGCTATGGAAACACAAGTAAAATCGTTTATCCAGCAGTACATGCAACGTATGAACTCGAATAATCTGGTTTACAGAGAGTAATTTTGCTTTGTGCCAAACTCTGCAAAGAGTAAAAGTATCTAATAATTTTCTATAATTATTGCTTATGGTTGTTGCTCTATTCTGAAAAAGAATGGAGTGAAACTCTCCTTCTTTTAATGGACGAAAGGTTTTAATAGTTAGCTATATATAAAACAGCCCTGTCAGATTCAGCTTTTAAAGTGAATGACAGGGCTGTTTTATATATAGTTAAATCTAGGGATATTCAGTAAATGTCCCTAAAACGTAAGATGGCATATAAAGTCGATAGA
>ENA-OPAL01002027-OPAL01002027.1-human-gut-metagenome-genome-assembly--contig:-NODE-2027-length-10441-cov-2.226362_pt1 | contig 10441 bp, 8 predicted proteins | sample MGYA00241057_ERZ501430 | MGnify/ENA primary metagenome ERZ501430 (study PRJEB25962, sample SAMEA2042506) | human gut metagenome | biome: human gut; feature: human-associated habitat; material: faeces...
ACCTCGGAGCAAAGGTTGGATGTGAGCATTTAAGCGAACATTCAACCTGCAGCGACTAAAGTCACAATTCTGAATTCTTTCCTTCCCTGAGGGCGTCTCCCTTGCCTGCGGCAATTCAGAATTTTCCACCCGACTTGTAATATTCCACACACAAAATAATGATATTTGAATATAATTTGATAAAAAATGCACTATTAGCAAAAACTTTCTTGCGCTAATGGTGTTTTTTTGTCTTCTTTTTACGAAAACTATCTTTAGTGAAAAAGCGATTCATGGTATAATCGAACGAGGCAGAAAGTGATGGTTTTTGAATGTCATATTCTGAAGGTTACGAAAATTACAAAAAATAGGTAAAAACAGTATTGTTTTAAGGAGGATAACGTGTTAAATACAACAAAATCAGAAGAGTTATATAAAGTAGCACTTGACCTGATGCCGGGTGGTGTAAACTCACCGGTCAGAGCATTTGGTGCTGTGGGAAGAAACCCTTTATTTATTGACCATGCAAAGGGTTCCTATGTTTATGATGTGGATGGTAATAAGTTTATTGACTATGTTTGTTCCTGGGGACCTGGAATTCTTGGACATTCTCATCCAGAGGTTCTTGAAGAAGTAGTGAAGGCATGTTTTGACGGTCTTACTTTTGGTGCGCCAACTGGTAAGGAGAATGAACTGGCACAGCTTGTCAAAGATTGCGTACCATCTATGGAAATGATGCGTATGGTAAGTTCAGGAACTGAGGCAACGATGAGTGCGATTCGTGCGGCAAGAGGATTTACCGGAAGAGATAAGATCATTAAGTTTAAGGGATGTTATCATGGACATTCTGATGGATTATTAGTGCAGGCTGGTTCTGCAGCATTAACACAGTCTGTACCGGACAGCAGCGGAGTTCCTGCTTCTTTTGCACAGCAGACTTTAGTTGCTCTTTATAATGATAAGGATTCTGTAAGAGAGTTATTTGAGAATAATAAAGACCAGATTGCAGCTCTTATTGTGGAGCCAGTTGCAGCAAATATGGGTGTTGTTATTCCTGACGATGATTTTCTTCCTTTCCTTCGTGAGATTACAGAAGAGAATGGAACAATTCTTATTTTTGACGAGGTTATCACAGGATTCCGTCTTGGTGTCGGCGGTGCACAGGAGTGGTTTGGAATTAAGCCAGATTTATCTACTTTCGGAAAGATTGTCGGCGGTGGAATGCCAATGGCTATCTATGGCGGACGTAAGGATATTATGAGAAATATTTCCCCGACAGGAAAGGTTTATCAGGCAGGAACCTTATCTGGTAATCCGATTGCGACAACAGCCGGAATCAAGACTCTTGAAATTTTAAGAGACCATCCAGAACTTTATACAAAGATTGAAGAGAATACAAAGAAGCTTGCGGAAGCTTACAAAGTAAGAGCGAAGAAACAAGGTATCAATATTCATGTTAACCAGATCGGTTCTCTTATGAGCGCTTTCTTTACAGGGGAAAATGTAAAAGATTACACAGGAGCAACATCTTCTGATACTAAGGCTTACGCAGATTACTTTAACTATATGTTAGAGAATGGTATCTATGTGGCACCTTCACAGTTTGAGGCGATGTTTATTTCTGCAGCTCATTCTGATGAGGATATTCAGAGAACTATTGATGTGCTTACAAAATAGGAAAGATATTAAATAAAAGATATTATACTTATTCAGAATAATTGCAAATAGAAATAATTTATAAATAAGAAGTCTGTATTGGAAACAGGGGCGAAATTTTAAAAATAAAACAAGTCTCAAAACATATTTATAAAAATGAATATAACTATAAATATAGTAAATAAGACAGAAAGTCAAAGGAGAAAAAATGGTACATTTTATTGGAGCGGGTCCTGGAGACCCAGAGTTACTGACAATTAAGGGAAAGAAATTAATCGATCAGGCAGATGTAATTATCTATGCTGGTTCTTTAGTAAATAAGGAAGTTCTTGCCGGAGCCAAAGAAGGCGCAGAGATTTACAACAGTGCGACAATGACTTTAGAGGAAGTTATTGAAGTAATGAAAAAGGCTGAAGCTGAAGGCAAGATGACAGCTCGTGTTCATACAGGAGACCCTGCCGTTTTCGGTGCACACAGAGAGCAGATGGACGAGCTTTCCCGTCTTGGAATTGATTATGATGTCATTCCAGGTGTGAGTTCTTTCCTTGCAACTGCGGCAGCTTTAAAGAAAGAATATACTTTACCGGGAGTTTCTCAGACAGTTATTCTTACAAGAATGGAAGGCAGAACACCAATGCCTCCAAAGGAAAAGTTAAGAGATTTAGCAAAACATAATTCTACAATGATTATTTTCTTAAGTGTAGGAATGATAGAACAGCTTGCAGATACTTTAAAAGAAGAGTACAGAGAGGATACACCAGTTGCTGTTGTATACAAAGCTTCCTGGGAAGATCAGAAGATTGTTATCGGCAATCTGACAAATATCGCACAGAAAGTAAAAGAGGCAGGAATCACAAAGACAGCTCTTACAGTTGTAGGCGATTTTCTTGGAGACGAGTACGAACTTTCTAAACTTTATGACAAGACATTTACACACGAATTCAGACAGGCAAAAGAGTAAGCCGTGTGGTTTTGCTGGAGGCATAAAATAAGAAATGGGTATACAGATAATTAGTATCAGTCATAAAATCGCACCTCTTCATATAAGGGAAATGTTTGCATTTACAGAGGAGCAGCAAAAACATATGATGCAGGAGATCACAGAGCATTTGGAAGTTTCAGAATGCATCGTGTTATCTACCTGCAACCGGACGGAAATGTATGTGTATTCTGATTCGGAAAGCAAGGGATGTGTATTTAATCTGATGGAAGATGTGCTGCTTGGTGAGGCAGGAGCACAGGATGAAGAAGATATCGGAAATTATCTTTTATTTTATCATGGAAAAAAGGCGATTCATCATCTGTTTCAGGTAGCGGCAGGGCTTGATTCCATGGTAATTGGAGAAGACCAGATTCTCGGTCAGGTAAAGACCGCACATAAGCAGGCAAGAGAGGCTGGAACAACGGGAGTATATCTGAATACATTTTTCCGTATGGCAGTCACAGGAGCAAAGAAAGTAAAGACCGAAACAGAACTTTCAAAAACTTCTGTATCAACAGCGACACTTGCACTGAAAGTAGCCGAAGAAGAACTTGGAACTTTAAAAGATAAAAAGGTTCTTATCATCGGTGCGACAGGTAAGATTGGCGGTATTGTTCTGATGAATATTCAATCTCTTCATCAGGCAGATATTTATGTTACGACGCGTAAGAATAAGCTCATCCAGACAAAGCATGGAAATGACGAGTTTACGACAATTGATTATGAAGATCGTTATGAATATTTAGATCAGATGGATGTCGTTATAAGTGCGACATCGAGTCCGCATTACACACTGACATATAGCAAGATGAAAAAGCAGCTTACGACAGCGAAGCGAAGAGTCTTTGTCGATCTGGCTGTGCCGATGGATATCGAAGCAAAAATCAGTGCGGTGGACGATACCTGCTACTATAATATTGATGATTTTACAAGAATCGCAAGGGAGAATAACCAGAAGAAACTGAGAGAAGCAGAGGCCGCATCAGGGATTCTTGATGAGTATGAACTTCAGTTTGAACAGTGGATGGTATTCCAGAAGTCTTTATCCGTTATGGGAAAGGTCAGAGATAACTTTGTAAAAGTAGCAGAGCATAAAGGTGTGGAAAAGGCATTTGACCATTTTTTCTATTGGGTGAGAGAGAATAACACACCGGAAGATTTGGAAACATTTTTCCAGTGCCTGGATCATTAAAAACAGACCAGAATATCGGTTTTAGAAGGAGAAAACAATGGGTAAATTATATGCAGTTGGGTTCGGTCCAGGTGGATATGAACACATGACAGCAAAAGCAATTGATGTAATTAAAAATGCAGACATCATTACAGGATACACTACATATGTAGAGATGTTAAAGAAGTTTTTCCCAGAGAAAGAGTACGTGGCAACACCGATGACAAAAGAGATGGATCGCTGCCGTATGGCAGTTGATTTAGCTGCTGAAGGGAAGACAGTTGCAATGGTAAGTTCCGGAGACAGCGGAATTTACGGAATGGCAGGAATTCTTTTAGAGATTGCCAATGAGAAAAAGGCAGATGTTGAGATTGAGACTGTTCCAGGTGTGACAGCAGCGAGTGCAGCGGCATCTATTCTTGGAGCACCGTTAATGCACGATTTTACGATTATTAGTTTAAGTGATCTGATGACACCTTACTCTCTTATTATGAAGAGAGTGGATTGTGCAGGACAGGGTGATTTTATCGTATGTCTCTATAATCCAAAGAGCAAAAAGAGAGCGGATTATGTAGAAAAGGCTGCAGAAATTCTTATGAAATATCGTGACGGCAAGACTCCAGTTGGTGTTGTTCGCCATGCGGGCAGAGAAGAGGAATCTTCCTATATTACAACACTTGATGCAGTAAAAGATGCACCGATCGATATGTTCAGTATCGTTATTGTCGGCAATTCCAACACATATGTACGCGATGGTAAGATGATTACCCCAAGAGGATATGAAGACAAATACGGATTCGCGAATGTAGAATAAGATGAGTATGTAAGCGTTTTTTTTGCTTACAAACTTATTATACGAGTGGAGGAATAAGATGAAAAATATCATCAAAATCGGAACGAGAAAGAGTAAGTTAGCTCTGATTCAGACCGATATTGTAAAAGATAAAATTAAAAAAGCTTTTCCTGAAATAGAAGTGGAAATCGTAAAGATTGACACAAAGGGAGATCAGATTCTTGATAAATCCCTTACTTCATTTGGTGGAAAAGGTGTATTTACTGCTGAACTTGAAGCCGAACTTCTTTCTGGCGCAGTAGATATTGCGGTTCACAGTGCAAAGGATATGCCGATGGATTTCCCGGAAGGGCTTGGAATCGGTGCAGTCCTTGACAGAGCGGATGTGAGAGATACTTTTGTTACTACAACTGGTAAAAAATTAGAAGAATTAGAGCCAGGAAGCATTGTCGGAACAAGCTCTCTTCGAAGAGAATTATTAATTAAAGAAATTAATCCCTATGTAACGATTAAGCTTCTCCGTGGAAATGTACAGACTCGTTTAAGTAAACTTCGTGACGGTCAGTATGACGGAATTATTCTTGCGGCGGCAGGAATCGAAAGACTTGGATATGAAAAGGAAGAGGGACTTCACTATCAGTATCTTGACCCGGATGTATTTCTTCCGGCCGCAGGTCAGGGAATCCTTGCAGTAGAAAGCCGCGTAGAAGATGCGGAGATGGCAGAAATTCTTGCGGCGATCCACAGTGAAAAAGCAGAATGTCTTTTAATGGCAGAGAGAGCATTTTTAAAGACAATCGGTGGAAGCTGTAACGCACCGGCGGCAGCACTTTGTCGTGAGGAAAATGGTGAATTTTCCATGCGTGCCATGTATGTGAAAGATGGAATTCATAGCAGAAAGACGTATATGACAGTGAATATAGAAGATGCTATAGCGGAAAAAGATGCAGACAGCAAGCCGATAGCTGGGACGGCTGTGGCAGCAGCCGTTTCTGTCGAAGAAGCTGTTAAAACAGACAAAGAGATAACAGAGAAAGATACGGCAAGAAAAAGTAAAGTAGAAATAGCAGCAGAACTTGGTATCAGCGTTGCTCATGAAGTAAACAAAGGTATGGTATATCTTGTCGGTGCAGGTCCTGGTGATGAGGATCTGATGACGAGAAAAGGACTTAAGCTTTTAAGAGAGGCAGATGTCGTTGTATACGATAACCTTGCATCCAGTTCCCTTTTAAATGAAGTGAGAGATGACGCAGAACTTATTTACGCAGGAAAGCGTTCTTCAAATCATCATTTAAAACAGTATGAGACAAACGAGCTTTTAGTGAAGCTTGCATTAGAAGGAAAAAATGTTGTCCGCTTAAAGGGCGGTGACCCATATATCTTCGGCCGTGGCGGTGAAGAAGGACAGGAACTTAGAGAAGCTGGTGTTGACTTTGAAGTTGTGCCGGGAATTTCTTCTTCTTATTCTGTTCCGGCATACTGCGGTATTCCAGTGACACATCGTGATTTCGCATCTTCTTTCCATGTGATTACCGGTCATGAAGGCAATCATAAAAATGGTGTGAGTGTATTAAACTACGAGACACTTGCGAAAGAAGAAGGAACATTGATTTTCCTTATGGGACTCAAAAATCTTCCTAATATTGTAGCTTCGCTTATTGAGAATGGTAAAGATCCTGCGACTCCAGTCGGTGTGCTTCAGGAGGGAACAACCGCAAGACAGCGTGTTGCAACAGGAACACTTGCTGATATTGTAGAAGTTGTAAAGCGCGAGGGAATTAAGACTCCTGCCATTACAGTTGTAGGTGATGTCGTAAGTTTACGTCAGGTACTTGACTGGTACGGACACAAACCTTTATCCGGCAAGAGTGTTCTTGTGACAGGAACAACTTCTATGGTAGACCGACTTTCTCCGATTCTGAAAGAGGAGGGAGCAGAGGCCATTTCCTTTAGCTTAATCCGCACTGAAAGAATGAAACTTCCAGAGCTGGATGTCGCATTGAAGGAAATAGATAAGTATAACTGGATTGTATTTACCAGTGCAAACGGTGTGGAATGTTTCTTTGAGGAAATGCAGGAAATCCGAAAAGATATCAGAGATTTAGCGCATGTCCGCTTCGCTGTTATTGGAGACGGAACGAAAAAGACATTGGAAGAACATGGAATTTTCTGTGATTTTATTCCGACAGCATATTCTTCAAAAGATATGGCAGAGGCGATGGTTCCTCATATCGGAAAAGATGAAAGTGTTCTTCTCCTTCGTGCAGAGGAAGCAAACAGAGTGCTTCCAGATGCATTAGAAGAAGCTGGAATTTCCCACACATGCATTTCTCTTTATCATACCGTAACGGATGAGAGAAAAGCAGATGAATTGAATCGTTTGATTAAGATGGCTGACTATGTAACATTTGCAAGTTCCAGTGCAGTTCGAGCCTTTGTATCTATGGTAGATAATCTTGACGAGGTCAAAGGAAAATATATCAGTATTGGCCCGGTTACAACAAAGACTGCACAGGAAAATGGTCTCTCCATTGCAAAAACTGCTGTTGTATATACAGCAAGAGGTATGGTAGAAACAATGATTCAGGATGCAGCGGAAGAAGGTCAGAAATAAATGAAAACTCAGATAAAACGTTTTTTGTTAACACTTGGCTTTATGACACGGATTCCTGTCAATGTAGATCTTGGTGAAGTAAAAGATGAAGACATGCACAAAGGATTTTTATATTATCCGGTAGTCGGTCTGATTCTCGGACTTTGTGGCATGGCAGTATTTCTTCTTGTAAGTCTTATTTTACCAGAAGTATTCGGAATCCTTTTTGCAATGCTTGCGAACCTCTGTCTGACAGGAGCCTTTCACTTAGACGGTCTTTCGGATACCGCAGACGGAATCTACTCTGCAAGAACGAGAGAACGTATGCTTGAAATCATGAAAGACAGCCGCATCGGAACAAACGGTGCGGTAGCGATGTGCTTTGATCTGGCATTAAAGTTTGCCGGAATTTACTACAGCGATATAAGATGGCTGATGATTCTTCTTATGCCAATCGCCGGAAAAATGGTACAGGGAGCGATTGTGTATAAAGCAATTTATCCTCGTGAAAAAGGAATCGGTATTTATGTAGGAACTGTCAGTCTTGGAACAGTAATCGGAACCGTCATTCTTGGACTTATCGCAATGGTACTTGCCTTTTCCTGCTGGGGAGTCCTTATCTTTGCGATTCTCTTTGGATTCGCTTACCTTTTCCGTGTATATATCACAGGGAAAATCGGTGGAATCACCGGAGATGTTATGGGAGCAGGAAGCGAGCTTGCGGAAGTATTATTACTGCTTGTTGTTATTGTTCTTACAAAGTATACAGGAATGACACCATTATCATTATTTCCATTTTAGTTTTTAAAAATGAGATAATGATGAGGGAAAGTTGTAGAAAAAACTATTGATATTTATTTATATTATGAAAGTAGAACAATATAAATTTATGAAATGGAAGCAAGACTATACAAAAATATGAACAATATATGTTGGTATTAAAGTAGCAGAAGGGAAGATGGTTATGACTCTGGAGGAAGCAATCAAAAAAATTCAGCCGCTGGATGAGGAGGCAATGGAGTACACTCGTGCAAGATGGAATACTCTTGGGAAGCCTCTTCACAGTCTGGGAAGACTCGAAGAAATGGTGACACAGTTCGCTGGAATTTACCGCGATAAGAATCCGCATTTAAGGAAAAAAGCGGTTATTGTCATGGCAGCAGATAACGGTGTTGTAGTGGAAGGAGTTACCCAGACAGGGCAGGAAGTGACAAAGACAGTAACAGAAAATATGACAAAGCATAATGCGACAATCTGTATTATGTCCTCCATGAGTGGAGCAGATGTGTATCCCGTAGATATCGGAATTGCAACGGATTGTGACAATCCGGGTGTTTTTCCAAGAAAAATTAAATACGGAACAGACAACATGGCAAAAGGCCCTGCAATGTCGAGAGAAGAAGCGGTAAAAGCAATTGAAGTCGGCATCGGCATGGTAGCTGATTTAAAAGAAAAAGGCTATAACGTTCTTGCTACCGGAGAGATGGGTATTGGAAATACTACGACAAGCAGTGCTGTCTGTTCTGTTTTACTTGACCAGAGTGTAGAAAAGGTAACCGGAAAAGGTGCTGGTCTTACAAACAAAGATTTAGAACATAAGATAGAAGTCATCAGGCAGAGTATCGCACTCAATAAAGTAAATGCGGACGACCCGCTTGATGTACTTGCTAAAGTCGGAGGTCTTGATATTGCCGGAATGGCTGGCTGTTATATCGGTGGTGCGGCGCTCAATATTCCAGTATTTATTGACGGATTTATTTCATCCGTAGCAGCGTTAATTGCGATTCGCTTAGTACCGGAATGTGCGCCATATCTTTTCCCATCCCACTGTTCTAATGAACCTGCTGGACGTATGATACTGGATGCTATCGGCAAACAGCCATATATCTTTGCCAATATGTGCCTTGGCGAGGGAACCGGAGCGGTTATGGGATTTACGATTGCAGATTATGCATTTAAAGCATACTGGGAATTACCAAGCTTTGAGCAGACGAACTTTGGAACTTATGAAGAATTGAACTAAATATAAAATGCAGGAGGAGAAATGTTAGATAAAATTCAAATCGTAAAACCTGCCGAAATCGAAAAAAGAAGTATGGAAATCATCACAAGCGAATTAAACGGAAGAACCTGGCCAGAGCCGGAGTTCTCTATCGTAAAAAGATGTATCCACACTTCTGCAGATTTTGATTATGCAGATAATTTATGCTTTTCTGAAAATGCTGCGAATATCGGTGTAGAAGCTTTAAAAAATGGAGCACATATCGTAACTGATACAAGAATGGCATGGTCAGGAATCAACAAGAAAAAGTTAGCATCTTTCGGAGGAGAAGCTCATTGCTTCATGTCTGATGATGATGTGGCAAAAGAAGCAAAAGAACGCGGATGCACAAGAGCAGCTATCTGCATGGAAAGAGGAGCGGTTTTAGCAGAAGAGAAAAACATTATTTTTGCTATTGGAAATGCACCGACAGCTTTAATCCGTTTATATGAGCTGATTAAAGAAGGCAAGTTAAAACCAGCATTGATTATCGGCGCACCAGTTGGCTTTGTCAATGTAGTAGAATCCAAAGAACTGATTATGGAAGCCGGAGTTCCTTTCATCGTTCCAAAAGGACGAAAAGGCGGCAGCAACATTGCGGCAACGATTTGTAACGCGATGTTGTATCAGTTGTAAAAATTATTTTCTAAAAAATGAATTTGAATAAATCATTTTAAGAGATTATTTTCATGAAAATATATTGGAATTGAATTTATGAAAAAACTAAGAGAAGGAGTTTCCACTGGCTCCTGTATGACCGGTGGAGCGGAGGCTTCCGTGATCTGGCAGACAACGGGTAAATGTCCTTCAGTAGTGAAGGTGGATACCCCAATCGGGAAAACACTTTATCTTGATATTATTCCAAGAGAGTTCGGAGTCTGCGGCGTGGTAAAAGATGCCGGGGATGATCCGGACGTAACAAATGGAAGCGAGATTGTCACAAAGGTTGAGCTGTTTGAGGATTCATATATGGATCGAGGATACGTTCTTTAATCGCTTTACGCATTTGCAGAGAAACAACCGGATTGATTTTGTCGAAAGGCTTACGGAAGAAATAATGCACCCAAGCCATCAATGCACCATATCCACCGGAACCAAGATCAATAATTTGTTCACGGAAATCGGGAAGAGAACGCTTACTACTTTGTCGGGGCAGATGGGCAGACAATACCCATGAATTCATCTCGCAACTCATGTAAGCTCCGTTCAGCAACTGATCGATGAAA
>ENA-OPAL01002029-OPAL01002029.1-human-gut-metagenome-genome-assembly--contig:-NODE-2029-length-10440-cov-3.546076_pt1 | contig 10440 bp, 9 predicted proteins | sample MGYA00241057_ERZ501430 | MGnify/ENA primary metagenome ERZ501430 (study PRJEB25962, sample SAMEA2042506) | human gut metagenome | biome: human gut; feature: human-associated habitat; material: faeces...
ATATAGTCTGTTTTCTCTTTTTGAGGACTGTGGATTGGCTGGGGCAAATGCGCTATTGTATGAAATTGTTATAAAGTTTGTAAAAAAGATAGATTATTTTTTGTGTGAGAATAATTCTCATATAAAAATGTTGACTTTTTCTAGATAGTTATGATATTCTTACATCAGTTAGTAATCCCTAACTAAAATGTGAGATAATTCATGTGATGCTCTTTTCGTCCCATTGAGCCGGGACGAGGGAGATCCATGGGAAAGGATTGACGTAAAAGATGTTACATTTAGAAATTGAAAAAGTAGTAGGCAGAGAGATTATTGATTCCAGAGGAAATCCAACAGTTGAGGCAGAAGTATATTTAGCAGACGGGACTGTTGGGCGTGGAGCAGCCCCGAGTGGTGCTTCTACTGGAGAGTTCGAAGCATTGGAGCTTAGAGATGGAAATAAAGACAGATTTGGAGGCAAAGGAGTTTCTAAAGCTGTAGGAAATATTAATACAACAATCAATGAAGCATTAAAGGGGATTGATGCATCCGATATTTATGCAGTAGACGGTGCAATGCTTGCGGCAGATGGCACAAAAGATAAATCTAATCTTGGAGCAAATGCTATTTTAGCGGTTTCTATTGCAGCAGTTCGTGCAGCTGCCACTGCATTACAGATTCCATTATATCGTTTACTCGGCGGAGTGAATGGAAACAGACTTCCTGTACCAATGATGAATATTTTAAATGGTGGTGCTCATGCCGCAAACACTGTAGACGTACAGGAATTCATGATCATGCCGGCAGGAGCACCAAGCTTCAAAGAGGGACTTCGCTGGTGTACTGAAGTGTTCCACGCATTAGCAGCACTTTTAAAAGAAAGAGGATTAGCAACTTCTGTTGGTGATGAAGGTGGATTTGCTCCAAGCTGTAAAGATGGAAACGAAGAACCTCTTGAATTATTAGTTGAAGCTATGGAAGCTGCTGGATATGTTCCAGGAAAAGACATGAAGATCGCAATGGACGTTGCTGCTAGTGAATTCCACAACACTGAAACTGGATTATATGAATTGAAAAAATCTGGTCAAGGAACTAAGACTAGTGATGAAATGATCGACATGTATGAAGAATGGATCGCTAAATACCCAATCATCTCTATCGAAGATGGATTAGGAGAAAGCGACTGGGACGGATGGAAAAAATTAACTGACCGTCTAGGAGACAAAGTACAATTAGTTGGTGATGACTTATTCGTAACTAACCCTTCAATCCTTTACGAAGGAATCGAAAAAGGAATCGCTAATGCGATCTTAATCAAAGTTAACCAAATCGGTACTTTAACTGAAACATTCGACGCTATCGAAATGGCTAAGAAACACGGATACACTTGCATCGTATCTCACCGTTCAGGAGAAACTGAAGACACTACAATCGCTGACATCGCTGTTGGATTGAACGCAGGACAAATCAAGACTGGTTCATTAAGCCGTACAGACCGTATTGCTAAATACAACCGTTTAATGCGTATTGAAGACGAATTGAACCAACGTGGAACTGTTAACGTTGCTGAATACCTTGGAGACAAGACTTTCTACAACTTACCAGCTGTTGAATTCAAAAAGTAGTATTTCACTAAGAACTTTAGCTAAATAAGACCCTTCGGGGTCTTTTTTTTTGACACGTTTCGTATTACTATTAAACAAGTAAAAGGAAGTGCTATATGGTTAGGACAATTGTATGTGATTTAGATGGATCTTTGATGAATCCAAGTAGTGGAATCTATGTTAAGGAAGCTGTTAAAGAAGCATTGATTGAAGTTGAAAAAAGAGATGTCTTAGTCGTATTAAATTCAGCTCGATGCTTTCAAGGCGTATATCCATTATCTAAGCAGATTTTGATGCAAGATTTTGGTGGATATGTCATTAGTTGTAATGGAGCCCATTGCTTTGATGTGAAAATGAAAAAGACGATATTTGAGTATGTAATCTCAAATAACGATGTTTCATTTATTTGGCAATATGCTCAAAAGCATAATTTAGGTGTTGGATATAGTCAACCCGATTATTTTGTGGCCAATAAAATGACATATGGGTTTGAATTGGATATGCATAATTGTGATGTGGATTACATTTTAACGAATCACATGGAAAAATATTTAAAGAATTCTGTATGGAAAGTGTCTATTTCGGATTCGAAGGAAAGGATTGATTCGATTTATGATGAAATGAAATCGATTATTGAATCAAATTGTAATGTAAAAGTTGTGCATAGTACAGATACGATGATAGATATTATTCATAAGGATTGTGAAAAGTTGAATAGTGTGAATCGTTTATTAGAAAAAATAAACATTTCTTGGCAAGATGTTAGTTCAATTGGGGATGGTTCTAGCGATGCACCTGTCTTAGAAGCATCTGGCTTAGGTGTAACACTTGAAAATGGTTGTGAAGCCTGTAAAAAAGTCGCAAATAAAATTGTTCCATCATGTTATGAAGATGGCTGTATAGAATGGTTAAAGGAGTTATAAAAATGAGAGTAGTCGATATGCATTGTGATACGATTCTAGAATTATTGAGTCGTGATTTAAAAGGGAAAGAGGCAAGTTTATATTCGAATGATTTGTCAATTGATTTAGAAAAAATGAAAAAGGGTAATTATTTATTACAGAATTTTGCACTTTTTACAGATCAAAAAGAACTAGCTATTCCTGAACAACAAACAATGCGTTTGTATGATGAATATTGTACACAAATGGATAAGTATGCAGATTATATTGCCCCTGTATATACGTTTAGTGATATTGAGAAGAATGATAAAGAAGGAAAATTATCAAGTTTATTAACTTTAGAAGATGGTGGTGTTTGTTTTAGTGATTTAGCTATGTTAAGAAACTACTATCGCATGGGTGTAAGAATGATTGCCTTAACATGGAATTATGAGAACGGAATTGGTTATCCAAACCTTTCTATGAAAGATATGGATGGAAATCGACCTAACTATAAGCGTAGTGTAGATACAGAAAGAGGATTGACAGAGTTTGGTATTTCATATGTGAAAGAAATGGAAAGACTTGGTATGATCATTGATGTTTCTCACTTAAATGATGCTGGTTTCTATGATGTATTGAAATATACGACAAAACCATTTGTGGCGTCACATTCTAACGCAAGAAGTGTATGTAATGTAGCACGTAATATGAGTGATGATATGATTCTTCAATTGGCAAAACGTGGTGGTGTCATGGGACTTAATTTCTGTGGCAGTTTCTTGGCCGATCGTGATGATCACAAGAGTTGTGTAGACGATATGGTCAAACATATTCTATATATCAAAGATCTTGCTGGAATCGATGTGATTGGATTAGGTACAGATTTTGATGGGATTTCATGTCCTTTAGAAATTGAAAATGCTTCTATGATGAATTTATTAGAAGAAGCTTTATATAAGGCGGGTCTTACACAAGAAGAAGTGGAAAAAATCTTCTATAAGAATGTATTAAGAGTCTATAAATCAGTATTGTAAATGGATCGTTTGATCCATTTTTTTTGTTTTTGTTGAAGAATATGATATAATTTCAGATGTAAATTTCTGTAAGAAATATGAAAGAGAGAATGAAAGACTATGGAATTATTGAAATTATTAGGTATTCTAATTGTCGTAATCGGATTTGTATTAAAATTGGATTCGATTTTGATTATTATGATTGCCGCTATTGTGACTGCGCTTGTTGCAGGTATGGATCCTGTTACTTTCTTGGAAACACTTGGATCTAGTTTTGTCGCTAACCGCAGTATGTGTGTGTTTGTGATGGTCATGGTTGTGACGGGTACTTTGGAAAGAAATGGTTTAAAACAAGCAGCAGCTAATTTAATGAAGAAATTTAAAAATGCATCAGCCGGTGTTGTTCTTGCGATTTACGGTGTGTTCCGTCTAGTCTTTGCGGCATTTAATGTAAGCTTTGGTGGCGTAGCCGGATTTGTTCGTCCTATTGTATTGCCTATGGCGAGTGCTGCAGCTAAGAAAAATGGTAAAAAGATCAGTGAAAAGTATGAAGAAAACTTAAAAGGAATGGCAAGCGGTATGGAAAATATCGCATGGTTCTTTGGGCAAGTTTTATTTGTGGGTACAAGTGGAATGATTTTAGTACAATCTACATTAGCTGGCTTAGGCTACAATGTTGAATTGGTCGATTTAATGAAAGTACAAATTCCAGTGGCAATTATTGCCGTAGCTGTTGCGATTGTGTATTACTATTTTAAAGATAAACAATTATCTAGAAAGGAGACTAAATAATGAATCCAATTCAATTTTATACGAGTGTAGATGTTACACTTTCAGAAAAACTATTAGAAGTCATGTATTGTCTAATTGGATTGATTTCTATGTATGTTGCCTTTAAAAATTTAAAAGATAAAGAAAATAAAAACAGTGTTGGTTCATTTGTTTTCTGGTTTGATCTAGGAGTTATGTTTGTGCTAGGTAAATGGTTACCTGCCTTGGTTGATGGTATCTTGTTGATTGTCTTGGTTTTACCTCCAATTCTAAAGAAAGTTTCACCTGGTAATGAGCCTGAACCTACGCTTGAAGAGATGGAACAAAACAACAAGAAGATTGGCGCAAAAGTATTTGTTCCAGCTGTATGTATTGGTTTGTTCGCATTACTTGCAGCTTTCTTTACTAAGATTTCACCGTTAGTCGGAATGAGTGTAGGTGTTTTTGTGGCCATGATTATTTTGCGTATTTATTCAAAATCAAATACACCAAGTGTCTTCTTAAAAGATTGTCGTAGAATGATGGATGTGGTTGGACCATTAAGCATGCTTCCAATGTTACTTGCTGCTTTAGGTGCTGTATTTACTGCAGCCGGAGTTGGTGATGTCATTTCTAGTTTAGTTTCGAATATTATTCCTGCAGGCAATGTTACAATTGGAATTATTGTTTATGCGATTGGTATGGCAGTCTTTACCATGATCATGGGAAATGCTTTTGCGGCAATTACCGTAATGACAGTAGGAATAGGTGCTCCATTTGTGCTTAAATATGGAGCGGATCCAGTAGTGATTGGATCTTTAGCTTTAACTTGTGGATATTGTGGTACACTATGTACGCCAATGGCAGCTAACTTTAATATAGTGCCAGTCGCAATTCTAGAAATGAAAGACAAAAATGGTGTCATTAAAAAACAAGTGCTTGTTGCCGTGGTTATGTTAGTGGTACAAATTGTCATGATGATCATGATGTCATAGGAGATGAAATGTTATGAAAAAAGTATTGATTACAGGATTTGATCCTTTTGGAGGAGAAAAAATTAATCCAGCTTATGAAGCTGTTAAATTATTGCCGGATGAAATTAGTGGGGCAAAAATTATTAAGAAAGAAATTCCTACGGTATTTCAAAAAGGGCCGGAGGCAGTTTATGAAGCGATTCAAGAGAATCAGCCAAATTATGTATTATGTATTGGTCAAGCAGGAGGCAGAAGTCAAGTCACACCAGAATGGGTGGGTATTAACTTTAGAAATGCAAGAATTGCCGATAATGAAGGCAATCAACCTTTGCAGACAAGTGTTGTAGAAAATGGGCCAGAAGCTTATTTTACAATGCTTCCTGTGTTTAGAATGGTTGAGAAAATGAAGGAAAATGGAATTCCTGCAAGTGTTAGTTATACAGCAGGTACTTATGTTTGTAACGATGTGATGTATTCTGTATTGCATTATTGTCATACAGAATTTAAAGATGTAAAAGGTGGCTTTATGCATGTACCTTTTGCCACTGAACAAACAGTGAATCAACCTGCAGGAACACCGGGAATGAACTTAAAAGATATTGCCAAAGCTATTGAATTGTCTGTAGAAGCTATGTTAGAGAGTGATACGGATATTAAAGTGGTTTCTGGAGAAACGCATTAACAAGCTAAAAGAATATAAAGAAAAAGTATTTATAGTGCAATGGATAGAATTACATTTTCTCAGATGCGTTTTTGCCATCTTCATGAAGGAAAGAATAAAATTCGTTTTTGGGTGTATTACAGTTCACTAGAGCAATTTTTAAAAATATGCAGGTCATGGAATGTTAATGGCTAGCTCATGATGGGCAACAACCAGATTAGAAAATATGTGAGGTCAATATGAAAGAAATCGAGAAAATGCTTAAAGGAAAATGGTATGATGCTAATTTTGATCAGGAATTGTTAGTTATGCGTCAAAAAGCAGAATTAAATTGTTTTGATTTTAATATGTCTAAGCCGGGAAGTGATGAGCAGCTTTTTGCATTAAGAAAATTGTTACGCAACAAACTTCCAAAAGGGTTGACTGTGCTTGCGCCAGTTTATTTTGATTATGGAAAATATACATATTTTAGTGAGGATGTATTTATTAATCATGGGTGTTACTTCATGGATGGAGGAAGTATCACAATTGGTAAAAATACTTTTGTCGGACCATTTTGTGGCTTTTACACATCAAATCATCCTTTGAATTATGCAGATCGTAATAAAGGTTTAGAGCAAGCACTTCCAATACATATTGGTGATAATTGTTGGATAGGTGCAAATGTTACGGTGTTGCCAGGTGTTACCGTTGGAAATGGTTGTGTGATTGCTGCAGGAAGTGTTGTCACAAATGATTTAGCAGACAATGCTATGGCAGCAGGTGTTCCTGCTGTTGTTAAAAAGTATATAGACCAATAGATTTTGTGATTAGAATGGATTGTATAAATATTAGCTTTATATATTGTCAAAAAAGGGTGTTTCTATTATAATAACTTACCCTTTTTTTTTGACTTTTAGAATGTAAGAGATTACACTAAATGTAAAAAAAGAGGTGTGTATATGAAAAGAAATGAACAATTAATTGAAAATACATGGAAAATAGAAGATATCTATCCAAATCTAGATGTGTTTTATAAAGAATTAGAGGAAGCAAAGACGCAATCAAAAGAATTATTGAAATATAAAGATCATCTAACAAATGCATCTAGTTTATATGCGTATTTAAAAGGGTATGAAGAATTAAATGAAAAACTATATACATTGGATTGTTATACATCTTTATTAAGTGATCAAGATGGTTCAAATGCTTTTTATCAAGATTTAAAAGGAAAGGCAAATATAGTTATTACAGAAATTCATTCTCAGCAAGCTTTTTTTGAAGTAGAGCTTTTAAAATTGTCTGATGTAGAAACATATTTTGAAAAGGAACCTGGATTAGAGAGATATAGACGATTTATTCAAGATATTTATCGATTAAAGCCATATACTTTGTCTATGGAAAAAGAAGAATTGTTGGCAGGGTGTCAGGATATTTTTTCTAGTAGTGCAAGAGCATTCTATATTTTGAATGATGTGGATACAAGATTTGAAGATGTTAAAGATGCGAAGGGGAATGTTCTACCATTGACATCAGGAAGTTATGTGGATTATTTAGAAAGTGCAGATGAGACCTTAAGAAAGTCGGCTTTCGAAAATATGTATGCAGCTTATGGTAAGGTTCAAAATACGATGGCTTCTTTATTGAATTCACAATGTAAGATGTTGAAATATGAATCGGATTTAAGAGGATATCCAACATCATTGGAGGCAAGTACAAATAAAAATGGAGTTCCATCAAGTGTGTATAAGAATTTGATTAAGCAGGTACATAAGGATATTGCACCTTTGCATAAATATATGAAGGTTCGTAAAAAGGCTTTAAAGAAAGATAAATTAAATATGTATGATTTATATGTTCCTTTAGTTAAGGAATTTGATAAGAAAATTACCTTTGAAACGGCAAAAAAAGAAGCGTTAGCTTCCGTGGCTTTATTAGGACAAGAGTACGTAGAGGCTTATGAAAAAGGTTTAAATTCACGATGGATCGACGTATATGAAAATGAAGGAAAGCGTTCAGGCGCCTATTCTTGTGGTGTGCCATGTCATCCTTTTGTCTTATTAAATCATACAGATACATTAAGAAGTGAATTTACTTTGGCACATGAAATGGGTCATGCGATGCATTCTTATATGTCTTTTAAACATCAGCCTTTTATTAATAGCGATTATAAGATTTTTGTGGCTGAAGTCGCTAGTACATGTAATGAAGCTTTGTTGATGCATTATTTATTGGAAAGAACTACGGATAAAAAAGAGCGTGCTTATTTGATTAATTATCTATTGGAACAATATCGTGGAACAATGTACCGCCAGGCTATGCTTGCAGAATTTGAAATGTTGATCAATGAGGAAGTGGCTAAAAATAATACGTTGAGTGCTGAATTATTGAATAAGATCAATCATGATTTAAATGCATTTTATTATGGTGAAGATGTGATTGTAGATGCGCCAATTGATTTAGAGTGGGCAAAAATCCCACACTTATATATGAATTTCTATTTGTATCAATATGCGACAAGTTTTTGTGCTTCCATGGCCATTTCGCAAAAGCTATTAAAAGGCAATCCAGAAGATATTGAGAATTATTTGAATTTCTTAAAGGGTGGATGTTCTAAGTCTCCAATTGATTTATTAAAAATGGCAGGCGTCGATATGACAAGTCCACAACCAATTCATGATGCGATTTGCCAGTTTGATAAGCTTGTGGATGAGTTTGATGAATTGATCAATTGTAAATAAATGAAATTTTGCTGAAAATAACTTGCAAAGAAAATGAAAGAAATGTATCATATTTTTAAATTAAGAGGGTGATGTGAATGAACAATAAGATTATGAAGTCAGGATTAGCAGCAATGATGGCTGCAAGCTTAGTGGGATGTTCATCTTCGTCAAGTGATAATTCGAATAATGTTTTAACCGTTGGAATTACTGCACAGATGAATGGTGTATTTTCACCACTGTATTATGAAAGTGCATACGATGCATATGCGATCAACTTGATATATCAATCAATGCTTCAGTATGATGAAAATGAAGAATTACAGCCAGTTTTGGCTAAGGAGCTTCCTACAATTAGTGATGATGGAAAAACGGTTACTTTTAAGTTGAATAAAGGTGTTAAGTTTTCCGATGGATCTAAGCTTACTTCTAGTGATGTAAAATATACATTTACAGTGTTGGCAGATCCTAGCTATACAGGAAGGTTTTCGAGTGATGTAGAAAATATTGAAGGTTATAAGGAATATCATGATGGGGATGCTACAGAATTAAGTGGAATTGAGACACCAGATGATTATACGGTTGTTTTCCATATGACACAGCCAAGAATTGATGCGGTAACTACTTTTGGTACTCGTGCTATTTGCTCGGATACACAATATAAGTACAAGAAGGGACACATATCAAAGATTGAAAAAGATACTTCCAATCCGATTGGTAGTGGGGCTTATAAATTGAATAAATATTCAAAGGCAACCGGCGCTAGCTTTGTAAGAAACGAGAACTTTAAAGCTAAAAAAGGAGAATATTCAATTGATAAGGTTATTATCAAAGTTTGCAGTACTTCAACTGAGTTAAATGAACTTCAAAAAGGAAATGTGGATTATTTACCTGAGAATGCAGATCCAACTAAAATTGGACAAGTTAGTCTAGATGACAATTTGACATTTAATACATACCCACGTGCGACAGAAGGCTATGTTTACTTTAACTGTGCACAAGGTCCTACAGCCGATCCAGCCGTACGTAAAGCCTTAGCTTATGCGACGGATCGTCAAGGCTTTGTCGATAGTTTCTTCTCTTGGGAAAAAGCAAGTAAGGAAGCAAAAAAAGAAAAGCTAGCCTTTGTACCAGCTGTATATGCGAATCCAGCAAGCGCCAATTTAGGCACTTATATTCGTGGTGAAGAGGCTTTGGATGGTCTTGAAACTTATGAATTTAATGAAGATAAGGCAAATCAAATCTTAGATGAAGCTGGATGGGAAATGGCAGATGATGGCTATCGTTATAAAGATGGTCAAAAATTAAGAGTTCGTTTCATGATTGCGGAAGGTTCTAGTTCATTGGAAACTTTGATTCCTATGATTGAAAAGACATACAAAGATATTGGTGTTGATTTAAAACAGACAATTCTAGAATTCAATTCATTATTGTCAAAAACAAGTGATGATAGTGCATTGGGTGAATGGGAAATGAGTTGTCTTGCGATGAGCTTTACAGGTGTAGCCAATACAGATTTAAATTCTATGTTGAAAACAGGGGATGTGAATAACTATGCAAGACTATCAGATAGTGAATTAGATTCATTATTGGATGAAGCAATGTATACAACAGATGAAGCAAAATCAACAGAGCTTTATAAACAGATTATGATTAAGGAAAATGATTTATTGCCATATTTAGCATTATATGGAAACCAGAATTTCAACTTATATAACAAGCGTGTTAAGAATATGAAGACAGGTCCAATTCATAACTGGTCACAAGCAATGGATACAGCTACTTTAGATTAAGAGTGTACATATGTACATTCTTTTTTCTTGTTAAGACACATTTAATAAAACAGGATATAGACATCATTAATGTCAAATAGGCT
>ENA-OPAL01002033-OPAL01002033.1-human-gut-metagenome-genome-assembly--contig:-NODE-2033-length-10425-cov-2.361427_pt1 | contig 10425 bp, 6 predicted proteins | sample MGYA00241057_ERZ501430 | MGnify/ENA primary metagenome ERZ501430 (study PRJEB25962, sample SAMEA2042506) | human gut metagenome | biome: human gut; feature: human-associated habitat; material: faeces...
CCCGCGGCTCCCACGGCCTCAACGGCAGCGGCCCGACGCTCTGCGCGATCCCACACACCCGAGCGGCCGCCCTCCTTGTGCAGCAGGCGCACGTCGACGATCTCCATGCCGCGATCGACCGCCTTGCACATGTCATAGATCGTTAGGCACGCGGCACTCGCGCCGGTCAGGGCCTCCATCTCGATACCCGTCTTTCCCGTTACGCCGGCCGTAACCAGCACGTGAAAGCCAACCTGTCCGTCCGCGCGCGCCGGCGCCCAGCCCTCGGGCACGTCCTCGGCCGGCGTCCCCGCCGAAGCGATGGGCGCAATGTCGCACTTGCTCTTGGTAATGAGCAGCGGATGGCACATGGGGATGATGTCGCTCGTGCGCTTGATGGCCATGATGCCCGCCACGCGCGCGCAGGCAAGCACATCGCCCTTTTTGGCGCGGTCCTGCAGCACCATGGCCTGCGTCTCGGGGTGCATGAGGATGGTGCCCTCGGCGATAGCGATGCGATGGGTCTCGGCCTTGTCGGACACGTCGACCATGCGAACCTCGCCCTTGGCGTCCACGTGCGTCAGTTCGTCGCGACGGGCGTCGCGGGCGGGCTCGGTGGCAGCACTGGTAGTCGGCTGCGCGGACGCGTCGACGTTGCCAGCATTCGCCGCGACCGTGGCTTTGTGGGCAGACATCGCGGCCCTGCGAGCGGCCTTGGTGGCATCGGCGTACCTGCTCTTGGCCATATGATCATCCTCCGATTTGGGACATAAATCGTTGCGTGCCCTCAATTATCGCGTGTTCCTGCGGTTTGTGGGCCACGGCATCGCGCCAAATCGAAAGCACCTGCATATCATCACCACGGCGCAGCGCCTCACGCACCGAATACTCGGCATCGCTGAACAGGCACGGACGCACGTTGCCGTCTGCCGTCAGGCGCAGACGGTTGCAATTCGCACAAAAATGGTTGGACATGGCGCTGATAAAGCCAACCGTTCCCGCCGCGCCCGGAAAGCGCCAATAGCGCGCAGGGCCCGCACCGGCAGGAGCGTCGTTGATGTCGAGCGGTTCAAGCTCGCCCAGTCCCGCCGCGGTGGCCCCGGCATTGATGCGCGCCCTCAGCTCGTCGCTCGGCACGGTATCGCTCGCGTCCCACAGCTCGGGATTGAACGCGGGCGCATGAGGGTCCACAGCGCAATGCGAGCTCGTGCGCTCGTCGCCGATGGGCATATATTCGATAAAGCGCAGGTGGATGGGGCGGTCGAGCGTGAGCCGCGCGAGGGCCGCCACATCCTGGTTGAGCCGGCGCACAACAACGCAGTTGACCTTAACGGGCTCAAAGCCCCAAGCCAGCGCCGCGTCGATGCCAGCCATGGTCTGCTCGAGCCGACCCAGGCGCGTAATCTTTCCAAAGAGCGAGGGGTCGAGCGTATCGAGCGAGATGTTGACGCGGTTAAGCCCGGCATCTTTGAGCTGCGGCGCCAGCTTGGGAAGCAGGGCGCCGTTGGTGGTGAGCGAGATGTCCTCGATCTGCGGAATCGCGCGGATGTCGCGAATGAGCGGGATGATACGGCGGCTGACCAGCGGCTCGCCGCCCGTCAGGCGTACGCGGCGAATGCCTTCCCCCGCCACCAGGCGCACAAAGCGGGCGATTTCCTCGGCACTGAGCAGCTCGTCATGCGCGCGGGGCGCCACGCCATCGGCCGGCATGCAATAGATGCAGCGGAAATTGCACTTGTCGGTAACGGCAATGCGCAGGTAGTTGATGTCGCGGCCAAAGCCGTCATGTTGCACGTGCCCGTCCACGCAGCCCTCCCCTCGCGCCGGTCTTTATTCTTCGGGGAATATAGTACCGCACGGGAAGAATGGGTCGACATGCGTACGACACGAAAGGCCTTTGCGAGCAAGACCGGCTTCCCAAGCCCATCCTCAACACAGACCATCACAACATTCGATGCTTTTCCCGTTTTTGGCAAAAAACGTCGAATGTTGTGATGGTTTGCCTGCCCACAGCACCCCGCAGAAGGACCAAAACGCCCCTAAAGGCCGCCGTCCCAGTGCCGAATCACGAATTCTCGTAGGTCGTTCTGACGTTTCTGGAACGCTTCGCTTCGGTCGCACTTAAGGCCCATAGCGAGCGCGATGGCATTCATTGCCCGATGCAATTGCAGCTGGTGGGCAAACTGAGTCCCGGTGAGGACGATCATTCTAAAGCCCAGCGCGCTCAGCACGGTCATACGCTCCGCATCCGACGCGCTGCGCTGTTTATCAAGATGGTCCGAGCCGTTGTACTCAATCCCCGTACCGCTCGCAGGCGCATATACGTCGATCTCGAAATACCCGGCCTTTGCGAGATACTTGAACTCGTTGGGGACATCGACCCGATGGTTGAGCTCGATCTTGGCGTATCCCAGCCCTCCCTGAGAACGTTTTGCTACGACCATGATTGCGGTGGCCGTCTCCATGGGCGACCGCGCGCCATCGTGCACGCGCTTGAGCACGGCGGCCGCGCGTATAGCCCCCTGACGAGATCGGTTCTCATTGCAATAAGTAATCAAGTCGGCAACGGTATACCTCTGCCCCATCTCGATATAATCGCCTGTCGACAGATGATTCAAATGGTATCGGGCGCAGATTTCGTAGCCATATTCCAGCTGCTCGGGCTCACTCATCCACAAACCCGCTTGGACAAAGCACATGACCTCATCAACCACCAGAAGGCCCTCTGCCACCTCGATAAGATGGTCTGGAGGTATCGGCGCCCCAAACACGTGGCACCTAAATCCAGCCGGCGTCGAGCGCTCAAAATCGAAGTTGACGAGCGTGTCGATATGATCGAGCTCTTCTCGTGGAATACCAAGAGAAACCAGATGGTCGGCAACGATCCCAACCGCCGTTGAAGCCCTCAGCCCCTTGGCATCGAGTCCCAATTTGGGCAGGCTCGCGGTCGGTTCCGCCTCGTTAGCAAGCGAGTCCTCATCGTATAGACTGCTTGCTCGCGAGAGCGACTCGGACGGGCGCGCCACGTTGTGGTACAGCCAGGCAGTCTTATGGGACAGGACGATCGGCAGGTCCATGAGCCCTCCAATGGAGTCGGATAACCAACCTTATTCCCCTGCTCACGGGTCCGCACACCTTCGTGCGCAAGAAAGCGATTCCACCCGGTCGAGTGGCAGAAAAACCATCACAACATTCGATGCTTTTCCCGTTTTTGGCGAAAAACGTCGAATGTTGTGATGGTTTGAGGCGAGGTAAGAGGCACGGAGGGGTCAAAGCATCGTGCTCGAACGGGTTAATCCAGCTCTTTTAAACCATGGGAAATGAATACAGGCTCACTTTTTCGCCCGGCACCCAACATAAACCTTGACTCTACAATCGTTGTAGGATTTTCACTACACTGGTACGTAAACAAACCCAGCCAGAAAGCCCCGCCCATGGAACACGACCTCACACGCGGCAATGTCCTCAAGACCATCGCGGTCTTTGCCCTGCCTTATATGCTCTCGTACTTTTTGCAGATGCTCTACGGCATGGCCGATCTGTACATGATGGGGCAGTTCAGCGGCGCCGCCGGCATCACCGCCGTGGGCAATGGCGCGCAGACGCTCTATATCATTACCGTGACGCTCGTGGGCCTGGCAATGGGAACGACGGTCATCGTCGGCCACGCCGTGGGCTCGCGTCGCTTCGACCGCGCCGAGACCGCCATCGGCAACACCATCACGCTCTTTATGGGTGTCTCGGTGGTGCTGGCCGCTGTCCTGCTCGCACTGTGCCCGCAAATCGTGGCACTCATTGGCACGCCTGCCGAGGCGGTCGAAGGCACCGCCGCCTACCTGCGTATCTGCTTTGTCGGCATTCCGTTTATTGCCGCATACAACATTCTCTCGGCCATCTTTCGCGGCCTGGGCGATTCGCGCTCGCCCATGTACGTGATCGGCGTGGCATGCATCATTAACATCGCGCTCGATTTTCTGTTTATCGGCCACATGGGGCTCGGCCCCGTGGGCGCGGCGCTCGGCACGGTGACCGCGCAGACGGCCAGCGTTGCCCTCGCGCTCGTGTGGCTTAAGAGCCGCCGTACGAACATCCACGTTAAGCGCAGCGACCTGCGTCCCCAGCCCGAGGTGCTCGGCAGCATTCTTAAGATCGGCGTGCCCGTGGCCGTGCAGGACGGCTGTATCCAGGTGGCGTTTATGTTTATCACCGTCATCGCCAACCACCGAGGGCTCGTCGACGCCGCCGCCGTGGGCCTGGTCGAGAAGATGATCAGCTTTTTGTTCATTGTGCCGAGCTCCATGGGCGCCACCGTCAGCGCGCTCACGGCGCAAAATGCCGGCGCGGGCAAGGGCGATCGCGCGCGTCAGGTGCTCAAGGACGCCATGACGATCTCGGTGGTGTACGGCTGCCTGATCACGGCGCTGATGTGGCTGGTGGCGCCGGCGTTTATCGGCTTTTTTGCCAAGGACGCCGCGGTGGTCGCCGCCGGTACCGGCTATATGCACAGTTATATTTTCGATGCAATCTTTGCCGGCATCCACATTTGCTTTAGCGGCTTTTTCGCTGCATACGGCAAGAGCTACATCGGCTTTGCGCACAACGTGCTGGCCGTGGCGCTCATTCGCGTACCCGGCGCGTGGCTGCTGTCGAACGCCTATTCCGACACGCTGTTTCCCATGGGCATCGCTTCGCCGTGCGGATCAATTTTGTCGGCAGTCATCTGTGTTGTCGCGTTTACCGTGCTCAACCGGCGTGGGGCTTTTGACAAGTTGGTAGCGTAGCGGGGCAACGCAAGCCTGGCGCCCCTCCCCGACCCTATTGAAAGGAGCGGTCCTGTGATCGACATGCCAAGTGAACATACCGAGGGCCTGCTCCGCATTGGCGAGGTGGCGCGCCTGTTTAACCTGAGCGTGGGGACGCTACGTCATTACGAGCAGATGGGCTTGCTGGACCCGGCGCACATCGATCCGGCAAGTGGGTACCGCTACTACGGATCGTGGCAGCTCTCCACCCTCAACACCATCAGCCACCTGCGTGTTCTCGACTTGCCCTTGGCGCAGATCCGTGAGTTTGTGACCACGCGCGATGTGGACCTCATGCAGCGGCAGCTGACCCAGCAGCAGGAGCTCATCGAGCGCAAGCGCCGCGAGCTGGAGCGCGTGTCGCGCAAGATTGATAACCGGCTTGCCCTGCTGCACGATGCCCTGAACACCGAGCTCAATACCATTTGCACAATCGATGCGCCCGAGCTTCGCTGCGCCGTGTTGCGCGAACGCGTCAACCCCACCGATGCCTATGCGTTGGAGTGGCAAATTCGTCAACTGCAGAAGGGCCAGCATGAGACCTTTGTCTTCCTGGGCAACTTGGGCATTGGAATTAGCGCCGAGCGCCTGGACGCCGGTGACTTTGACGGCTACGACGAGGTCTTCCTGCTGCTCGATGACACCGATGAGTACTTGGGCGACGTCGAGGTACGCCCCGCCGCACGCTGTTTGACCATTAGCTTCCGCGGCACGCACGGGCAAGCGGGCCCGCGCTACGAGCAACTGCTCGGCTATATGCGCGAGCACGGCCTGACACCCGCCGGTCCCTCACGCGAGATTGCCCTGATCGACGACATCATCAGCGACGACCCCACAACCTACGTGACGCAGATCACGGTGCCCGTTGCCCCGTCCAAATAAGAACCGCTCGAAAGGCATCATGCTTTCCGGGCGGTTCTTCAATTAGGCTATCGATGCGCTAAGCCTGGGGCACCTCACCGGTAGCCAAGATCTGCTCGAGTGCGTCCTCGTCCAGCACGGGTACGCCCAGCTGCTCGGCCTTGGTGAGCTTGGAGCCCGCTTTGGGGCCGGCGACCAGATAGCTCGTCTTCTTTGAAACACTGCCCGAGACCTTGGCACCAAGCACCTTGAGCGCCGCGCCCGCCTCGTCGCGGGTGCGGTTGACGAGCGTGCCTGTCAGCACGAAGGTCAGACCCGCGAGTGGCTGTGCGTCGGCGAGCTCGCCCGCCACGCCAGCGTCGGCTGCGGCTTGCGCGTGCGCAGCGCCCAAGTCGACCTCGAGCGAAAGGCCCGCCTGGCGCAGACGTTCCAACACGGCAAGGTTCTCGGGCACGGCCAGGAACTGCTTGACGCTCGCCGCAATCTTGGGACCGATGCCCTCGCACTCGGCGATGTCCTCTTCGCTCGCCAAAATGAGCTTGTCAATCGACAGGAATCGCTCAGCGATGACCTCGCCCACGCTCTTGCCCACGTGGCGGATACCCAGGGCAAACAGCACGCGACCGAGCGGCTGGCTCTTGGACTTGTTGAGCTCGGCGATGATTTTCTCGGCCGTCTTGAGGCCCACCGGGATGGGATCGCCCTTCTTGACACCTTTTTTGCTGTTGGAGCTAGCATAGGTGCGCCCCGTGTCCAGGCCTGCGATGTCGTCGACCGTGAGCTGGTAGAAGTCCGCGACATCGTGGATCAGGCCGGCGGCGATCATCTTGTCGACGATCTCGTCGCCCAGGCCGTCGACGTCCATGCAGCCGCGGCTCACCCAGTGGAGCAGGCGCTCCTTGAGCTGTGCGGGGCAATCGATGGAGACGCAGCGGTAGGCAACCTCGCCATCCTCGTGGACCACGGGGCTACCGCACACGGGGCAAACCTCGGGCATGGACCAGTCGACCGACTCGGCCGGGCGTTTATCGAGCACCGGGCCCACAACCTCGGGGATTACGTCGCCCGCCTTGTGCACGATGATGGTATCGCCCTCGCGCACGTTTTTGCGACGGATCTCGTCGATGTTGTGCAGCGTGGCGCGCGCGATGGTGGAGCCGGCGACCGTCACCGGGTCGAACTCGGCGACCGGCGTGAGCACACCGGTGCGACCCACCTGGATGCGAATTTCGCGCAGGACGGTCTGCTTTTCCTCGGGCGGGAACTTAAAGGCAATGGCCCAGCGCGGCGCGCGGGCGGTAAAGCCCAGGTCGAGCTGCTGCTGGAAGCTATCGACCTTTACGACCACGCCGTCGATGTCGTAGTCCAGGTCACCGCGGTGCTCAAGCGCCTGGGCACAGAACTCGTGGACCTCGGCGGGTGTGGCGCAGCGTGCCACGTTGGGGTTGACACTAAAACCGGCGCTGCGCAGCCAATCGAGGAACTCACGCTGGCTGTGGACGTGCAGCGGGTCGGTATCGGCGATGGCATAGATAAAGGTGGCCAGGTCGCGGCGCGCCGTGACCTTGGGATCCTTTTGACGCAGACTGCCGGCGGCGGCGTTACGCGGGTTGGCGAAGGGGTCGCGCCCCTCGGCATCGGCCTCTTCATTCAGGCGAACAAAGCTGCCCTTGGGCATGTAAACCTCACCGCGCACTTCGATGGTACGCTCGCGGTCGGCGCCCATGTGGGCGAGCGCCGCTTCGGACAGGTGCATGGGCACATCCTTGATGGTACGCACGTTGAGCGACACGTCCTCGCCCGTGGTGCCGTCGCCGCGCGTGGCGGCGCGCACAAAAGTGCCGTTTTGATAGGTAAGCGCGACGCCCAGACCGTCGATCTTAAGCTCGCAGGTATAGGTGACGCTACCGGCACCGAGCGCATCCTCGGTGCGCTGGAGCCACGCGTCAAGTTCATCCAAATCCATGGCATCGTCCATGGAATACATGCGCGCCATGTGCGTGACCGGCGTAAACTGCTCGCTCACGTAGCCGCCCACGCGCTGGGTATAGCTGTCGGGCGTCACCAGGTCGGGGTAGGTGGCCTCGATTTCCTGCAGCTCAACGAGCATTTTGTCAAAGGCGGCGTCTGTGATCTCGGGCGCGTCGAGCATGTAGTAGCGATAGGCGTGGTAATCGAGCTCGTGGCGCAGCTCGGCCGCACGCGCTGCCGCCTGGGCACGGGCATCGGCCGGTGCAGCGACATCCGCACTCGCGGGCGTTTCGGTATCGATGTCCACACCGTCACCAAACAGGCTCGATTGCTCCATAGCGGCACTCCTTCGCTCGATTTCAAACGGTTACTAGAGTACCACCGGTCACTATGGCGCCGAATAGCCCTTTCGAACCGCACCGAATCGGCAGCCACCAGGCCGGGGTGGATCGCGCGATCAAACCATGCCCTTGCCAGTTCTAAATGATCCGTTTTCCTCCGTTCCCAACGGATCAATGAGAAAAGAGGGGGCTGTCCCACATTGATGGGACGGCCCCCTCTGGCATCGGTATGTGCGATACGGCTCGTTAGTAACCCTGGCCGTAGCCCTGACCCTGGCCCTGCTGGCCTAGTAGCTCCTCCAGGTACTGGCGCAGCTGCTCGTCGGTAATACCGCCGTTGCCGGTGTCGGTCGAACTGTCGTCCTGCTGCTGGTTCTGCAGCTCCTCGTCGGAGCCCAGCTCAACCGTGACCTTCTTCTCGTCCTTGCCGCGCATGAGCGTAATCTCGACCTTCTCGCCCACCTCGTGGCTGCGCAGCGCGATGATCAGGCCATCGGCGCTCGTAATCTCATCGTCGCCCAGCTTAGTAATGACATCGCCCTCTTGGATGCCAGCCTTGGCGGCAGGACCGTCCTCGACGACGCTTGCCACATACGCGCCGCTATCGGTGCTCAGCTTGTTGGTGCGGGCGTTGAGCGCATTGACGCTCGAAAGCGTAGCGCCCATGTATGGATGCACCGGCGTCTTGCCGTCGATAATCTGGTCGGCAATGTTCTTGGCGTAGTTAACCGGAATGGCAAAACCCACGCCAGAGCTGGAGCCCGAGTAGCTCTCGATGAGCGAGTTGATACCCACCAGCTCGCCATTGTCGTTGACGAGCGCGCCGCCGGAATTGCCCGGGTTGATGGCGGCATCGGTCTGGATCATGTTGGCGTAGATGGTGTTACCGCTGGTAGAGCTCATGGCCGTGGAGCGATACAGCGCCGACACAATACCCGTGGAGACAGACTGCTCGTTGCCGAACGGCGAGCCGATCGCCATGACCCACTCGCCCACGTTGAGCTTGGAGGAATCACCAATCTCGATCGGCGTGAGCTTGGAGGCGTCAGCATCCTTGAGCTTGATGACGGCCAGGTCGCTCGAGGCGTCGTTGCCCACGAACTCGGCCTCATAGGTGGTGCCGTCATCCATGGTAACCACGTACTGGTCATAGCCATCGACCACATGGTTGTTGGTGAGGATGTGACCCTCGGTATCGAGCACAACGCCCGAACCGACGCTGCCCGAACCATCCGACTCGTCGGCAGACTGCGAAAGCGAGCCATTCTGGCTACCGCTCGAAGTGGCGGTGATGGAAACGACGGAGGGCAGGGCCTTGGCAGAGACGGCCTCGGCCAGCGTGGTGTCCTCGGAGTCGATCGTGATCTTTTGCGTCGATGAACCCGAAGCACCCGCCGTCACGGCGTTCCTGCCGCCGCCGATATCGAGCGTGCCGCTCATAATGAGCGCAATGACCAGCAGGGCGCCGCAGGCACAACCGGCGAGTGCCGTAATAAAGATCGGCAGCTTTTTGGTCTTGGTCTTGACCACCGTGTGCTTGTTCACGACCTGTTGGCCGCCCAGCGGCTTGCCGGTCTGCGTGTCGTAGGCCTGCACGTAGGGAATGTTGCTGTCGGCAGGCGTCGACTCCACCTGTACGCGCGGCTGCTGCTGAGTCTCGCCGGCATTACCCGGATCCTGGGGGCGCTGGGAATCGTTCTCGCTCATAGCTGCGATCCTTTCGTCAAATAACCAAAGGCCCGCCAAACACGTGGCGGGCCATCATTGTTCACGTTGAGTTGTACCCCAATATGCGGGTGAACGTGTATGAGAACGCAATCTTTTAGGAAGGCTTAAGTTCTGCTGCAAACTCGAAAGGGATCCACGCATGCGGCAAAACCACCACAAAGGTGCCTGTCCCCATTGTGGTGGTTTAGGGCTCCCAGGGGCAGGGGGCTTCGATGTGGATGTGCTCGCCGGTTACGGGATGCGTGAAGGACACGCTGTGGGCGTGGAGCATCAGGCCGCAGGGGCGCGGCGTTCCGTACAGGTCGTCGCCAACCAGGGGATGATGCTCGCTTGCCAGGTGCACACGGATTTGGTGCTTGCGGCCGGTGAGCAACTCGACATCGATATACGAGCGCGCGGGCAGGCCACGACGGCTCTTAAGACGTTTGAGCACCTTCACGCGAGTTTGAGACGGCTTGCCGCTGGCGCCGACGCGCATCTTTCGGCTGTCGTGACGGTCGCGGGCGATGGGCTTGTCGATGAGCTTCTCGTTCCAGTCGATCTTGCCCTCGGCCAGCGCCAGATAGTGCTTTTCGAAGGCGTGGTCGATCACCATCTGGTCAAAGGCGGGCTGCGTCTGTTTGTCGAGCGAAAACAACACCACGCCGGTGGTGTTGCGGTCCAGGCGGTTGAGCGGCTGCATGTCGGTCGCGGCAAAGCCGTCACCCATCGCCAGCAGCAGGTCGCTGGCGTAGTCGGTGAGC
>ENA-OPAL01002034-OPAL01002034.1-human-gut-metagenome-genome-assembly--contig:-NODE-2034-length-10421-cov-6.311403_pt1 | contig 10421 bp, 8 predicted proteins | sample MGYA00241057_ERZ501430 | MGnify/ENA primary metagenome ERZ501430 (study PRJEB25962, sample SAMEA2042506) | human gut metagenome | biome: human gut; feature: human-associated habitat; material: faeces...
GATACTCCCCTATAAAAATGGCTATTTATCAACTGTTTGTTGTGACATAGCCTTTCATAATAAGGTATGGCTGCACAAAAAGCAATGCTGAATACAGCAGTCATTAATGCCGACCATGTCTTACGGATAATTTCAGACGGCCATTTCATAAAACCAATCTGCGGCAGTGTTGCCAAAACGCCGCCAATAAGTGCTATCATTCCCGCTGTTTTCAGGCTGAGCCTGAAGCCGTACCACAGGCACAGAAAAATATCCTGCCACGAGCAGGAAGCCAGATAGGTATTGAAAATACCCATAAAAGCCAGCCTGAAAACGCTGAACAGGATGATGAAATATAAAAATATTTTTAAATCTTGCTGTAAATTATGCCAGAAAGTTTGAAATCTCTGCATTTTTACCTCGTTATTTTTTATGTTGCTCCAACATTTTCTCTGCTGCTTCGATAACCTGCGCTACGGTAAGGCGCGTCATGCACTGCATATCGTCGCATTTATGCTTCATGCCGCCCGCACAGCCAAGGCACGGCGGCTGGGCAGTTACAATAACAGCATCTTTGGTATAAGGGCCATAAAGTTTTGGATTGCTAGGCCCGTACATGGCTACAATGGGAACCTTCTGGCTGATGGCAACATGCATCGGCCCGCTGTCGTTAGTAATAATAAGGCTGCACCTGCGCATGGCTGCTGCCAGCCCACCGATGCCGAACGCACCTGTTGCAATAACAGGCACAGTTTTCATATGGCTTACTGCCTCCTGCACCATTTCTTCATCCATGGCACCGCCAAAATACACAACTTTATAGCCATTATTTACAAAATGGTCTGCAACTTCGGCAAAGCGTTCCGGTGCCCAGCGCTTGGTAACAACTGCGCTGCCTATATTAAAGCCTATCAGTTTATCTTTATCCGTCACGCCGTGAGCCTGCCAGAAATCTGCCGCTTCTTTAACATGGTGTCCACCCGGGAAAATTTCCAGCCCGTTATTTGTCAGGTCTTTTACGCCAAGCTGCTTCAGCACGTCAAGATACATATCTGCCGCGTGCATAGTGCGGTCAAGCGGCGTAAACACATCCCAGCGCCATTTAAAAATGCTGTGCGTTGTACCGGTGCGCAGCTTAACGCTCGTCAGCGCGTCGATAAAGGAGCAGCGCTCGTTGGGGTGCAGGTTTATCAGCACGTCAAAATTATGCTTGCTTAACTGGCGCGCGCAGGCGATAAGTGCCAAAATGCTGTTGTCGCGCCCTTTTTTGTCGATGGTAATTACTTCATCAAGATAGGGATTAAAAAGCACTACGTCTTTTAACTTTTCATCCACCAGCATGGCAATATGGCTGTCCGGCGCAGCCTTGCGCAGCGCATGAATAAACGGCGTTGTCAGCGTTAAATCGCCAAGATGCATTAAAAAGGTAACCAGTATTTTTTTGCCGTTAAGTTCAACCATTTGTTTCACCACGCTTTTTTATATAATGCCCGTACACCATTTCCGGTGTAATATCGTACATGCAGTGCCAGTCGCTGCAATGCTTTTTAAGGCAGCCGGCGCATTTGGCCGGGCTGATAATAACCGTGCTGTTATTGCTGCCGTATGGGCCTGTGCGGTCTGCCTTGGTAGGCCCATACATGGCTATAAGCGGCTTTTTAAGCGCCGCCGCAAAGTGCAGAGGCCCGGTATCGCCGCTGATGTAAAAGCTGCTGCCCTTAATCAGCGCCGCAAGCTCTCGCAGCGAAGTCTGTCCGATTAAATCGATAAGCTTCTCGGATTTGCACTTTTCCGCAATCGCTTCGCCCTTAGGCGCATCGTCAGGCCCGCCCGCCAGAACTACGCTTGTGCCGTTTTCAATAATCATCTCCGCCAGTTTGGCATAATTTTCCGGAGGCCACACTTTGGTTTCCCAGCGCGCGCCGGGAACCATAACAACGTAATCGCCGTTAAGCCCTTTATTCTGTAATTTTTCCGCCACGGCTTTGCTTTCCTTCGTCAAATCCGGCAGAGGGAACTCTATTCCGTCAACCTCCGCGCCCAGATAGCGGGCAACATCAAGATAGCGTTCAATAACATGGTCTTTACTGTGTGCGCCGGTAATAGGGCGGCTGATGAACTTGCTGCCCTCGCGCATTTCACAGTAGCCTATGCGGCTCTTGCAGCCGCTGATGGCAGCCAGCACCGCGCTTTTAAACAGCCCCTGCAAATCAATTACCAAGTCAAAATGCCTGCTGTGCAAAAGCTGACGCATCTCCTTAAAATAATACAGCTTATCGCACAGACCCATTTTATTAAATTTTACCTTATCAAAATAGATGACCTCGTCGATAACGGGCGGGTCCGGCAAAAAGCCGGCAAACTGCGGGTGCACCAGCCACGTTATTTTTGCATGGGGAAAACGCCCGCGCAAAGCCGCCGCAAACGGCAGCGAGTGCAGGATGTCACCCAGCGAGCTCATTTTAATAAGTAAAATATTTTTATATTCCATCTCACGCTATCTCTTTAACAAAATCAAGTAAACTGCCGCCTTCAAACAGGTATCCTTTAATGCCTGCCGCTTCCGCGGATTCCACATCGCGCGGCTTGTCGCCGATTAAAAAGGCGGTATCCTTATCCAAATCATATTCTTCAAACGCGCGCAGAATCAGCCCAGGCTTGGGTTTGCGGCAGTCGCATTCAACGGCGTATTCAGCAATTTTGCCTTCCGGCAGATGCGGGCAGTAGTAAAATTTTTCGATTTTACCGCCTGCCTCCTCCACCTGCTGCGCCATAAAATCATGCAGCCTGTTCATATCGTCCACGGTGTAATAGCCGCGGGCAATGCCGCTTTGGTTGGTCACCACAAAAATTGTGTAGCCCTGCTGCGTTAAATAGGCCAGCGCTTCTTTTGCGCCGTCAATCCATTCCAAATCTTCAATTTTATATAAGTACGACTTATCGACGTTCAGCACGCCGTCGCGGTCGAAAAACGCAGCCTTAAGCTTCATAGGTGTAGTACCCGCCGGTCTTGTCCAAAAGTGCGCAGTATTCGGCTACCGCTTCATCAATATCGGTAAAGCCGCCGTCGTAACCTGCTGCCAGCAGCTTAGTCGGGTCAGCCTGCGTATAGCTCTGGTATTTGCCGCGCAGAACATCCGGGAACGAAATGTATTCCAAAGTGCCACTGCCAAAATGTTTCAGCACGCCTTTAGCCAGCGTGTTGAAGGTGTGCGCATGGCCGGTGCCGCAGTTGTAAACGCCGCGCAGTTCCGGGTGGTCCCAGAAGAAGAAGTTAACTTTGACAACGTCCTTAACGTAGATAAAGTCACGGGTCTGCTCGCCGTTGCCATAACCGTCGATGCCTTCAAACAGTTTAACCTTGCCTTCTGCCTTCCACTGGTTGTACATCTGGAAAACCATAGAAGCCATTTTGCCCTTGTGGTTTTCCTGCGGGCCGTAAACGTTAAAATAACGCAGACCAACCAGCTGGCTGTCCATTTTGTCAAAATAACGGCGGGCGTAGTTATCAAAAAACAGTTTGGAGAACGCATACACGTTCAACGCTTCCTCGCACTCCGGCTTTTCGCTAAAGCCGTGCGCGCCGCTGCCGTAAGTGGAAGCAGACGAAGCGTAAATCATCTGAATTTTTCTGTCCATGGCAAAATGCATTAGGTTTTTGGTGTATTCAAAGTTGTTCTGCATCATGTACTTGCCGTTGTATTCCATCGTGTCGCTGCACGCGCCCTCGTGGAAAATAACGTCAATTTTTTCATGGGCAAATTTGCCTGCTTTCAGCGCTTCGGCAAAATCAATCTTGTCCATGTAATCCATAACCTTTAAGCCCTGGATGTTTTTGAATTTAACCATGTTGGTAAGGTTATCGACCACTAAAATATCGTCGCGGCCGCGTTCATTAAGCCCTTTAACAATGTTGCTGCCGATAAATCCGGCGCCGCCGGTTACAATAATCATAATTTGCCCTCCTTCACAAGCTGTGCCACTTTTTCCAAAAGGCCGGTTGTGGAATAGCCGTCCTCGAATTTAATAATCTGTACTTCGCCGGCGTATTCGCGCCCGGCAACTTCTTCAGGTTTATAATCGCCGCCCTTGACTAAAATATCCGGGCGGATTTTTTTTACAAGTTCTGTCGGTGTATCCTCGCCGAACAGCACAACAGCATCAACACACGCTAACGCGGATAAAACACGCGCGCGGTCAAGCTCGTGGTTCAGCGGGCGGGTTGCGCCTTTTAAACGCTTAACGGAGTCGTCCGTGTTCAGCCCGACAATTAAATGCTTGCCCAGACGCGCCGCCTGTTCCAGATAGGACACATGCCCCACGTGCAGAATGTCAAAACAGCCGTTGGTGAAAACAATTTTTTCGCCGCAGGCACGCCAGGTGTTGGCCAGCGATTCAATTTCCTGCCAGCTCAAGGTGCGGTAGCCGTAACCGTCCTTGCGCTGCTCTGCAAGTAAATCTTTTAAAAGTTCATCACGGTGCACCGGGTACGTACCAACCTTACCGACGACGATGCCCGCAGCACGGTTAGCCATGTACACGGCGTCGCTTAAATCAAGCCCGCCGGCAGCACCGGCAAGCAAAGTTGCGGCAACCGTGTCGCCCGCGCCGGATACATCAAACACGTCCAGTGCCGTCGCCGGTGCGTTGATGACAAGTCCGTTCTGCCCTGCCAGCGTCATGCCCTTTTCGCTGCGGGTAACGACTACGTCTTTAATATTATAGGTTTCGGCAGCGCCGCGCGCAAGGCGCAGCACCGGTTCATCATCGTTGGGCACGGTTTCGTGCGCCGCTTCACACATTTCCTTTAAGTTAGGGGTAATAAAGGTGCAGCCGCTGTATTTCGTCCAGTCCGCGCCCTTCGGGTCAACCAGCACCGGTATATTGTGCTGCTCCGCCGTTGCGATAACCCATTGCAGAAAGTTGTGCGAGCACACGCCTTTAGCATAATCCGAAATGGCAATGCCGTCCAAACCGCTGTCAATCAGCGCCAGCAGCCATTTGCTGAGGCGTTCCGTTTCATCCTCAAACAGGTCGCCGACTTCTTCAAAATCAAGGCGCAGCATTTGCTGCTTAGCACCCAGAATACGCATTTTGGTAATGGTGGCGCGCTTGTCCGATTTTATCAGCCCGCTGTAATCAATGCCGGCTTCTGCCATCATGCCTTCCAGCAGGCGGCGGTTTTCGTCATCGCCGGTAACGCCGCCGACATATACCTTGCATTCCAGGTGCGCCAGGTTGGCAGCGACATTGGCCGCGCCGCCAAGCACGGAAGTAATGCGCGTTACCTTGTTGACAGGCACCGGCGCTTCCGGCGAAATGCGCTTAACCTCGCCGTAAAAATAACGGTCCAGCATCACATCGCCGATGACGGCAATTTTAAGTTGTTGTATTTTTTCTGCCAAAAAATTGGTGCAGCTTAACTGTGACATTATTCACCATCCACCAGTTCGCAAATAATATGGCCGATTAAAATGTGCATTTCCTGTGCTCGCGCAGTTACCGGGCAGGGAATAGCAATGCAGATATCACATTCGTCCTTCATTTTGCCGCCGCCCTGCGCCGTCATGCCGATGCAGGACATGCCTTTGGCTTTGGCTTCGGCAATGGCCGCCAGCACGTTTTTGCTGTTGCCGCTGGTGGAAATGCCTACCAAAACATCACCCGGCTGGCCCAGCGCCTCTACCTGGCGGGAAAACACGCGGTCATAGCCGTAGTCGTTGGCAACCGCCGTTAAAATAGAAGTATCCACCGTCAGCGCGATACCGGCAATGCCCTTGCGCTCCTTTTGGAAGCGCCCTACAAATTCTGCCGCCAAATGCTGGCTGTCCGCCGCGCTGCCGCCGTTGCCGCAGAACAGTACCTTGTGCCCCCCTGCCAGCGCTTTTTTGATGATAGCAGCGGCACCAGCAACCTGCTGCATAATTTCACTTGCAGCAATCTGCTGCGCCAAAGCTATGTGCTCGGCAAAACGTTCTTTAATAATATTCATAATTCACCTCGTTACCAGTTCAAAAATTCGTATACGATATTCCACTGAGTATCTTCTGCTTCAGTATGCGCATGCTCGAATTCAAAACTGATTGCCCAGCAGCAGAAACGATGACGCCAAGAATAAATGGTTTCGTAATTTTCATGTTTGCCCATATCATAACGATTTACTATACTGAAAGTATTTCTGTCATCCGGTTTGTAACTGAGTCCATTGCGCAGCTCGCGTTCCATGTCAGGCTGACCTATATCGAACAAATTAGAAGTTTCATTTTCACGATAGTAGCCAACCCAAGTATTCCATTTATCACCCAATTTTTGTCCCAACGTAGCTTGGTACAGCATCGTAGATCGCGTTTCATCTGTACGGCTTTCATCTACCCATTTTTTACCGATCCTTAAATCAAGAAAAGTTTTCTTGCTGTCAAAAAGATAAATACGATCATGTGTTAAGTAAGCGCCATATTCTGTATGCCAGCTTTGCCAACCTCTTTTATCATTTTTCCACAAGCCTCTATGCGCATACAAGCTATAAGTTACAGGAATGCCATCAATAAAATAATGGGGCTTATAATAGAAACCTATCTCATTCTTCTTATTTACCCATTCGTCATCTTCATCTTCCCAGCCGCTCTGGTAAGTAACATAGTAGTTGCGTTGATCATGCTTAGCTCTAAAAATAGGCCTAAAATGACCGCGGTTATAATAAGGCAATTCTGCATGCAGATTGGTATTTTCGTCTACGTCATAATCAAGTTTCAATTTAACATAAGCACCTTTCTCATCATCGCCCTCATAACCAACAGACGGCATAATGCGAGCAGCGCCATCATCATTAAGATAATTTACCCATGTATCACGAGAGTAAACATGTTTGCCTTTTACATAAATCTTTACATTATGCGCCACCATTTTATCATGCGGATAAATTTCAAAGGTATCGGCTTTAACTAACAGGCACGGAGAATGTTCCACTGCCGGGCAGCGCGTAGTTTCACCGCCCTGGTCTACAACCATTTTATCCGGGTAAATAGTTGCATGCGGTGCGCGGAAAAAGTCTTCGTTGCCTTTACCGTGAATTTGCTTTATTTCACCGGTTTTATTATTAAAATTGTAGTAAACCCATTCGCCGTTCATAACCGTCTTGGGCTCTACCAAGGTGCCGCCCTGTTTCAGCCACACATCGCCGGTTTTCATATTGCCTTCGGCACGCACGGTTTTTAAAGTTTCGTTGCCCTGCGTAATTACAACATTGCCCTCGGCAACAAAATCGCCGCTTACAGAATCATAACTTGCATAATCGCCGGTCATGGTTATCGGCAAAGGCTCCGACTGCGCGGCATCAATTTCTTCGCCGCTTCTTGTTTTGCCGTCGGCTTTTACATTTTCGGCTTCCGCCTGCGTCATCTGCCTGTCAAAATCCGGCTCGGCATAACGCCCGTCGCCGCTGGTATAGTTTTCTGCCCAGGCAGTGTTTAAGGTTGCTGCTGCCGCCAGGCATACGGCTGCCAAAAGTTTTTTATTCATTGCTCCGCTCCTTGCTGGTATATTTTCACAAATTTAATTTAAAACATTCTATAACAGTATAATTATAACACATTGTGCTATGCTGTTAAAGACGCACACCCGCCGCACTTTTTAAATAATTGCAATATTTGCTGGCAGCACTTTTATATTTGCCGCCTGATATGCCTAAAAACAAACGGCAGGCTGCGCCGATATAAAAATTCAACGCAGGCTGCCGCCGGTATTAATTATTTTTTCCTGTTTTCGGAGTCAAATCATATTTTTTTAGGTAACGGTACAAGGTTACACGGCTGACATCCAGCATGCCTGCCAGCTTGCTGATATTGCCGCCGGAGGATTTCCATGCCGCAATAAAAGCGTCTTTGTCGTACTTCCACGATTTTTCCAAAGTTTTATCGCCGGGCAGTTTGATATTTTCCGCTTCGATAATGCTTCCCGGTGTATGGAAGAAAGCCTGCTCGATAACGCCCTGCAATTGTTTGATATTGCCCGGCCAGCTGCAGCTCTTTAAAAGCTCCAGTGCTTCCGGCGAAAGGCGTTTCGGCGAAAGGTTGTGCTGCGCCGACATTTCCGCCAGAATATGTGCCGCAATGACTTCAATATCCTTGCTGCGCTCGCGCAGAGGCGGAACGCGGATGGTAGTATCAAGTACCAGCTCATACAAAGAACGGCTGAACAGGCCCTTATCCGCCAGGCGTTTAAGATTGGAATCGCAGGCAGCAATTACGCGCACATTAAGTTTTTTGCGCATGCCTGTTTCTTTATTTAAAAGGCCGTTTTTCAAAGCGTCTGCCAGTTTGTCGCCCATTTCAACCGGCAGTTTTTCCACTTCGTCCAAAAACAGTGTGCCACCCATGGAAAGCTCCAGCTTGCCTGCCGTCGGCTGATGGTCGCCGTCCTCACTGCCGAAAAATTCTTCTTCCAGCGTGCTGAGCGGCGCGTTGGAGCATTTAACGACAATCAGCGGTGCGGCTGCGCGCGGGCTGGCCTGATGAATGCCGTGAGCCAGGCGCTGCTTGCCGGTACCCGGTTCGCCCTGCAAAAGAATATTGTTGTCGCTGCGGGCAATGCGCGAAGCCTTATGCTGCAAAGCAAGGAACTCGCTCGTTTCACCAACCATGCTGTACAGGCTGTAGCGGGAGCTGTAACCCGTTGCATGGGCAATGGTCGTTTTCAAGTCTTCGATCGACATGCTCATAACCAGCGCGCTTTCAACCTCGCTGCCAACTTTTACCGGCATAACGGTGGTAATGTCTTCATAAGTGCGGTCCTGCGTAATCCAGGTAATTTCGCGGCGGTGCGTAGGCGTACCCTGCAAAGCCTTTTTAATGGGAATATGCTCATAATTAAGGAAAATATCCTCAAGGTTTTCCCTTCCTTCAAGGCGTTTTTTAGCATTGCTGTTGCAGTATTTCAGCTTCTCGTCCTGCCCAATCCAGTAAACGGCAACCGGCAGCTCTTCCATCATCATTTTCTGGATGCTCCAGTATTCAAGCATCTTCAAATGCTGCTCAATAGCGTATTTCATCGTTAAAAGCAGCGAAAGCAGAAGGTCGTACGGCAGGTCGTTCTGATCCAGCGAGAAGAACGAAATGATATAGCGGATTTTACCGTCCACACAAATCGGCGCGCTGCAGGCATCGCCGGAATGGCTGTCTTTAATCCACATTTCCGGGCCGAACATTAAAAACGGCACATTATGCTCGCGCGCAATGCTGATGCTGGAGGTTCCAACATCTTCTTCAAGCACGCGCATACCCTGAATATCTTCAATTACGCGCTGAAAGAACGGCAGGGCATAGTTTTTGATAACATAGCCGTCCTCGTCTATCAGCAGCATGCTTAAATTATGAATGTTAAAATGCTGCTTGCTCTGCTCATAAAGCCCGTCAACATATTTTACAATAAATTCATGCGTACGCTGATGCTCAACGATTTCCTCGCGGCTCAGCTTGTTGATTTTCGGCATTGTTTCATGAGGCAGTTTCATTTTGCGGCAGCGCTGCCACGATTCTGCCACCCACGGATGTACGTTGGGGTCGACAATGCCTTCTTCCATAAATTTTTTATAATATAACGCCAGTTTTTCCTTATTGCGCCTTTCGCGAATCATTAAAGCTCCCCCTTAAATATATTTAAGCTGTTTCGCCGTTTTCAATCAAAACACGGCGGGCCCCATAATAATGTTCTTTCCAGTAACCGGTGTCAAGCGAATCAAGCCCCACCCCGCGTGAAGTGGACGCGCTCCAGAACTTGCCGCTGCCGGCGTAAATCCCCACATGCGAAGCGCCGCTGGCATATGTGGAAAAGAACACCAAATCTCCCGGTTTAAGTTTGCTTTTCAGCACAAAAATACCGTCCAGCACCTGCGCGTCGGCCGTGCGCGGCAGCTTGGCATCATGCCTGCCGAAAACATACTGCACATAAGCGCTGCAGTCAAACCCCTTCGGCGTTGTGCCGCCGAATTTATAAGGCACGCCCTTGTATTTGGCAGCAGTTTTTACAATATCTTTGCCGCGCACATCGGGTATGCCTTCCATTTTAAAGGCTTCCCACGAAATTTTATTATAAGTTTTGGTATCAAGCTTGCCGCTTTTTTTCAGCCCATGTTCCTTCTGGAATTTTTTAATGGCTTCGGTTGTATCCTTGCTGATACGCCCGTCCTTGCGGTCAACATCATACCCCAAAAGCTCCAGTTTTTGCTGCGCCACCGTCAGTTTCCAGTCACGGGCAGGCGCCTTGGTTTTATTTTTGGCCATTGCCAGAGACGGCAGCAGGCACACCAATAAAAAGCAGCAAATAACTGTCAGCCAGCTTTTTTTGCGCATAACAGTCCTCCCTTCATTCCTAAAACGGCTTTTTAATAAAATAGGCTCTGTCACAACAAATGGTTGATTTTTGACGAGAAATAGCGTATAATAATA
>ENA-OPAL01002043-OPAL01002043.1-human-gut-metagenome-genome-assembly--contig:-NODE-2043-length-10385-cov-2.428654_pt1 | contig 10385 bp, 10 predicted proteins | sample MGYA00241057_ERZ501430 | MGnify/ENA primary metagenome ERZ501430 (study PRJEB25962, sample SAMEA2042506) | human gut metagenome | biome: human gut; feature: human-associated habitat; material: faeces...
TCGGTCGTAAGTTTCTGAAAGTAGATCGTGACACTTCTTATCTGATCAGCTCCGGTACGGCTATTTGCGGTGGTAGCGCTATCGCGGCGGTAGGTCCTGTGTTGAAGGCAAAAGACAGTGAAATGTCTGTGGCTTTGGGTACGATTTTTATTTTGAATGCGATTGCATTGTTCATATTTCCTGTAATAGGTCATGCCTTGAATATGAGCCAGCATGAGTTTGGTACATGGGCTGCCATTGCCATTCATGACACCAGTTCGGTAGTTGGTGCGGGTGCTGCCTATGGTGAGGAAGCTTTGAAGGTGGCTACTACTATTAAGCTGACTCGTGCGCTTTGGATTATTCCGTTGGCAATTGCTACTTCATTTATTTTCAAAAGTAAAGGGCAGAAAATCAGTATACCCTGGTTTATCTTCTTCTTTGTTTTGGCAATGATTGTCAACACCTATGTCTTGAATCTTTCCGAGACAGGGGTTTTAATCGGTGCGGGAATCAATAGTATTGCCCGTAAGGCATTGACAATAACATTGTTCTTTATAGGAGCTTCCCTTTCCCGTGATGTCCTGAAAGCAGTAGGTATCAAACCGCTTGTACAGGGTATTCTGCTTTGGGTAGTTATCAGTGTCAGTACACTGGCTTATATTTATTGGTCTTGATATAAGGCTGCAACGGCTTGAGGATTCAGTATGGTATATTCTTTCTGCATTCTCAGTACATTTTCGTCAGTTGCATATACAAATACACATCTCGCTATCGCTGGGATGTGTATTTCTTTTATACACCCTTCCCAGCATCGCCGAACCGAAACCAATGGGACGTAGGTAATAAAACCTTGCTGTTCCAGTTTCTTTTTGGTATTCAGTTCGGTGTGTGGGTTGGTCAATACGATAAACCACGAATGTGGCTTATCTAAGTGATGGATGATATATTGAAAAGTCATAGTTAGTTGTCTTTTGTTACTGTAAAATTGAAAGTGTGGAAAAATTGCGGTTTATTACCGACTGTCATTGGAAAAACGATGGTGACTGAAGTTCTTCCGTTTTTTCTGAATTTCTTTTTGTGATATATTTTGCTGATACCTTTTTCCGTAATTAAGTTGGTTGCTGTAATTGTGCGGTTTATTTCCTGGTTGTGTTTGATGGTTTCCAAAGGAGCTTCGTCTGTTGTAAAAGGGTAGAGGCTGATGCCTGACGCCCTTCCGTTAACAATGAAACCGGCTTGTTTCCAGTTTAGCCATACGGTTTCATCGGTGTTGTTTTTGATGATGACTTTCCATGCATTGCTGTTCGGAATGAATTGATAAATAATTCCCTCTTTGTTATATTCCAGTTTCCCTTGATGGTTTTCATATGATTTGAATGAAATGCGGCAGTTTTCGTTGTCGATGTATTGTGCATGTGATAAGGTGGGAAACAGGAATGACAATAAAACAATGAGATGAGGTATCCGTTTGTATTTTCGGCTGTCAAAGTAAGTCTGCATAAGGATGGCTGATATACAGACCGGGATTGTAATGAGAATGCAACTACTCAATGTCATGGCATTATATGTATTATCTTTTTATTTATATGAATACGCGGCAAAAATATCATAAATTAATTGATAAAACAAATAAATTATGGATTAAAACGAACTTATATACAGACAAATTATTATTCAAGTAGTTTTAGTGTGGCTAATTAATTCGTATCTTCATTGAAATGGAAAAGAGTAATATATATATTGGCGAGGTTATCAGGAGTGTTATGGCTGATAACCAGATTACTAAGGCTGAACTTGCAAGAAGATTGGGTGTTAGACCTCAAAGTGTCGATTATATGTTGACACGGAAAAGTATTGATACGGATACGTTATACAACGTTTCAAGAGCATTGAACTATGACTTTGCTATGCTATACTCTTTACATGAAGGACAGACAAATTGTGATATAAAAGAATCCTCATATAATGTCGCTACCGCTAAGGTGTTGGTGGAGTTGGAATTAAAACCGGAGGATTTGGCAAAATTGAACTTGAAAAAGAGAATCTCTGATGTGTTGAAATGATTCGTAGGTATATTTATAAATTTGTTTTTAGAAAGAATTTATTGGCTTTGATATAAAGCTGTAACGGTTTGCAGAGATAAGGCGGTATATTCCTTTTGCATCTCTTGCATTTCTTCCTTGGTTGCATATACAAATACACATCTTGCTATTGTCGGGATGTGTATTTCTTTTATACATCCGGCCCAACTGCGCCGAACTGAAATTGTTGGAACATAAGTGATAAACCCTTGTTGTTCCAGTTTCTTTTGGATATTGAGTTCGGCGTGTGGGGCGGTCAGTACAATACACCACAAATGCGGTTCATGCAAATGGTTGATAATATATTGGAAAGTCATAGTTAGTTAGCTGTTACAATAAAATTGAATATATGGAAAAACTGCGGTTTATTGCCGATACCGATTGGCAAAGCAATGTTGACGGACGTCCGTCCATTTCTCTTCAGATTGCGTTTACTATATATTTTATTAACCTTTTTCCCTTTTATTAAGTTGGATGCAGTAACGGTTCGGGTTATTTCAGATTTTTCTTTGATAACATCCGTAGGGGGATCATCGGATGTAAAAGGATACAAACTGATTCCGGAAGCTTTTCCATTAATGATAAAACTGCCTTTTTCCCAATTTATTCGTGCATTCTTGTTCGTATTGTTTTTTATGGTTATTTTCCACGCATTGCTTTCCGGCGTAAAACGGTAAATTATTCCGTCTTGGGTATATTCCAATTTTCCCGCCTGGTTTGCATGCGATGAAAATGAAATTTTGCATTGCGTTTTGTCCATATATTGTGCATACGACAATACCGGATAAAAAAGAAGTATCAGGAGTATGAAATGATTCTTGCGTTTATATTTCCAATAATTGAAATATAGCCATAGAATGATAGCCAGTAGACATACCGGTATCGCAATAAGAATGTACGTTATTAATGCCATACACTATTTATGATTTTTTGTTTGTTGCGTGGCAAAAATATTATAAAATAATTGATAAAACAACAATATTGTAAAAATAAATATATAAATAACTGTTAATGCGAAGTGTATAAGATAATTGATTGCAGACGATTGGTTATGGATTATACGTTTCCGGCTTTTATATTACATATCTTTGTAAATGTATGATTTCTGCTGATTTCTGAACATTTTCTTCTTTGTTCTATTATCATTTCGTGTATTTTTGTATTTGTAAAAGAGGTGATAGTCGTCTGTCAATATACGGATAGCGTGTGAAACTGGTAACATAAACACCTCACCTTAGCTCTTCAAATTGCAGGAGTTTGCTCCCTAAATCTTAGGACTTTAGTATGTTATGCTGTGGCATTTCAGTTGTTAAGGTGTGGTGTTTGGGGTGTTAAGGTGGGGGCTTTTGATAACAAAAAATGTTTTGTAAGATGAATAGTTTCATTTTATGGATTTTTCCGATGATGGTATCTTTTATGAGGATATTATTTTTTTGAATGAGGATAGATAACAAGAAGAACGAATATGAACCATTTGTCATTAATTGCTTGATATTGTGAATATCTGCTTTTGGAATAGTTATATGGTGTCTCTTCTCATATATGTAAAACAAATTTGGATTTTAAGACAAAAGAACAACCGGAAAGTGTCTAAAGCATATTATAAACAAACCAGTTCTTTGTGTCTTAAAATCCAAACTTTTAACCTTTCAGTTAAGGATTATTTCTCTTTTTTCAATTCCTCGAAAATGAGTCCTTCCAGTTCCTCCGCCAGTTCCGGGTTATCGAGAATAACCTGTTTGGCGGCATCACGTCCTTGTGCGATTTTAGTATCATTATAACTGAACCAGGAACCACTTTTCTTGATGATGCCCAGTTCTGCACCCAAATCGATGATTTCTCCAGCACGTGAGATGCCTTCACCGAACATGATGTCGAATTCTGCACGACGGAAAGGAGGAGCTACCTTGTTCTTTACAACTTTCACTTTGGTCTGCTTGCCGATAACCTCCTCGCCATTCTTGATAGCTTGGCCACCACGGATGTCAAGACGTACGGAAGCATAGAACTTCAAAGCACGTCCACCAGTCGTTGTCTCCGGGTTGCCAAACATAACACCAACCTTTTCACGGAGCTGATTGATAAAGATTACCACACAGTTCGAACGGCTTATTGCTGCAGTAAGTTTACGAAGTGCCTGAGACATCAGACGTGCATGAAGACCTACATGACTGTCTCCCATATCCCCCTCGATCTCTGCCTTCGGAACCAGTGCTGCAACAGAGTCTACAATTACGATGTCAACTGCACCGGAACGTACCATCGTCTCGGTGATTTCAAGTGCCTGCTCACCGTTATCCGGCTGTGAAATATAGAGGTTATCGATGTCAACGCCGATATTCTTCGCATAGACCGGATCAAGTGCATGCTCTGCATCAATAAATCCAGCGATTCCGCCACGCTTCTGTACCTCTGCAACCATATGTAAGGCAACAGTCGTCTTACCACTGGACTCCGGTCCGTAGATCTCCACGATCCTTCCTTTTGGAACACCGCCAAGTCCCAGTGCCACATCCAGGCTCAGAGAGCCGGTCGGAACGGTCTCCACGTTCATATGGTTTCCGGAATCACCCAGTTTCATAATGGCACCTTTTCCGAAATCTTTCTCAATTTTTGTGATAGCCGCTTCCAGTGCCTTGATCTTATCATCCTGTCCCATTTTAATATCCTCCTTAATCTTCTATTTGCTCTATATTGTTCCACTTGTCTTCCCGTATCAGGTAAATATCTGCAAAACTGACCCGAATCGCCTGCCAAGTCTCACATGTGTTCGACTTGAAAATACTCAACTGTACTGACCACAAGCGTATACTTTCGATACAGATTATACCAATCTGATACCTGGTTTCTGTAATGCCAATGGTTTTCTCGTTTCTTCTGTGCACCTTTGCAATACGCAAAAGGGCTTGCTTACGAACTTATGTTCGTTCTCTCCCCATATTAATATATATTTTTGAAAATGTCAACCAAAAAGCGTGTCCATACTTGGAAATTTGCAGCAGAAGTGCTGCCTGCTGTTTATCGAATTCAAGAATGCCAGAATCGGAAGTCACCTCACATCTGATGTCATTCTTTTCTGAGTGAAATGAAATGTCAAAAGGAAGGACAAAATTATCCTTCCTTTATTATAGTTTACTCTTTACTTATTGTCAATTTATTTCTCGTTCTGTTTTCTCTTTTCTGATGTTCGTATCAAAAAATGTTGTTCGTTTTGCTCCGATCGAAGCGGAGCGTAGAAAGGATTGTGGGAATGCAACGCACGGAACAATCCGTAGGCATCATAGTTGGGGACTTTCTGGAACAGACTCCTTCTCAGTCAGCAACTTTTTCTGCGACTTCGCCGCGTTTTTTGTAGATGCTGTGTGCCGGAATCACTTCACGCACAGAGGAAAGCGGATAGATATTGCTGTCCGGTCCGACTACGGTTCCCGGATTTAAGATGGAGCCGCATCCTACCTCTACGTTATCGCCGATCATGGCACCGAATTTTTTCAGTCCGGTCTCGATGCGATTGCCTTTGTCATCTTTTACCACTACCAGTTTTTTATCGGATTTGACATTGGATGTGATCGAACCGGCTCCCATATGTGCCTTGTATCCAAGAATGGAATCACCGACGTAATTGTAATGCGGAACCTGTACTTTGTTGAACAGGACCACATTTTTCAGCTCGGTGGAGTTGCCGACAACGGCTCCTTCACCTACGATCGCATTGCCGCGGATGAATGCACAGTGGCGTACTTCTGCTTCTTTTCCGATGATTGCCGGTCCGTGAATGTAAGCGGTCGGTGCTACGGTTGCGGATTTTGCAATCCAGATGTCTTCCCCGCGTTTTTCGTATTCTTCTTCGCTTAAGGTCGCTCCCAGTTTTTTGATAAAATCGCTGATCTTCGGAAGTACTTCCCACGGATAAACGGCTCCTTCAAACAGATCTTTTGCAATCGTTTCCTCGAGATTATAGAGATTTTTGATTTTACATGTTTCCATCTTTCTTACCTCCTGTTAGTCGCCTCTGCGGCTTTTGCTGTTTTTTATAGAAAACTGCCGATTCGTCAAACAGTTTCCGCAAAGCATAGGAACTATTGCTGCCAAGTACGGCATCGGTTCTTCTTTTTATAAAGCCCTCTAACTTTTCCATATATTCTTTGGAAGTGATCGTGCCCTCCGCCACATAGGTGAGCCCCTTTTCCCAGCTTGCCGTAAGCTCCGGGTTTAACAGAGAACGGATTGAATTGTTCACCACATCAAAGATCATCTCCCCCAGGTGTGTCGGTGTCAGAACCTGCGTTTTTTTATTCAGGGCAATGTATTTGTTTGCCTGAAGCTTCTTCAGAATCTCTGCCCTGGTTGCACTCGTTCCGATGCCGCTTCCTTTGATCTGGGCACGCAGTTCTTCATCCTCAATCAGCTGACCGGCATTCTCCATTGCCAGAATCATCGAACCGGATGTATAGCGTTTCGGCGGTGAAGTTTCGCCTTCTTTGATGGAAAAGCCCTTCACCGGAAGTATATCACCTTTTTTGCATTTCTGCAGTGCCTGAAGCAGATTTTCGTCACATTTCACATCTTCTGTATCGTCTTTTTTCTTATTTTCTTCCGGCATGCCTGCCACTTTAAGGTATCCTTCGGACAGAAGCAGACGGAAACTTGAGAAAAAGGACTCCTGCTGTACTTTTGAAACCAGTGTCGTTTTCTGGTAAATGGCCGGCGGATAAAAAATACTGAGGAACCTTCTTGCAATCAGCTCATAAACCTTTACCGAAAGGGCACTTACGCTCCGCAGTGCCAAAAGTCCCTGCCCGGTCGGGATAATCGCATAATGGTCGGTGATCTGTTTGTCATTGACGTAACGTGTCGATGCGATCTTTTTCCAGGCCGTGCTTTCTAAAACTTCCGCCGCATAAGACTGCACGTTTGCAAACCCGGAAAGTCCGCGGATATTTTTGTGGATCTCTTTTGCTACTGCCGTTGACAGCACTCGGGCGTCCGTTCTCGGATAAGTGACCAGCTTTTTCTCGTAGAGTTCCTGGACAATCTTTAAGGTCTCGTCCGGGCTGATTTTGTAACGCTTCGAGCAGTCATTCTGAAGTTCCGCCAGGTTATAAAGCAGCGGCGGATTTTTGTTTTCTTTTTTGCGTTCCAGCTTTTCGATCACAGCCTGCACCGGTTTTGGATTGCTCAGCTTCTCTATCAGCTCTTTTGCATCTTCTTTATGCGAAAATCCATTCTCTTTGTAGAGCTTCGGAGACTGGAAATACGCGGAACCTTTGACGGCACGGAACTCGCCTTCGATCGTGCTTTCACCGCATACCATGGAAGACAGTACACGGTAGAACGGCATTTTCACAAACTGACGGATTTCACGTTCCCTTCTGACGATCATGCCAAGCACACAGGTCATCACACGTCCGACTGATATCACCGTGTATCTTGTTCCCATGCAGCTTGAAATGGACTGCCCGTATTTCAGACTTAAAAGTCTGGAAAAATTGATGCCCATCAGATAATCCTCTTTTGCACGCAGATAAGCGGCACTTGCAAGATTATCGTATGCGGAAAGATCTTTTGCTGTCGCAATCCCGTGCAGGATTTCTTCTTCTGTCTGAGAATCGATCCACACACGCAGCCTTTTCTTGCCCTGAACATGCGCTTCCTGCTCCACCAGGCGGTAAATATATTCTCCTTCCCGTCCGGAGTCGGTACAGACATAGATCACATCAATATCTTTTCGATTTAAAAGAGTGCTGACCACTTTGAACTGCTTTTTCGTCGCCGGGATCACTTCGTAAAGAAAGTTCTCCGGCAGAAACGGAAGCGTCGCAAGGCTCCATTTTTTATAAGAAGCATCGTAAACTTCCGGGTAGCTCATCGTCACCAGATGTCCGACACACCAGGTCACAACGGCCTCTTCCCCCTCCAGATAGCCATCTTTCCTTGCCGCCCGGATCTTCAACGCTTTCGCAAATTCCTGTGCAACACTCGGTTTTTCTGCTATGTATAATTTTTTCAATTATTTACTCCTCTTTTAAAGCGGCAGATCCCGCTTCTCAAATATTCGCATGGAAAGCCAGTAAAGCAGAACGCCCGCCAGGATCAGTACCGGATATTTCCATATAAAAAACATGCCCCCGTCGATCACATCGTCCGCCAGATACATGGAGAAGATCGTCACATATTTCAGATATCCGAAAATCCCCCCAAGCGAAGCGAGCATTTTCAGGATATAAAATAACAGTACGATCCCTGTCGTGATCATCACTGCCAGTGCTTTCTCATCACACATTGCAGATATCACAAACAGCAGGCCCCCAAGGCAGAAATGCAGGCAGAATCCGCCAAGGCACATCAGTAAGAACTCGGAAATCACAAAATACGATCCGCAAAAGGCCAGGCCGCACACTATTCCGACCAGACAATTTACAAAAAACAATGCAAACAGGGCAAATGTAAAAGAATAAATCTGAGTAAACAAAAGCTTTTCACGCTCCACAGGTGCCGACAGAATCCAGGCAAAAGCACCGCTTTCCAGTTTGCCTGCAACGAAAGATGCCGCCACCGGGATACTGAATACAAATGGTACCAGTGTAAAGATATTCTCCCAGAAATAGCCTCCCAAAATGCCACTTAAAGACAGTCCGTAATTGCCTGCCCCAAGTGCTGTCTGAACTGCGGACGGCAGCCCGGAAAATAAAAGGATCACACCGGCTTTTCCATCTGGTGCGTATGTCCCCAACAGCAGAAACAGATAAAGTACCAGTACAGCGGTGACGATGCCCCACAACCAGATATGTTCTCTGAAATTTTTCTTCAGTATTGGAATATTAATCACTCAGGTCACCTCCATACAGATAGGTAAAGGTCTCTTCCAACGTCTGCGGAATGCTCTCCATGGTCAGCACTTTATACCCTGACAGCACTTTGATAAAATTCTGCAGTTCTCCGGAAACCGAGACGGTAAGCTGAGTCGCATTTTTATTTAAAACATCAAATCCTGACTCTCTGACAAAACGGACTGCTTCCAGCTCACTTCGAAATCCGATGCAGAATACCTTTCTGGAGGCCTCACGGATCACGGAAACATCATCCAGGTTGACCAGCATGCCACGCCGCAAGATCCCGATGCGGTCACAGAGCCGCTCCGCCGTCGCAAAACTTCCGGTAGCGATCAGGATCGTCTTTCCCCTGCTTTTTTCTTCCAGGATCAGGTTCATGAACTGCACTTTTGCCTTTTCGCCAAGATCACTCTCCGGTTCATCGAGCAGAAGCACCTCCGGATCATGAAGAAATACACCGGCGATCGCCAGCTTCTTTTTCTCTTCCTGATTCAGATCACGGATCTTTTTTGAAGTGTCCAGCTCAAATGCATCTGCTGTGCGGATCGCTTTTTCCAGGCTTTTTCTGTTTCTTAAATCTGCCAGAAAGCGAAAAAACTGAAGACCGGTCATCGACTCCGGCAGTGTGATCTTCTGCGGCAGATATCCGGTAAAATTCTTAATACCGGTACTTTGTTTCCAGCAATGTTTGGCGTTGATCGTGCAGCGTCCCCCGGAAAGGTTTGAAAATCCCATCAAAATCTGCAGAAGTGTCGTCTTGCCGGCACCTTCCATCCCCAGCAGTCCAAACGTCTCCTGATCCTGTACTTCAAAAGAAAGATCAAAAACACCTTTATTGCTGCCATAATCCTTTGTTACGTTTTTTATCCTTATCATTTACTCAAACCCACCTGTAAAAATTCGAAATGTCATATTTATGATGCCAGGGTCAAAAGGTCTAAATCCACATGAGCTTGCTCATAGGTGGATGAAAGACCTTGGGACCCCAACATCATATCTATTATTAAGAATGTCTCTGACATTCTTGCTGCGTTCCTGAATATTGTACAAAATGGCAAACAAAAATGCAAGAGCAAAAAGAGATGCCGGCGTTTCTTTTCGCTGACATCTCTTTGAGCCTGTTTTTTAAACCGTTTTTCTTTATTTCTTTGTGATATATCCTTTTGCTGTCAGGGTCTCTGCACACAGAACGGCTCCGCCTGCTGCTCCTCTGACGGTGTTATGGGACAGTCCCACGAATTTCCAGTCATAAACTTTATCTTCTCTTAAGCGGCCAACCGATACGCCCATGCCGTTTTCGTAGTTGACATCCAGTTTTACCTGCGGACGGTTGTCTTCTTCCATGTACTGGATGAACTGCTTCGGTGCACTTGGCAGATCCAGTTCCTGAGGAAGTCCTTTGAAGTTCACCAGTTTTTCGATCAGCTGTTCTTTGGTCGGTTTCTTTTTGAACTTAACGAAAACTGCTGCGGTATGTCCGTTCAGAACC
>ENA-OPAL01002060-OPAL01002060.1-human-gut-metagenome-genome-assembly--contig:-NODE-2060-length-10324-cov-2.473951_pt1 | contig 10324 bp, 9 predicted proteins | sample MGYA00241057_ERZ501430 | MGnify/ENA primary metagenome ERZ501430 (study PRJEB25962, sample SAMEA2042506) | human gut metagenome | biome: human gut; feature: human-associated habitat; material: faeces...
CATTAGAATTTAAAATTTATCTATTTTATGAGTCCTTTTTCTTGACGTAGTACCACATTAAACAAAACACAATTATTAGGCCTACAAGAAAAAGTCTATTATTTCGTTTTAAGCTCTCAACATTTGAAGTATCATCATTCTTTTGTTTCTCTACATCCATAAATCTTTTCTCCATCCAAATAAACTATACATATGAAGTTTCAAAAATCCACTAATCAATAACTTTTCCTTCAATTATAAGATACTCAAATCTAATATAAGATACTCAAATCTAAAATTAATTTATTTTTCTACTACACAAGTGACCGTGTTTTATAAATATATTTTATAGTGTTAATGGTAGATTAAATTTTTTAATAATAGACCAATGTCCCATCGCACAACTGAGTAAATCTATCATATTCTATAACTTCCCCATTAAAATATGTCAAATTATTCTTATTTTTTGTTGCCATAAATTCTCTATGATCATCAATTTTAATATGAGCTACTTGAATGGAATCGTACAAATTAGCTCCACATGCCGACTTAAATTTTTCTTCATCATTATAATCTGTATAAGATATTGGATTATCCTCAATTTTACTAAAATAGGTATAATCTTTGTCTTTAAGTTTTACATAATATTTTTCTCCACCTTCATCTACATTTCCAATCACTGCCCAATCATTTCCATCTTCATCTTCCTTCTGAACTGGATGCACAATAATTCCATCTAATGTTCCTTTTGTACCACCTGTACCAGAATCACCAAGCCACATCTGAAAATTTAATACACAATCTGTTTTATCATTATCAAAAGGAGAATTATACAGTGGCATATAACTAGTATGTAATTTATTAAAAAAAACTTTCTCGTCTATTCTGTAAGCACATTGTTCGCTTTTTATTTTCCATGTTTTTCCAGATTCTGTAATCTTTTGATCACTCGATATTTTTCCATCTGCTTCAACCAACTTGTATTTATCATTCATAATTTTATTAACAACCGTATAACTTCCGACCACAGCAGTTGCAGCAACTGCAGCTCCCGCTACCACTTTCCACATGCCACCAGTCATTAACTTAGCAGCTTTTTCGTTCACAAACATAACTTTTTTCGTGTAAGTTCCTTTTTCTAAAACTTCACGCTTAGAATATGCATTTCTTAGATGATTTCTCTTTGCTTCTTGAACTAATTCATCCTCTGTATTCGTAGTAGCTTTCTTATGAATCTGAGGTTCAATTGTATCTGCTTTAACTTTCATTACAACACCATCCACAAATGCTTTTGCATTGAATGATGGAATTGTCTTTAATTCCTGATCTAGCATCCAAGCAAGGAATGGTAATGGTGCAACAGTATAGAAACTCTTGTTCTGACTTCTTAATTCTTCAATCATATCTTTAATAGATAACTTAGCTCGTCGAATCCAACTCTTGACTGTATTTTCTTCCACTTCCATTTGTTCAGCAATTTCTTTTGTGGTAAGCTGCTGATACATCTGCATCATTAAAGCAAATCTTTGATTATCAGGTAATTTATCTAAACACCCTTTTAAGCCTTCTGCAATCAGTTCTGTATTCATGTTAGCTTCAGGATTAAACGCTACAGAATCATCTGCAATAGATTCTTCATAGTTATCTCTAAAGTCTTCACTGTCTAATTCGCTAAATGTATTTGTTTGATAATCTTTATTTTTATGTGCTCTAAAATAATCACGAATTGAATTATTTAGGATTGTATACATCCAAGGTGCAAACTTATCATCATCTTTTAATTGATCTAGCTTTTCAAAAGCCTTTCTCATACTATCCTGAGTAATCGTTTGTGCTTCATCCTGAAATTTACTTTGGATATGTTTTACTATAAATCCTTTCAATAGCTGACTCATCTGCAAGTCTAGCCTGTTGTATCCATTCTTTTGGAATATCTGGTAAACTTCTGTTCATAACTTTCACTTCCTTAACTTAATTTCTGAACTGCTTCTATTTTAGGCAAAGCTGATTCGACCACTACAATCAACGGTAAATGAATTATAGATATTAGTATCGCGTTTTCTACTAAATTGTGGATACTTTTCTTTTGCGTATGTACCACAAACTCTATTTGCAAAGTCTGTTGAGTCTGTTCCGGTACCTCGGTTTTTTAATACTACATCATCTGTGATAAATGAAAGATATTCATTTTCTCCCTCTCGAATCAGAACATATGTGTGCCATGTTTTTAAGAGTCCCCAATATTCCGTTTCTCCCGTTTCTTTGTTTTTAATAGAGACTATTCTATCAATAGATACTGTTGTTACAGGTTCGCCGACTTCATTTTCATCTTCATCTTTTGCAATTGTTCCTCTTGTCATGATAAGTCCTGAATCTTCTCTTGTAACAGTCGTTTTATAAATCTTGTATTCATCCACAAGCATGTCATAGATTCCTGGTTTATAATCGTAAACTGTTTCTTCTGTTTTCTTTTCTTCTTCACTGAATGCAACTACCAATGCTCCGATCTGTTTGTAAGGTACATCCAGTTTCTCACATAATTCTTTTGTATAGACATTTCCTTTGATATTGTACTCTGCCATCTTTGTTCCAGGCTTTGGATCATATCCTCCATGGATGATCGCGCTGTTTGCTTTTGTTGTTCCTACAGAAACATCATTTTCCTTTTCAACGATTACAGCTTTCACATTATATTTTCCAAGTTCGTAGGCGATAGCGCAGCCTGTGATCCCTGCACCGATAATTGCTACATCATACACTGTTATTCCCTCCTGTTTTTCACTTGCTTTTGTTGCTTTCTGACTCTATCTAACCATAATTTTTTTTGCCTGTCAAACCCGTCAAACGCCCATTTTATGCGGTTTTCAGAGTTTTTCTATTAATCATTTTATTTGATTAACAAATGATTTCTTTCACGGTTTTTGGATTATTTTTCTTAAAGTACGTGTTCACTTGTTTTTTGTATTAATCAATTGTATAATATTAATAATCGCTAGCTTATTTTGATTAGTAATTCGAATTAATCAAAATAATTTTTGATTTATCTATTGCAAATGAAATGTATAGAAAAGAGGGTACTATTTATGGGAAAGCGAAACAAAGTAACAACAAGAGATATTGCTGAATACACTGGTGTATCACAGTCTACTGTCTCTATGATCTTAAGCAACAAACCACATGTTTCTTTTTCTAAAGAAACAATTGATAAAGTAAGACAAGGTGCAAAAGAACTTGGTTACAAGAAGCCTGTTGCAAGTGTAAAAAAGAAAGAACAGGCACTTGCTAAGAGTATCATCGTTATTTGTCCACTTCTTTCGAATGGTTATTATTCCATGATCATTCATTCGATCACAGAACGTGCCAAAGATTATGGTTATACCGTATTTACTGTCAGTACATTGAGGGACGTCTCTCAAGAAGAACTCTATCTAAACCTTTTATCTGGGTTTGAACTTGCAGGCGTTATTTCTTTATATCCACCAACAAAGATTGCACAGGCAAATGCATTATCTAAGCAAGTCCCTGTTGTTTCCATCGGTGATAAACCAGATGCATGCCGTTTTGATGCAGTTGAACTTGACAGTAAAAAGCCTGGATATATTATTGCTGAACATCTTCTCTCTCTTGGACATAAGCATATTACTTATATCTGTACACCGATCCGCCCAAAAGAGATTGGCCGGATCCATCGTCTTGCTGGGCTGCGTTCTTGTTTTAAAGATCATGGTCTTGATCCAGAATGGGTGGAGGTAAAATCTCCTACGATTGCTGCTTACGGAAGATATTCTGCGGATAATTCTGAGTATCAAAACGGATATGATATGGCTTCTCAAGCTTTAGATGAACATACTTCTTCCACTGCTTTTGTTGGGAATAATGATATGACGGCTTTTGGGATCATGGCTGCGATCTCTGATCATGGATTCCGTGTTCCTCATGATTACTCTGTCTGTGGATTTGACAACATTCCTTTATCTTCCATGCCTCAGATCGCTTTAACTACGATCGAACATGCTTCTTTGGCAAAAGGTCGTGAAGCTGTGGATATTATATATAAGAAGAACACGCAGAAAAATATCTCTGCCAAACATCATTATATTATGCGAATGGAATATGAACCTGAACTGATTGTTCGTGATTCTACTGGAAAATGCAAAATAACAAACAAAACAAAAGAATGTCACAACATCTCCTGAAAAATATGACATTAGTATGCATTGATTTTCATACACTCTGTACGTTATCATATAACCATGATAAACGTTTATAAGTAACAAATAAGGAGGGCGCATGGCCAGCAAACTTCTAAGTAATGAATTCCAGAAACACATTTGTCTGGATTATGAATGTACTACAATTGAAGAAGCAATCCATAAAGCAGGAGATCTCTTAGTTCAAGTCGGATGTGTAAAACCACCCTACATTAATGGTATGATCCGGCGAGAACAAGAAACTTCCACTGATATCGGATTGGGGGTTATGATCCCCCATGGCACAGAAGACACTCTGAATTTTGTTTTAAAACCGGGAATCAGTATTGTTCAGATCCCACATGGAGTTTCTTATCATGGAAATACCATACATCTGGTGATCGGCATCTCAAGCCGTGAGGAAGATTCTCTGCAGGAGCTGATGCAGATTACTGATATTTTATTAAAACCTGAAAAATGCCATCAATTTTTAAATGCTTCTTCAAAACAGGAATTCATTGATATGATCAATCAGAATTATGTAGAAGAAGGAGAGTTGTAAAAATGAAAGAAAAAACTAGTATTTCACAAAAACTCCAGAAATTTGGTTCCGTTCTTGCAGGAATGGTTATTCCAAATATCGGAGCGTTTATCGGATTTGGTTTAATTACCGCATTCTTTTTGGAAACAGGATGGACTCCAAATGCAAAACTTGCAAAACTGATCAGTCCAATCTTAAATTACTTACTTCCAATCTTAATTGGACATACTGGTGGTAAAATGTTTGGTGGCGATCGTGGTGGAGTTATCGGTGCTCTCGTTACCATGGGTGCGATCGTAGCCGTTGACGGAACTCCAATGTTCTTAGCTGCCATGATCTTAGGACCTGTTGCCGGTGTTTGCATTAAGAAATTTGACCAGGCAGTGGATGGAAAAATCCCTTCTGGATTCGAAATGATCGTAAATAACTTCTCACTTGGTATTATCGGTGCTATCCTTTGCTGTTTCGCAATGTTAGTATTCGGACCAGTTATGGAAACTGTAACTACTGTATTAACAAATGGTGTAAACTGGATCGTAGCACATAATGCATTACCATTATCTGCAATCTTTGTTGAGCCAGCCAAAGTATTATTCTTAAATAACGCATTAGACCATGGTATCTTCGGACCAATTGGTTATGAACAGGTGAAGACTTTAGGACATTCTGCATTATTCCTATTAGTACCAAACCCTGGTGCTGGTCTTGGATTATTATTAGCTTACTGGTTCTTCGGAAAAGGAGAAATGAAAGAAGCTGCTCCTGGAATGATCTTGATCCACTTCTTCGGTGGTATCCATGAAGTTTACTTCCCATATGTATTAGCAAACCCATTAACGATCATTGGTATGATCGCTGGTGGTATCGTTGGAACAGGAACACTTACATTCTTAAATGTTGGTACTGTTGCCACACCATCTCCTGGTAGTATCTTCTCTGTCGTAGCTCTTTCACCTAAGAACTGTATGTTCGGAGTTTTATTAAGCGTCGTATTATCATGTGTTGTATCATTCTTATTAAATACCATTTTCGTAAAACGTATGGTAGCAAAAGGTGGAGACACATCTCTCGGAGAATCTGTAGTACCAAAAGAAGCAATGGGATCTTCTGCTAGTTCAAATGAATCTACTGCAATAACAAATGACAGTAGTCTTGGAGTTGCCGGAGTAGATATCAAAAATATTAAGAAAATCGTTGTTGCATGTGATGCTGGAATGGGATCTTCTGCAATGTCTGCAGCAGCATTAAAGAAAAAAGTAAAAGCCGCAAATCTTCCAATTGAAGTTATCAATACAGCAATCTCAAAGATTCCTGATGATGCTGACCTGGTCATCACTCATGTAGAATTAACTGGAACTGCCAAAGCTGCCCAGCCTAATAAGCAACATTTATCTATTTCAAATTACTTAAAAGCTCCTGAGTATGATCAGTTAGTTGAAAGATTTAAAAATGAATTATAATTAAATAATCAATAAACACATTATCAAAGGCTAAGGACTTATCTCCTTAGTCTTTGATGCTATCACAATACAAAGATATGACTATAGAAAGGAATTTTTATGAAAGCTGTTATGTATGGTGCTGGAAGCATTGGCCGTGGCTTTATTGGCGCATTATTCTCTGAAATCGGCTATGAAGTCGTTTTTATCGATGTAAACGATGACGTGATCCATCTGATCAACAAAGAGAAAACTTATCCTCAGATTATTATGAACGAGGAACAACCTGTTCACTGGATCAAAAATATCCGTGCTGTGGATGGAAAAGACCCTGAAGCTGTCAGCAATGAAATCGCTGACGCTGATATTATGGCAACTGCTTTAGGTGCTGCAGTCCTTGAGAAAGTGGCTCCTGTCATTGCCCAAGGACTTTTAAAGCGTTGGGAGAAAGAATCTTCGAATACTCTGGACATCTTAATCTGTGAGAATTTGATGGATGCTGATATACTGTTACGAGACTATTTATTAAAAGCTCTTCCAGAAGATAAACATGCTCTGTTTGAGAAAAATGTTGGTCTTGTAGAAACTTCCATCGGAAGGATGGTTCCACCTGCAGATCCTGATCTGATTCCAGAAGATGAACATCCATTGGCTGTTCGTGTAGAACCTTATGATTTCCTTCCAGTTGATAAAGCTGCTTTCAAAGGGATGATTCCTGAATATAAGAAGATCATTCCTTATGAACCTTTCCATTACTATCTGGAACGTAAATTATATGTTCACAACATGGCCCATGTTACAACGGCCTTTTTAGGACAATATTTAAATAAAACCTATATTCATGAGGCTGCCCATGATATTTATATTCAGTCTATCGTACGTGGCTGTATGACAGAAAGCTGTATGATGCTTTCAGAGAAATATCAGGTACCTTTCTCAAAGTTAAATGCTCATATGAATGATTTACTGCATCGTTTTAAAAATTCTTATTTAAAAGACACCGTTACCCGTGTTGCCCGTGATCCTATGAGAAAGCTTCAGCCTTCAGATCGTCTGATCGGTGCTGCAAGAAGCTGTGAATCACTGCATATTACCCCAGTATATCTTTCATTTGCAATCGCACTCGCACTTTCATTTATGGAAGGAGAAGATGCTTTAAATCTTATGGAAACCGTCTGTAAGATCAAGAAAGAAGAACCTATTGCCAAACGCATTATTTATTTTTATAATAAGATTAAAAATAAAAATATTTCTCTGGATCAATTATATACAATAATTGATAATCTTCAATCTGATATCCAGGGTGAAACTATTTAGAAAGAAAAGGTGAGTTATGCTTATCTCAGATCGTTCAAAAGAAATCATTGAAAATTTAATGAATGCAAATGGTCCGTTAACCGTATCGGCTCTCTCTAAGAAGCTTGGTGTTACTGAACGCACCATTTATCGACAGATTCCTGAAGTTACCGAGATCATAGAATCATATGATCTTACTTTAGATAATTCTTCTGGAAACGGTTTTATGATCTTTGGATCGCTCTATAATCTTAAACGATTAAACAGTGCTTTTGAAGAAGTCAAAACAGAACAAAATTATTCCAACAAAGAGCGTGTTGATATCATTCTTTTGACTTTATTAAACGAAGATGATTATATCAAAACTCAAGCTCTTGCAATTGATCTAAATACTTCTTCTCAGACAATTCGAAATGATTATCAGTCTATGAAAGAAAAACTTCAGGGACATAATGTTCAATTTGAAACCAAGAAAAGTGAAGGAGTCCGATTAACTGGCCATGAAATTCCAAAAAGGCATTTATTTGTAAATGTCTTACTTCAAAATATTGCTCCTGATAACTTTTTTGACTGGCTGAAAGACAACAATTATCGACCAAACCATTTTATTGATCTTTTAAAGAATTTTGACTACGAAGAACCTTTAAAAGTTCTTTATCAGAAAATGCAAAACGTTATTCGTAAAAGGCATCTAAATATTTCAGATAAAGAACTTCAGGAATTTCTTGTCTTGATCGCTATTTTTATTAAACGACATTCCTATATAAATGATCAAGAGGATATCTTAAAACTAACGATCCAAGACTCAAATACAGATTATGAAGATCATTTTCGTCAGGATATCCTCAAAATTCTTGAAGTTGATTTTAAAATTCAGCTTTACGATAATGAACGGGATTATTTTCATTGGATGATCCATCTATACGTTGGACGTTCACACTATGAATTGAATCAACAGATTTCTGCTTTTCAGAATCTTGATCATATCAGTAGCCTGATTAATGAAATTGAAAAGAAATTTCATTTTCCATTTAGCGAAGACAAGAATCTTGCGGAAAATCTTCTATTACATATTAATATGGCAATGGAACGGATTCAAAGTGGTATTACCGTAACAAATCCAATGTTAGAAGATATTTATCAGTCTGATCCAAAACTTTATGAAATCGTGAAAGAAAGCTTTCGTAATATCTTCCAGCCTATAAAAATCCCTGAAGATGAAATAGGTTATATTGTTATTTATTTTATTGCATCTATGGATTATCTAAGCAAGAATTCGATTTCCGTTTTGGTCGTATGTTCTACCGGAATCGGTTCTTCCAAGATGCTGCGAAGCCGTTTGGAACGAGAATTTTCTGAAATTGATGTTAAAAAGATCATTTCTTTACATAAATTGCATGATGAAAATTTAAAACAATATGATTTTATTATCTCTACTGTCCCTTTGGATCTGGATGAAAGTAAATATTTGTGCGTTTCTCCTCTTTTAAATGATGGAGAAAAAGAAAAAGACCTTAGATATTCTCTAAAGTCTTTCTTAGTTGCGGGAGCCGGATTTGAACCAACGACCTTCGGGTTATGAGCCCGACGAGCTACCAGACTGCTCCACCCCGCGATATTTACTTTTTGCTGTCGGCCTCTCGCTGACTGCTCAAGTATAATACCACAAGGCGGGGGACTTGTCAAGCGTTTTTTCAAAAAGAATATGACTTTTTCGAAAAGGCCGCTGCCGGAAACAAAAAGCGCCCCATTCCGGGGCGCTTCGACAGAGTGAATATCACTTGCGGATGCGGCGGCGCACGAAGCGGACGACGAGGGCGGCTGCGGCCAGAACGACCAGCACGGGCCAGACGCCCACGACCCAGACCGTCAGCTGCTGGATGCCGGAGACGAAGCCCGTCCAGCCATTGCGGAGGGCGCTGGACAGCTGGGAGAGGTAGGATTCCTCGGTGGGGGTGTATTCCTTCACCTCGTCCAGCGAGAGGTAGACCGTGGAGCAGGACACCTGCTGGCTGTACCAGTCCAGCTGCGACTGCCAGCTCTCGATCTGGTACTGCACATCGCTCAGGCTGGACTCGATCTCCAGCAGGTCGGCCAGGGTGTCGGCCTGGGCCTGAAGCTCCTGCAAACGTGTGCGCTGGGCCGTCAGGTTGGAGAGCCGGGCCTCGATGTCCATATACTGGGTGGTGACATCCTGCACCTGCTCGCTCTTGTCCACGAGGTTGCCCGCCTGCGCGGCGGCTTCGAGGAAGCTCGCGTAGTTGTCCTGCGGGACGCGGATGGTGAGGGAGAGGGTGCGGCTCGAGCCGGTGTAAGAGGATTCATTGCTGGATTCCAGATAGCCTCCGGCGGCGCTCACGGCGTCGGTGAGGGCGGTGCGGGCGGCGTCAAAGTCCTTGCTCTCGATGGTGAGGTTGGCCGTGTAGATGAGCTTTGTGCTCGTCTGCGCGGCCTCGGCGCTGAGGGTGCCGGTGCCGCCTGCATCGCGGTCACTCATGGCATCGGCGCTTCCACCGGCCGGGACGGCCATCTTGGGTGCGGCAAGGGCGCTGTTCACGTCGTCCATCGAGTAGGCGGCGGCGTAGGAGGCCGTCTCAGGGGCAGAGCTGAGGGCCGCGCCGCCCGCAGGCAGCAGGCTGAAGGGGGAGTGGACTGCCGCATACAGACCAACGCCGCAGAGCAGGCCGCAGGCGGCGATGCTCAGAGTCTTGCGGGGAAAGTGGATGGCTTTTTTCGGTTTCCTGGCGGGTTTCGGTGCCTCTTCTGCCGGCTGCATGGCGAGGAGCTTTGCTTTCAGGTCGTCCGAAGCGTGAAGGTCGTCCACCTCCATCTTGTACTCATACCACCTCATCTTCGATCTCCTCCTTCAGCATCGTATG